>Ga0209374_1000390_pt1 | contig 49205 bp, 39 predicted proteins | sample SaaInlLV_DNA_10m_FD_184683 | JGI IMG/M metagenome (GOLD analysis project Ga0209374, IMG submission 184683) | Marine microbial communities from expanding oxygen minimum zones in the Saanich Inlet - SI075_LV_DNA_10m (SPAdes) (version 2) | ecosystem: Environmental > Aquatic > Marine > Unclassified ... | reverse complement strand
GCCATGGACCGGCAGTATGATTCGGTCGATTCCGACCTCGGATCGCAGCAAATAAATCAGCGCGTAGTGCTCGCGGCGATTAATTGAGGCCATGTCCTGAGCATCCGTTAGGGCCATCGACAAACTCGGATCTTTCGCTGCCTTACGCTGATCATACTGGCCAAAGTTCAACTGATTGTCTGCAGCAACAACCGCGACTTCATCGGCGGTGAGCAGTCGCTTGGTGCGCAAATCAACAACCCGCTGCTCGAACTGCTCGAACAAGGTATTGATCTCACTCATCTGAGTCACATTCTCTTGGAACAAGCCCGCTGCAATCAAAACGTTTTTGCTTTTATCGAGCGCCTTGTTTTCAACCCGGCGTTCCTTCAAGGCCACGGCCGAACCCGCAACCACCACCGCGCAAAACAAACAAACCCCAAGGGCAATGACAATCACATTTGAGATAGAGTCTTTATTGCTAGACGTATTTTCTTCAGACACGCGCAAGTCTCCTTCTGACATTAGCCCTAACGACCGACCAATCGAATAGGGGAGCAAACAAGTTGGCAAACAAGATCGCCAGCATCATGCCTTCCGGGAAAGCCGGATTCACGACGCGGATCAGGACACACATCACCCCGATCAAGGCCCCATACCACCAACGGCCCGTGTTGGTCATCGCGGCCGAGACGGGATCCGTTGCCATATAGACCATGCCAAAGGCAAAGCCGCCCAGCACCAGATGCCAGTGCCAGGGCAAGGCAAACATCGGATTCGTATCCGAGCCAATCCAGTTAAACATCAAGGATGTCGCCGTCATGCCAAGGAAGACGCCGGCCATAATGCGCCAAGAAGCAACTCTTGTCGTGAGCAGAACTGCGCCACCGATAAAAATCGCAAGGGTTGAGACTTCTCCGACCGAGCCTTGGATATTGCCTAAGAAAGCATCCCACCAAGTCATGCCAGAAGCCATCACGCCTTCTAACCCTCCTGCGGCGGCCAGACTCAGCGCCGTGGCGCCGCTGTAACCATCCACAGCCGTCCAAACGGCGTCGCCAGAGATTTGAGCGGGATAAGCAAAATACAAAAAGGCGCGACCCGTGAGCGCCGGGTTCAAGAAGTTCTTACCAGTGCCGCCAAATATCTCTTTACCGACGACCACCCCAAAGGAAATGCCGATCGCAACCTGCCACAAAGGAATGGTCGCGGGCAGCGTGAGACTGAACAAGATGCTGGTGACAAAAAAGCCCTCGTTGACTTCGTGTCCCCGTTTCACGGCAAACAAGACTTCCCACAAACCACCAACAACAAACGTCACCGCGTAAATGGGCACATAAAACACTGCGCCATAGACAAAACAATCCCACAGGCTGTTCGGGTCATAGCCTGCCATCAGCGAAATGATCATGCCGCGCCAACCTTCAAGGGCCGGAATACCCAATTCTTGCATAGCAGCCGTTGCGTTATGCCCAACCATATACATGCCAACGAGCATCGGGAAGAAAGCGCACCACCAAACGGTCGTCATCACGCGCTTCATATCAACCGCATCGCGAACATGGGATTGGCCAACCGTGGTTTTACCAGGCGTGTAAAAAATGGTGTCGACCATTTCATAAATCGCGTAATACTTTTCGTACTTTCCACCCTTGTGGAAGTTTGGCTCCAGGCCATCCATAAACGTTCTTAGCGACATACCAGCGTCCTATTCTTAACTGTGTCCCTCGCAAGACTTGCGAGCATTGCAATTGATTGCGTGTTTACCCGTCGGCTTCCAATTTGGTCAGCATCTGTCTCAGATATGGCCCGTATTCATACTTGCCAGGGCACGCGAAGGTGAACAAGGCCAAGTCTTCCTCATCGAGCTCAAGGCATCCCAACTCGATACTGCTCTCGACATCATCGACCAACAAGGCTCTTAAGAGTTGCGTTGGCAAAATGTCGAGTGCGGCTAACCGCTCGAACGACCCCAGCGGAATCATCGAGCGTTCGCTCCCACCCGTGCTGGTGGTGAGATCGAATTCTTTCTTGCCGAGAAGCCAAGCTGTAAACAACCGCGTGATCGAAAACTTATCGCTTCCCGGGGCAACAAACCCAAGGAACTCTCGGTCAGTGCCTTCTGACAGAACCGCGACTTGCAGGTGGAATCGGCCAACAAACGCTTCTGAGCCTTCCGCCGTACGACCATCCAATACCGAGCCGCTAATCACGCGGTGGTTACCGGGTTTTAACGCGGCCTCTGTCAGCGCCTGCAATGCCGCACCGCGCACTGTTTTAACCAATTGCGGTTTAGCGACGGCTGGACCTGCCAAGGAAATCACGCGCTGGGTGTAGATTTCCCCTGTCAAGAACAGGTGCCCGATCGCGATGACGTCCTGGTAATGCAGGTGCCAAACCGTTTTTAGGGCATGAACGGGTTCTAAATAATGGATATGAGTGCCCACCAGACCGGCCGGATGAAGACCTTCAAATCGCTCAATGCGAATTCCGGTGCCCACGACGCTTGGCGCCGGCGCCTCGCCATCAAGACAAACAAAGGTGGCGCCTTCGGTGAGTCGAGCCACAACTTCAAGGCCAGCATCGAAGGCTGCTGAGTCTGCGGCAATCACCAGATTCGCATTGGGTGCATGGGGGCGACTGTCCATCGCCGTCACAAATATAGCTTGCGGGACCGTGTTGGGTGCAGGCACTTTATTAAACGGCCGCGTTCGCAGTGCTGTCCACTCACCGGACGCAACCAACTGCTCAACAACAAGACTACGCGCTAAACCGGATAAATCAGCCAGTGCGTGCTGAGCAAACTGTACGGCCGGTGCATCATTTACGGCGATCACCAGCGATTCAAAAACGCGTTTCGCACCCCGATTGATGGCCACGACTTCCCCTGACGCGGGCGCGGTGTACTGAACTTGCTCGTTTTTTTTGTCGGTAAACAGCACCTGGCCTTTTTGAACCTGATCGCCTTCGGCAACCTGCAAGGTTGGCTTCAAACCGTGAAAATCCGCGCCGAGAATGGCAACCTTGCTGGGCTGATAGTCTTGCGCGATCCTCTGCTCGGGGGCACCACTGATGGGCAGGTTGAGCCCTTTTTTAATTTTGATCATGTCCTTCCTATCAGAACTGTTTCAATCAAGCTGAGACTGAGCCATTGCGCATCAGCATCTTCTCATTGCCAAGCCTCTGCCGCGTTCTTTAACCCAGCTATTTTTCGGGTTGTGACAAGCGAAGTCGCCATTCTGGCGCCCGCAATTATAGAGACTAGGATCTGATTAATCCACCTCGAAATCAGCGCTTTAAGTCCGCGTCGCATTATGACAGCAAAAAGCCACCTCCGAGTGGACGCGGAACCCATTTTTCGCGGCTAAGCGCCCTCAACCGGGCATGCGATGATGCGTAAAACCTTCGGCCAAAAAAGGCTCGGCCCCGATTGGACGGGTGTAGGCTGCTCTGCTAGGTGAGGCGGATGACTTTGAGCCAATATTTGAGCCAATAGACGTGGTTCGTGATCCCCGCGAGCAGTCTTTTCAGCCGCCGCGACCGACTTTTCCTAGCCCTGCGCGGGTCGGATCATTGGCGTCATTATGGGGGAACGTCCCACTTGAATCTCGCCCACTCGCTCAAACCCGAAGCGCTCATACAGGCTGATATTACGGGGGTTCGAGCTTTCGAGATAACAGGGCTTACCATCGGTGTCGCAGCGCGCCAGCGCATGCTTCATCAAAGCCGCGCCCACCCCCTGAGCCTGATAGAACGGATCAACGCCGATCTGCGCCAGATACCAATGGTCTTCCTCGGGATGAAACGCCGCCATCTCACCCAGCATACCGAATAGGTCTTCATGCAAAGCCGCGTCAACGGTCTCCACCATCAAGGCGCCAATCGGTTCCAGATCGGGGTGGACCCCTGGCGGCACCCACAAAGCAACGCCCGAGAATCCTGGCGCCAAATAAGCACTACCATGCTCAAAGGCCTTTCCCCCCATAGCATTCGCAACGTGCCGAATGCCTGCCAGGTATTCCTTGGCACGGGGCCAACAAAAGCGCATCACGGGGTCATTAATGAAGGCAACCTCAATGGTCGACAACACCCAATCGCGCTCTTGCGACGTTGCCGCGCGAACTTCAGGGGGCGATAGTTTGGACATACTCGTATCCTTGGCATCCGTGTTTTCATTGAACTTTGGCAGCGCCCATGCATCAGCGCTTGTCCATGAGGGCCCATGCATAAGCACCCATCAAACACAGTGGCGTGCTGAATAACCCTTTTCGTGGGTCAAGCTCAGGACAGCCCGATTAATATGACGACCCTTGTTACCCTAGCAGTCTAAGCGCCTACCCAACAAACGCGCTGACCTGTAAGTATCGGTTATTCCGCGCTTGCAGGTTGCGATGGGATCAAGGGATAGCGAATACCGGCCATTTTCTGGGCACACCGCACAACCTGACAGCTATATCCAAACTCATTGTCATACCAAACGTACAGCACCATTTGGTGTCCATTCACGATGGTCGCGTGGGAGTCGATGATGCCTGCGTGGCGATTGCCTACAAAATCGGACGAAACCACCTCGCTCGACTCGGTGTAGTCAATCTGCCGTTGCATCGATGAATTGAGGGACACATCCCGCAAATAGTCGCTAACGTCCTCACGAGTCGTTGCGGTCTCAACCGTTAAGTTCAGAATGGCCATCGAGACATTCGGCACCGGGACTCGAATAGAATTCCCCGTTAACTTACCCGCGAGTTCTGGCAGCAGTTTGCCCACCGAGCTCGTTGCATTGGATTCGGTCAACACCATATTCAGAGGCGCACTGCGACCGCGTCGTTCCTTTGAATGCGTATTGTCATGGAGGTTCTGATCATCCGTGTAGGCATGTACTGTTTCCATATGGCCATGCTCTATGGTGTAGCGATCATTAATGGCCTTTAATACTGGAACAATGGCATTCGTCGTACACGATGCAGCACCGATAAGCGTATCGGTTGGCTCGATTAGATTTGAATTAACGCCCGATACAATGTTTTTCACAGCACCCTTACCGGACGTGGTGAGTAGCACCTTAGCCGTACCCGGACTGAGCAAATGTTGCGACAAGCCGGCTTCATCTCGCCAGACTCCGGTACTGTCAATAATCAGCGCGTCCTGAATGCCATGTTCCGGATAGTTAATATCGCTCGGATCAGAGGCGTAGATGAACTTGATTGCCATGCCGTTACAAATAAGCACTTGGTTGTCGGCATCGACTCGGATCGTGCCCGCAAAGGGCCCGTGAATTGAATCGCGGCGCAGCAGACTCGCGCGCTTTCTTAAATCTTTTATTGGATCCTTGGGCGGCCTTAAAACAACGGCTTTCGGGACGAGGTTCTGACCACCGCCCGCTTTCTCAATCAAGAGCCGTGTGACCAAACGGCCAATTCGACCAAAGCCGTAAACCACAACGTCCCTTGCTGCGTGCGTAACCTGAGCTTCAACCCCCATAATCTCGGCACAAGCCCGTTTCACATAATCCGGAACGGTGAGGCCCTCCGAATCATCCATATAAGCCCCAGCCAACTTACCGATATCGATATGCGCAGGTGACAAATCCAACGTTGCCAAGACGGCAATCATGGGATGGGTTTCAAACTCAGACAGTTCGTTCTTTTCAATCTGCCTAACTCGGCGATGAGCTTTCATCATTTCGATGACTGATTGATTGAACAGGGGCACACCATGAATATAGATGACCACGTTACGACGGTAGAGCTGCCCGATCAGCGGAATCATGGCTTCCGCCAGCGCTTCACGTTGCTTCCAATCGGAAAATACTTGGTCGAGTCCGGGTTTGGCCACGGTCATCTCCTCACAATTGTCTTCAATTCTTGTTTTCCGAGCGGCACCGCTCACACGCAACGCCGCATTTTGGTACAACTTGCGTGCACCATCTACAAACCGGGCTCACATTTGGTCTTATAAAAGACCCCTTTCGTCGCTCAGGCGCCATTATAAGGACTCAGCGCTTCGGCGCAATCAAACCGCGTCGAACGAATAAATTTCCGGTGCAAGTAAGCGCAAGCCGTTGTCTTCGCGTACACTCCCGCTCGAACTCCTTTTTTAATTGCGCCTTCTTCTTCATGATCGATCCAGCAACTCAATTTCTCATACAAGCCGATGACATCCCCATACAATCGGATGACATCAGGCGATGGCATGGCCTGCAGGGCGCAGCCTTTGCGCTGGCCATTCACGAAACGGCCCTGACTGAAAACCGATGTATCCTAATCATCGCTGAACATTCTCAAAGCGCGCAAAGACTTCAACAAGAGCTGGCGTTTTTCTCAGGCGGCGCCTACCCTATCGATATTTTTCCGGACTATGAAACCCTAATCTACGACGGCTTCTCGCCGCATCAAGATATTTTATCAGATCGTTTGGCTTTGCTCAGTCGAGCAGCGGTCGACCGCGCCGTGGTCATTGTGCCTGCAGCGACCTTGCTCCTTCGATTGCCGCCTCGGGCATTTTTACTCGGCCACAATTTGAGGCTGCAAACCGGCCAACAATTAGACCTCAGTACCTTAAGACGCCAGCTGCATGCCAGCGCCTATCGGGCGGTCGACACGGTAATTGAACACGGTGAGTTCACGGTCCGGGGCTCGGTCCTCGATCTGTTTCCCATGGGGGCGGCACATCCCTTTCGGGTTGAGTTGTTTGACGATGAGATTGAGTCCATCCGAACCTTTGATCCCGAAACCCAGCTGTCGACGGGGATCACCGAGGCGATCGATACCTTGCCAGCACGAGAGTTTCCGCTGTCTAAAGAGGGTATCCGGTTATTTCAGGATCAATGGCATGAGCAATTTGGCGGCAATCCCCGGGACTGTCGAATCTATCAGGATGTCGCTCAAGGCCAAGCACCGGCGGGTATCGAGTATTACCTACCGCTGTTTTATACCGAAACCGAAACGCTCCTGAATTACCTACCGGCGGATCTACTGTTAATCACCGAAGCCATTGCCAATCCCATCCAAAGCTATTGGGAGACCGCAAAATCCCGCTATGAAAGTTTGCGCTATGACCTTGAACGACCGATATTACCGCCCGAGGCCTTACTCCTAGCTGAGGATGAGCTCATGGGTCTGCTAAAGGCCTTTCCGCGTCTCGATAGACTGGAAACCTTTCGCAAAGGTGCGCGCACCTTCGATACCTTGCCCGCGCCAGATCTTGGCATTGAAGATCGCGCGGAGGATCCGTTTCACCGATTAAGAGCGCACTTTGCAACGCAAAACGCGCGGATCCTAATCAGTGCTGAAACACCCGGCCGGCGAGAACTAATTGATCAGCTACTAAGAACCGCGGGCCTTGCGCCAAAAATGGTAAGCTCCTGGCTGGATTTTATAACCTCTGATGCCCCACTCTGCATTAGCATCGCACCAATTGACCGGTCGATGTGCCTGCCGGAACACCGCTTGATCCAAATCTCGGAGCCGCAGCTGTTCGGCGAGCGCGTCTTACAGGCGCGGCGGCGGCAGAAAGAGCGCGACCAAGCAGAGGAGCTGGTCGTTCGAAGTTTGACCGAGCTGTCCGAAGGCGCCCCAGTTGTGCATTTGGAGCATGGCGTAGGACGCTACCAAGGGTTGATTACGCTCGAAATTGATGGCCAAACCAATGAATTCCTAGCGCTTTTATATCAAGAAGAAGCCAAGCTGTATGTGCCAGTATCCGACCTACACCTCATATCCCGCTATACTGGCGCTGACAAAGACCTTGCCCCCTGGCATCGCCTAGGCAGCGATGTCTGGCAAAAGGCAAAGCGAAAAGCGGCTGAGCAAATCCGGGATGTCGCCGCCGAGTTACTAGAGCTGTATGCTCGGCGCGAGGCCAAGCTGGGCTTTGCCTTTCCAGAGCCAGATACCGAATTTGACCAATTCGTTCGCGCCTTCCCTTTTGAGGAAACCGCCGACCAAATGAGCGCCATTGAGGCGGTTATTGCGGATCTCTGTAATCCGAAACCGACCGATCGATTGATCTGCGGCGATGTCGGTTTTGGTAAAACGGAAGTGGCCATGCGCGCGGCTTTTCTTGCGATCCAAGGCGGCAAACAGGTTGCTATATTGGTGCCCACGACACTCCTTGCTGAGCAGCACCTGCAATCCTTTCGCGACCGCTTTGCGGACTGGCCGGTCAGAATCGAGAGTATCTCGCGCTTTAAAACCCGCAAGGCGCAAGACCAAGTGATTGCGGCACTTGACACAGGCCAAGTCGATATCGTCATTGGGACCCATGCCCTAATCCAGGACCAAATTCGCTTTAAAGATCTGGGTTTATTGATCATCGATGAAGAACATCGCTTTGGCGTTCGACAAAAAGAACGGATCAAAGGGTTGCGCGCCGACGTCGATGTGCTTGCAATGACGGCAACACCGATCCCACGCACCTTAAACCTGTCGATGACTGGTCTCAGGGATCTCTCGATCATTGCGACGCCCCCCGCCCGGCGCCTATCGATTAAAACGTTTATCCGAGCGCGAGAGCTCGGCATTGTCAAAGAGGCGATTCAACGGGAACTGTTGCGCGGCGGCCAGGTTTATTACCTCCACAATGAAGTAAAAGATATCGAACGGGTTGCCGATGAACTCAAGCAGCTCGTACCCGCTGCGCGGGTCCTTGTCGGCCATGGCCAAATGCGCGAAAAGGAACTCGAGCAGGTGATGTCGGATTTTTATCACCAGCGAGCCAATATTTTGGTCTGCACCACCATCATTGAAACCGGCATCGACATTCCAAATGCCAATACCATCATCATGGATCGCGCTGACAAATTCGGGCTCGCTCAAATCCATCAGCTTAGGGGCCGCGTTGGTCGATCGCATCACCAAGCTTATGCCTATCTACTAACGCCTGAAAGCGGCGCGCTCACCAGCGATGCCGAAAAACGGCTGGAGGCGATCGCCGCGGCAGAAGACCTCGGCGCCGGGTTCATTCTCGCGACCCACGACATGGAAATCCGGGGCGCCGGTGAGCTCTTAGGCGAATCCCAAACCGGTAACATGACCGCTATCGGTTTCGGCCTTTATATGGACATGTTAGACCGGGCTGTGATTGCCTTTAAAAACGGCAAACAAATTAACTTTGATACCGACGGCGAAGACAGCACCGAAATTAAATTGCATTTGCCTGCTTTAATTCCCGATGATTATTTGCCGGATGTCCAAATGCGTCTCGTGCTGTACAAGCGCATCTCGAATGCAAAAACCACCGATGGGCTACGCGCCCTCCAGGTTGAGATGATCGACCGATTTGGGCTATTGCCAGAACCTGTAAAAAACTTGTTCCGAGTCACCGAAATCAAATTAATCGCAGCAGACCTCGGCATCAACCGAATAGACCTGGGGCCACGAGGCGGCAAAATAGATTTTCTTCAAAACACCAAAGTACCCGCCGAACGCGTGATTGAACTGGTGCAAAAGCAGTCGCATCGTTACAAATTTGCCTCTGCCAACCGGATCGCAATTGTGGATACAATAGACGATCGTGAAAAACGGTTTAAATTAATTGAAAACTTATTGGAACGATTTCTTGCGACCTAACGATCGGAACTGCACTTGGGCACAGCGGCACATGTTCTTGCGTTGCAATTTTTTTGCGCGCTCAACGTCCTCACTATCCCAAAGTTTGCTCCGCCTGGTATTGATTACGGCCGGTTTAGGGGGAAGCCTAAGCACGAGCGCTTCAGAGTCTCAGGCTGAACGATGGTACCAAGTCGAAGTCATTGTCTTTAAACGCCTAAATGCGCCAGTTGATGCCCCCACCTCCGGCGCGACGAGCCCCACGTTTCCGCAACCACTTTTTGCTGTGTCGCCCCACGAGATGAGTGATGCGGCGCCGATGCTAATCGAGCAGGCACTCTATCTGCATCAGGGGGGTGGATTGAGTGGTCTTGCCAACGGCCTAACCCCAACTGAATCTTTGACGCGCACCCCAACCACCACCTTTAAATTCGCCCGCTTTGCGAAAGGCCCTCAGTATCGCGCCCTCGTCGCAGCTCACGCCCAACAGCGTCTTCAGGCCCTGCAGCAGGGCAATATAACGCCGGTTGAGGACTCATCTCTCGACCCGCAGACCTTGGCCATTCAAGCCGTTTTATCCCAAGAAAACTTTGCCTTTCGAGCCGTTGCCGATGCGGACAGAAACCTTGCAGGGGCAGCGCGATCGATTCGGCGCTCGAAGGATTATCGAATGCTGCTGCATCAGAGCTGGACCCAGCCGATTGACGCCCAAAGCACCTCCATTCTGCTGCAGGGCGGCGATCAGTTTGGCGATCAGTTCGAATTGGAAGGAACCTTATCGGTGCGCCGAAGTCGCTTTCTGCATGTGGCAACCGATCTTTGGTTGACCCGGTTCGAAGCAACCGGGTCAACGACGAACCCCTTTCAGGATCATCCGATGGCCGAGACGTATCCTGCGTTAATCCTCGCGGCCGCGCGCGGTCAAAATCATGAGCCGGGATATCGCTATCACATGGCGCAGCAACGCAGATTGCGGTCCAACGAGGTGCATTACCTTGATCACCCGCAATTCGGCATCATTTTAGAGATCCGGCCGGCCGAAGCTGCACGCCCGTTGTAATCATTTTAGCGCCGCGTAGCCTGCAGACGAAACCGTCTTTCAATCACCCAGACGCGACCCGGGACTTAAACCGGTGGTGTTGATAGCAGTTCAGCCAAAACCAATTTGACCCAAGAGAGCCCCTGGTTCATGGCTTCATGAATTTCAGCTAACGCAATGTCTCGATCAGCCATGCCGGCCCCGGGATTAACCGTCACCGAAATGCCAGCGTAGGGCAGCTCAAGCTCGCGCGCTAGGGCCGCTTCCGGCATTGCCGTCATGCCAACGATACTACAGCCATCATTCCGCAATCGTCGAACCTCAGCCTTGGTTTCCAAACGCGGCCCCTGGGTACAACCATAAACCCCCGAAAGCACCGCTTGCATCTCTTTATGACTCTCCGCCACTTCCGCAACGGCAGCAAGCAGTTGAGTGCGGAACAACGCGTCATAGGGATGCGTAAAGTCGATATGATGAATCTCATCTTCAAAAAAAGTCAGGGCGCGACCATAGGTGTAATCAATGATCTGATCCGGCACAACCAAACAGGGCACGTTCAGGTCTTCGCTTACCGTTCCGACAGCCGTCACGGCCAATATCTGCGACGCGCCTAGCATCTGCAGTGCTTTTAAATTGGCCCGGTAATTAATTTTATGGGGTAGAAATCTGGCGGGCATGCCGTGGCGCGGTAAAAATAAAATAGCCTGACCTGCCAAGCGCCCTGATTGGATCTCAGCTTGTCCAAAGTCAGTATCAACAACATGGTCTTTGGTCTCGGTCAAACCTGCAAAGGCTCCGAACCCCGTCCCGCCGATGACTGCGAGTGTCATTGTGCGGATGCTCGATGGGTCAGTCGCTTGAGATTACTAATGGACATCAGGTGCGCGTATATCCAGCTGAGTTCACCCGAACGAAACAGGCTGAGTACAACCTCGTCGCTGAGCGCCAGAAGTTTCTTTTCGTCAACTACCATCAACCCTTTTAAGTGAGTCTCGGCGGCATTCTCATCTTTCACAGTGGCGGACACTTCCGTCATCAGATCATTGGCTTTTAGCAGTGACACAAACCGTTTAGTGCGATCAAACTGCCGCTGAAACTCGCCCAGAAATTCCATTGCCTTTGAGAGAATCGGCTGGGTCTCACCATTTTCGAACAAAGCCTCACCGCTCGTCTGACTAAAGCCGGAATAAGCCTCATCAATACAAACAACCGGCTCTGAGCCGGGTCCGTCCGCCAAAACAAACGGATATCGCCGCACAAATGCCGGGACATAGTGATCTGGCAGCCAGTGCCCTTTTTCGTCTAAATAAAGGTTTCCCGTGGCGCGCAATCCCAGCAGTGCCACCGGCACATCATCTTCCCCAGCTTTGGCAAACACAATGGGATAGTCTTTGGAGGCTTCAACAAATTCGATGCCAGCGAGCACCACGGAGTTAATTTTGTCAGCGAACTCGTACCGGAGTTCAGTGCGATCTAATTTCCAATCGGCATGGGTAATATTGCTGAGCGGCACGGGTTTTTCATAAAATAACATTTCAGGCATAGCATGACCCTTTGGTCGAATTAGTTAAATCAGGTCTAACCAAGCATCAAGGCTCAGGCTGAACCTTCTCGAGATGAATGGTTGACGTCGGGAAGGCAATTTCCGCGCCATACCCCGCAATGATGTCTGCGATTTCCAGCAAGATTTTTTGTTTCACACCGTGGTACTCGACCCAATTGACGGTTTTAGTAAAGGTGTAGATGAAAAAATCAACGCTCGACGCATTGAACGCATCGAAATTAACGATCAAGGTTTTAGCCTGATCGATGTCTTCGTGTTTAGAAAGCAGCGCGTGTACATCCGCCACAATCGCTTGCATCTTACTCAAATCACTATAGCGAACCCCAATCGTTTCAAAAATTCGGCGATTCAGCATTCTGGATGGGTTTTCTAATGAGATCGTCGAGAACATCGAGTTCGGAATGTACAAAGGACGCTGACTGAAGGTTCTGATTTCCGTCAAGCGCCAGCCAATTCGAATCACGGTGCCCTCAATATCGCGGTCCGGACTTCTAATCCAATCGCCCACCTTGAACGGGCGATCCAAATAAATCACCAAGCCACCAAAAAAATTCGCGAGCAAGTCTTTTGCCGCAAAACCCACTGCAATGCCACCGATGCCACCGAAGGTCAGAACCCCTGAAATACTCAGGCCGAGGGTTTGCATCGCCATCAGAGCGGCAGTAATAAAGACCGATATCCGCACAAGCTTTGCAATGGCGGTCACCGTCGTTTCATCGCCCCCAGAACGAAGATAGGCGGCTTCCAATTCCCGAATGAGGTGCGCGAGGAACAAGGTCACCAGACCAATAAACGCCAGGTAACGCACAATCCCAATAAATTCAATCTGAGACTCACTTCGAGCCTCGGCCACCAACTCCGCGGCCAGCGACAAACCGACGATCCAAATCAAAACATTCAGGGGCCGTCTGATCGTCCGCAGCAAGGCATCATCCCAGGGGTTTTGGGTTTGCGTCACCCGAGCCATCAAGACCAGCAACGTTCGTCGACTGGCATAACTAAGAAGCGCCGTTGCCAAAACAATGCCGAAAACGCTGGCAACCAGCGGGTCGCTCAGCCAGACGCTGGAGAATGCCATCAATTCCTCTAAGGTATTCATTCGCCTGCCCTACCTTGGCTCAATCTTGTTTGCATCCCGTAATCAACGATCCGACTTTAAGCGGATCGGATGATAGTCCGAGGCCACACCTATTGGGGTCGCACGGGGAGGTGGACGGCTTAAGTCAACAGTGCGGCCAGCGTCCAGCGTGTCCCCCTGTTTCATCACAGACGTTTGACGGCCCTTTAGCGCCGCTGCAGCCGGCGCGGCAAGCGGTTCGCTGTTTTTTTGACCCGATCCCGGAACGACTGCGGCAACCAGTGCTTGGTTCATAACAACCCCGCCAACCCCCGCCACGTTTTCGCCGTCGGTATCGAGCTCAAAACCCCAGGTCCGGTTATAGACCGTTTCGCTGAGTAACGCTGTCGTCCGAGCTTGTGCATCATCTGTGACACCTGGATCAATCAACGCACGATGAACGCCCCGCCCATTTACGACGGCTGTTTGTACATACCCCGATTGGCCCGTGAGTTCCTGCACCTCGCGCGCGACCTGCTCGGCGGTCTCGGCATCTGAAAAGCTACCCAAAACCCAGACGAGCTGATCGCTAAGCGCCACTGTCGGCGCCAAAACCAGCACCAAGGGAAGGCTCAGCTTTAAAAAAATTGCGGCTGGGGTCTGCCCGCCAGCAACTTGCTTTGACTCAAAATTCATCAAACCCGCCTCCTCAATCCTTTGCTTCGACACTATAGCCCCGAAATTCTAGAAATCAACGTTGGGGTCAAATCAAGAAATTTAGCTTGCTTGGATTTTTATACTGTATATAATTCCAGCGCTGTATAAATAAACAGACTCCGTGCACCGCGTACAACCAGCGTTTCTCGGGGACTATGACAAGAGCGAGCACACTATGATCAAACTCACGCACCGTCAAAGCGAAGTCCTCGACTTCATTAAATCCTACTTAGAGGAAACCGGCTATCCACCAACTCGGGCCGATATTGCACGTAAACTTGGATTCAAGAGCGCGAATGCGGCCGAAGAACACCTGAAGGCACTTGCGCGAAAAGGCGCGATCGAAATGATTCCAGGCACCTCCCGAGGCATCAAACTACCAGAGAATCTGGGCTTGCCCATCATTGGTCGGGTCGCTGCAGGTAATCCGATTTTGGCGCAGGAGCACATTGAGGATCATTGTGAAATTCCGTCCAGCTTCTTCAGCCCGGCTGCGGACTACATGCTGGTGGTTCGAGGCGACAGCATGATCGATTGCGGCATTTTAGATGGCGATTTATTAGCCGTGCACAGCACCCAAACGGCCAAAGCTGGGGACATAGTGGTAGCGCGAATTGATGATGAAGTCACGGTTAAGCGCTTTCAAAAAGGCAAGCAGAGCCATCAGGTGACGCTCCTACCTGAAAACCAGGACTATCAGCCCATTGAAGTTGATTTAAGGACCTGCCAATTCGCCATCGAAGGTTTGGCCGTCGGCGTTATCCGGCACTAGCTGCGATCGAGGCCCGTCCGTACCCGAACCGAATCACTCGCGATCGTTTAAAGACAAGGAGATCAAATTCTGCTTGGATAGAAAAATTCTGTTCAAGCCCACGTAATCTCACTCAAATTAGGGCTCGACCGCGCGCATTTTGTCGTCCCTATGTTAGTTGAAAAAATTCGTTAATCGTTTCAAGACAATAACGCCAAGCCCCGTTGCGCCATAGCTAACAAGTGCCATAGCTAACGAGTGCCAGTTGAAAGATGTCTTGGACATCCATCAGGCTGAAGTAAGTCCACAATTGGCGTCTCAGTTGATTATTGGCGTTAAAGCGCTATTCCGTGCCTTTTGACTTGGCGGGCGCCTTTTTCTTAGCAACCACCTTCTTCTTCGCCGCCGCCTTCTTCTTCACCGCCGCCTTTTTCTTAGCAGGCTTTGCTTTTTGAGGCGTCGGCGCAAGGGTTTCGACCCAAACGCCTTTGGTTTCATCAAAGTCGGCTCGCCAACCCGAGGCTTTTCCCTTCTCAATTTCGGTCGCCAAGTAATGCTCTTTGGTTTGCCTGCCAAACTTCACAAGCGCTCGGCGATCTTGGGGGTCCTTAACCGGCGCCCGCATCAGGAATTGATATTTCGGATCAATTTCATTTTGATGCGGCAACAGCTCGTCTAAATAAGGCGCTCGGGTTTCGCGGTTTTTAGGAAACTGGCTAGCCGCAAGAAACAAACCCGCGGCGCCATCGCGCAACAAATAATGGTCTTCTACTTTTTCACACGCCAGTTCTGGCATCGCAACTGGATCCATCTTGGGGGGCGCCGCTTCGCCATTGCGCAGGAGTTTTCGCGTGTTTTTGCAGTCTTCGCCGGTGCAGCCAAAATATTTACCAAAACGTCCGGTTTTGAGCTGCATTTCAGCACCGCACTTATCACACTCGACGGTCGGGCCCTCATAACCGCGAATTTTGTATTCGCCAGCCTCAAACTCGAAGGTACTACAATCTGGATTGTTGCCACATAAATAGAGCTTCGTGTTTTTGTCGATCAAATATTCAGTCATGGCGGTCTGGCATTCTTGACAGCGGCGCTTCTTGAGCAAAATCCTGGACTCTTCCTCATCATCACCGGTTGCACTCACCACCTCATCGCCCGGGATCAAATTAATCGTCTGTTTGCAACGCTCCTTCGGCGGCAGGTCATAACCCGAGCACCCTAGGAACACACCCGTACTCGCTGTTCGGACATTCATGGGGCGCTCACAGAGCGGGCAAGGCTTACCAATAATCGACGGCTGGTTTGATCGCATGCCGTCGTCTTGATCAGAGGCTTTTTCCAGTTTTTCTGAAAAATCTGAGTAGAAATTATTTAGCGTCTCTTTCCAATTTTGATCACCACTGGACACTTGGTCCAGCGCATCTTCAAGATTGGCTGTGAATCCAAAATCCAATAAGTTGGTAAAGTTTTCATTCAAACGGTCGGTCACCAGCTCGCCAATTTTTTCAGCGTAAAACCGCTTGTTGCGCAAGGACACATATCCTCGATCTTGAATGGTGGTAATGATCGACGCGTAGGTGGAGGGCCTTCCAATGCCACGCTTTTCGAGCTCACGAACCAGGGATGCCTCACCAAAACGAGCCGTTGGTTTTGTAAAATGTTGGATTGGGTCCAGGTTGAGCAAGGTCAGCTTCTGACCGATTTTAAATTCGGGTAACGCCGGCTCTTCTTCCTTTTTTCCGGCCGAGGCCTGGACCCGGGTATAGCCATCAAATCGTAGAATTCGACCGCGTACGCGAAGCTCAACGTCGCCCCGATTAACCGTCACTGCCGTTGATAGATAATCGGCATTCGGCATTTGACACGCGACAAACTGCCGCCAGATCATCTCGTAGAGCCGTTCAGCATCGCGCTCCATGTTGTTCAGCAAGGTTGCTTTAATGCGAACATCTGACGGTCGAATCGCCTCATGAGCCTCCTGCGCGCCATCTTTACTGCTATAGCGGCGAGGTTCCGTCGGTAAATAAGTTTGACCGTAGTCTCGTTCAATCAACGCTCGACAATTTTCAATTGCGTCATTGCTCAAGTTCGTCGAGTCTGTACGCATATAAGTGATGTAACCCGCTTCATAAAGCCGCTGAGCCATCATCATGGTTTTCTTCACGCCGAAACCCAAGCGCGTGCTCGCAGCTTGTTGCAACGTTGACGTAATAAATGGCGCGTTAGGCCGCGTTTGGGTCGGCTTATCCTCGCGTGCTGCAACCTCAAAAGCGCCCGCATTCAAGACATCCATTACCGAATCGACCGCTTGCCGGTTCGTTGGCTTAAATGGTGCTCCCTGATTGCGTACAACTTGGAACTTGGCCGCGCCTTCTGGATTTTCTAAACTGGCAAAAAGATCCCAGTACTCTTCTGGGATAAACGCCCTGATTTCGCGCTCTCGTTCAACCAACAACTTTACAGCAACCGACTGAACGCGCCCGGCTGATAAACCCCGTGCGATCTTACTCCACAGCAGCGGGCTCACCATGTAGCCAACCACCCGATCAAGGAAACGGCGCGCTTGTTGCGCATTCACGCGATCGATGTCAATTTCACCCGGTTGCTCAAAGGCCGCTTGAATGGCCTTTTCCGTAATTTCGTTAAACACAACCCGCTTATATCGGTCGGGATCACCGCCAATCGCTTCTTTTAAGTGCCAAGCAATGGCCTCGCCCTCTCGGTCCATATCTGTTGCGAGATAAATCTCATCTGCCGTTTTCGCCAATTTCTGAAGCTCGCTCACCACCTTTTCTTTGCCCGGCAAGATTTGATAGTTCGCTTTCCAGTCGTTGTCCGGGTCAATCCCCATCCGTTTAATCAATTGTTGGCGGGCCTTAGCCTTTTTGTGTGCAACCTTTTTCTCAGGCGATAACTTTCGTGTCTTAGCCGCCTCTGCCGCCCGCGCCTTCGGGTCTACAACAGTGCCTTGGCCACTGACTGGTAAATCTCTGATATGCCCGACGCTCGACTTCACGATAAAGTCGTTTCCGAGATACTTATTAATGGTCTTCGCCTTTGCGGGCGACTCGACGATTACGAGTGCTTTTGCCATGAAATAACCACTTTATGCGCGCCACCATTAGTGACACTAACCATTTAACAATGCTTCCAAACGCGCCATCCTGGCGGCCTGCCCTGCACCTATGAATCGGTGCGTCTTGATACTGCCATCCAATGCCGACCTAGCCTAAACTCTCAGAGCCGATGCCTAATATTTACTGTCTCATCCGCAATGCCGGCTCATTCACGTTGAGCGGCCCACTTACCAATGACCGGTCCTTTAAGTAGCTGCGCCAACGACAAGTAGCTGCGCCATCGTCAATTAGCTGCGCCAACGACGCTTAATTCCAACCTTGTGAGACCCTTTTACAAGGTGTTACGTGTAGAATGAAAAAACTGATGTTTTCCGCCGCCCTTTCATTCAGCCATCCAAAGATTCCAACGTTGAGCCAATACATCCAGCCTGTAGACGCGATCAAAACCCTCTAAACGGTTATTTTGATCACATTCTGTAGCCGCTATCCTTTTTTACTACACCCGCTGAGCAACCAACTTGTCAACCCTTACCTGCTCAATCAGCCTTAGAAATCGATGAAAACTCCGCGAGCCATTGTAGGCCCTCTTCAATAAACGTAAAGATTTTTTCTCCCATTTGGTGATCCGGCTGTTCAATCCAATAAACGTTAAGCTGCCGTCCATCCCAAATAATCTGGTGAACTGTCGTCGGTAGCGACGCCGCATACTGCCCGAGAAACGCACGGCACGGCGCAGACAATGACGCATCCGTTATGCTGTGAAACGCATCCGGGCTTAAAGGATTCTGTCCGGGTGTCCTTTGAACTTGAAAGGCCGGGAGCGTCGCAGAGCTTGAATTCAGACGGCTAAGTCCTTTGTAGGCCGCTACCTGAAGTTTTGCAGGTAATGCTCGCCCCGTACTGGTGCGATACTTATCTTGATCCGGGCTGGGGTCATCGATCGTTGTCAACTCAACTGAAATCCCTCTGGCCATGGCAGCACGTCGAACAGCCATAATCTGCTTTTGGGATTTACCCGGAAGAATCGACACAATCGGCGCGATGAGCATCAGCAACACCAATCCAATGAACAGGTAAACCATATCCGCTTTCTCCTACTTGAGCTCATTTTTTGACAGCCAATTCATCGGACATCCATCTATTGTATGCTGCTACGGAGTCGGGTAAGTTTCCTTAAAGTCTATGCGAGAACTCAGTATGCAAGCCGCATTTAAACACATTCTGATCGCTGTAGATCTTACGGAAGATGCCCGAAGCGTGGCTCAAAAGGCTTGTGCGCTTCGTACAGCATTCGGTGCGAACTTGAGCTGTACCCATGTCATAGAACCCTTGAGCCTTGCTTATGGCGGGGATGTGCCGATGGACCTTTCTACCATCCAAGACCAATTACAAGAGACTGCTAAAATTCAGCTCGATGAATTCGCGCAAACTTTGGATATCCCCAGCGAAAACCGCCATTTGGTGTACGGACGACCCGAGACTGAAATCCACAGTCTCGCGGAAGAACTTGGGATTGATCTCATCGTCGTTGGCAGCCACGGTCGCCATGGCTTGGCCTTGCTGCTCGGTTCAACCGCCAACGGCGTCCTGCAAGGCTCACCTTGCGACGTATTAGCCGTGCGGGTGGGCGATTAAAACCCGCCAGCACGCTCGATCAACTTAGTGCGACCCGTTATGCTCCGTAAGCTGTATATTTTCTGGCTCATTGCCCTCGCCCTCTTATCAAGCATCAGTCTAACCGCTCAAGCCAATCCATCCCGGCAAGCCGCCGTCACCTTCGGGATCGAAATGCAACGATTTCGACAGCGCGCGGTGTTTCTAGAAGCGAGACGAGTGGCCCGCCGCGGTAAGCTCAGCGCGCTTAAACCACTGCTCGAAACCCTCGGTGATTACCCCTTACGAAGCTACATAGAATATGAAGCCCTGCTAGCTAGACCCTATTCATCGGATGAGGCGGTTCAAGCCTTCATTGAAAATCACCCCAACTCCCCAATCAGCACCCAGCTCCGCCGCGCTTTCGCGGAGTATCGACGTGACCAAAACCGCTCGAAAAGCTTTTTACAGTTCCACAGAACTGATGACGGCGATGTTGAAAACCAATGTTTCAGGGCCAGTGCGCTCTGGAATCTCGAACGCACTCAAGAAGCCATGGCCACGACACAGGCCCTTTGGCTGTACGGTCGCTCGCAGCCAAAGGGTTGCGATAAAGCCTTCAGTCGCTGGCGTCGAGCAGGTGGCTTGACAAGGGCTCTGGCCTGGCAGCGTTATGAACTGGCGATTCTCGGGGGCGAAGATCGACTAGCCGCCTATCTTGAGCGAACCCTCTCAGAGGACCAGCGCACGTTAGCACGCCAATTGATCCGATTAAGACAGCGGCCAACCCGCACGGACCGCTATAAAACCGTTGATTTCAAAGATCCGGAACAGCGAGCACTGGCCGACTCAGCTCTAAAGACATTCATTAAAAAGCGCCCGGGTGAGGCCTTGGGACTCATTGCTGACCTGAAAGAGTCGGGGCGCCTGGAGCCCACCCAAGCCCTCGAATATAATTACGCTGCCGTCTTAAGATTGATCCGGGAAGACAATTTGGCACTCAACGATGCTTCGATTCCTGCCGCGCTGAGAACCAACCCGGATTTAATAGAGGCCAGCCTTATCCAGCTAATCAAAGCCGGACAATTCAACGCCTTGTCGACGCGTCTTAGCCAATTGCCTGAATCCGCTCGAGGCACCTTGCGATGGCAATATTGGCAAGCCCGAGCTGATCTTAGCAGCCCGAACACTCGCGCCCAGGACTCCGCTCGGGCACGTTTTGAGCGCCTAGCAACCGAACGCGACTATTATGGGCACCTCGCCGCGCAATGGCTCGGCATCCCTGGCAGCTTGGCAGACCAAAGCTCCACCATCGCACCCGAGAAACTGCTCGATCTCGCCGCCGCCCCAACCGCCCAGAGAATTTACGAGCTGATAGCATTGGGTGAGACCCTTGAGGCTCGCCGAGAATGGTTTCAATTGATTAAACCCTTTTCAAACACCGAACTCCGTATTGCGGCAGCACTCGCAAGCCAGTGGCAATGGCATGACATGGCGATTGCAACGCTCGCCCAAGCGCAAGCTTGGGATGAGGTCCTCGAGCGCTTCCCACGACCTTACGCCGAGCGCTTTACAGAAGCTGCCCGCACCCGAGGCGTGCCGGTAACCCTTGCTATGGCAGTCGCCCGCCGTGAAAGTGGTTTCTGGACAGAAGCACGCTCGCCAGTGGGCGCCGAGGGTTTAATGCAACTCATGCCTCGCACGGCGCGAAGCGTTGCGAAGTCGATAGACTTAGATGACTCAACGAATTTGGTTCTGACCCAAGCCGATATCAATATTAAACTCGGCACAGCGTACCTTGGTCAGCTCTTACAGCGCTTCGACGATAACCGAATTTTAGCCCTGGCTGCCTACAATGCCGGACCCAGCAGAGCGAAGAAATGGTATGCCAATCCGAAGCCCGTTGATGCCTTCATCGAGAGTATTCCGTTCGCTGAGACCCGCGCTTACGTGAAAGCCGTCCTGCTGTATGCTGCCATCTACGCGCAGCTGAACGGCCTACCCGAGCCACTCCTGTATCCCTACGAAATTGAACAGTTCAGTCCGAATGATTCCTTACCGATAGGACCCGCGGTATTTAACAAAACCTCAAGGCCCGAAGGCTTGACGTTGAATGATGCCCTCACACCCCAAGGCTTAAAATAATGTTTTTTGATATTGGCGCAAACCTTACTCACAGTGACTTCAAAGATGACCTCTCCACAGTGATCGACCGAGCCAAAGAGGCGGGTGTACTGCAAATGGCCGTGACAGGCGCCAGTCTCGACGGCTCGAAACAGGCGGTTGCGTTATCCGAACAGTTCGAGGCACTTTTTGCCACGGTGGGCGTTCACCCCCATCATGCCGAGGAGATTAATGAGGACACGCTTGAGACGCTCAAAGCGCTTGCAGGCCAGGAACGCGTCGTTGCTATCGGCGAAACCGGGCTCGATTATTTTCGGGATTTTACGCCTAGGGGTCAGCAGCGTAAGGCCTTCGAAGCCCAATTAGCCCTCGCTGCAGAACTGGGGAAACCATTGTTTCTTCACGAGCGAGATGCCGCCGATGACTTCACCGCAATACTCACAAAATATCGTGACCGACTCGACTCTGTCGTTGTTCATTGCTTTACCGGAAATGCTCAAACGCTGTCGCGATACCTTGACCTTGATTGTCATATTGGCATCACCGGCTGGATTTGCGATGAACGCCGTGGCAGCCACTTACACAGTCTCATCTGTGACATCCCCAGCAATCGCTTAATGATCGAAACCGATGCGCCCTACCTGCTGCCCAGAACCCTAAAACCCAAGCCAAAACATCGCCGATGTGAGCCGGCGCATTTGGTTGAAATTTGTCGGTTCGTTGCGGCACTTCTAGACAAGCCCGCGGCGCAAATTGCGGCTGAAACAACCCAAACTGCTCAGGCGTTTTTTAAACTATGATTACTGTTCAACTTTACACAACCCTCGGCTGTCATCTCTGTGAACAAGCGTTAGCGCTCTTAAATGAGCTGCATGCTGAACTGGATCTATCCATCGAGACAGTCGAAATCGCCGAATCAGACGAACTCGTCGAACGCTACGGCATCCGCATTCCTGTGGTCACTCGGACGGGCTCATTAAAGGAACTCGGCTGGCCATTTAATGACCTCATGCTCAAGGCTTTTCTGACAGAGGCTTCGTCTTAACGGCGCAGGGTCAAGGCACGTAAAATGGCAAATCGTAATAAACCGTGAGGCCCGCCCACAAGCAACACGCAATTAGGGCTTTGAGCGCCGCCATACGCGGCCCTTACCGCAATACCGCCTTAGCCTTGGTTTGTACTGGGACCCAATGCGGGTAAATGATAATCTTCTGGGACCGCCTTAAGGATTCACGTATGCCGTTGAAAACTATCACGACCGATCTGTGCTTTGCCGAAGGACCGCGCTGGCATGACGGGGCACTTTGGTTTTCTGATATGCATGACCATGTGGTGTGCCGGATTGATGCCGATGGCGTCAAAACTGTGGTTGCCGAGGTACCCGAGCAGCCATCAGGGCTGGGCTGGTTACCAGATGGCCGTTTACTCATCGTGTCCATGCGTGATCGGTCAATTTTAGTTCAGAACGAACGCGGGCTCGAGGTTTGGTGTGACCTGTCATCGCTGGCGAAACACGACTGCAACGATATGGTTGTCGACGCGCTCGGTCGCTGTTGGGTAGGCAACTTCGGGTTCAACCTGCATGCAGGCGATACCATGACCACTACTGAATTGATTTTAGTTCGGGGGCAACACCAAGCAGAAGTCGCGGCACGCGATCTATTTTTCCCAAATGGCAGTGTCATCACACCCGATGGCAGCACCTTGATCGTTGCTGAGACCTTTGCTTCCTGCCTTACCGCTTTCGATATTGCGCCCAGTGGTCAACTCTCAAACCGAAGAATTTGGGCGCAGCTTGAAGGCGCAGTACCCGATGGTATTTGTCTAGATGCCGCTGGCGGAATCTGGGTCGCCTCGCCGACAAGCCAAGAATGTCTGCGCGTCATAGCAGGCGGTGAGGTGACGGATCGCATCAAGGTAGAAGATCAAGCCTTCGCTTGTATGTTGGGCGGCGAAGATGGCCGCAAACTATTTATTTTAACGGCCGCAAACTCGGCGCCTGAGGCTTGTAGGCAAGCGCGATCTGGAAAAATCGTCTGCACCGACGTGGCATACGCGAGGGCCGGATGTCCGTAGCGCCAACGCGAGACCTGAAGGTCGCCCTGCTCAGTGGCGGTGCGTCTCAAGAGGCAAGCGTCTCAAGAGTTAGCGCTGAAAGTGTTTTGGCGGCGCTAGCGCCGCATTATCCGAGCCTCGTCAATATAGAGCTAAATGCGTCGGTCGTAACCGCCCTGCAGGCATTTCAGCCGGATATTGTGTTCCCCGTTCTGCATGGCCCGCCCGGAGAAGACGGCACGGTTCAAGGGCTACTCGAGATGTTGGGCATCCCCTATGTAGGCTCCGACGTCCACGGTAGCGCGGTAGCAATGGATAAGATTGCCGCCAAAGGTTTGTTGTCCAATACCGAGGTTCCGCTTGCTCAGCACGGCATCTTAAGTCGGCAAACGTTCAAGCCGGTTCAATTAACGAACCTCATGCTGACGCTCGGGGCGCAACTCGTTGTGAAGCCAGTCCGCCAGGGCAGCGCCCTTGGCGTCACCCGCGTAACCGATGCAGAAGCCCTCGCTACGGCCGTTTCTTTGGCCTTCGAATATGACGACCAACTCTTAATCGAGAAACGCATCCAGGGTCGAGAAATGACGGTTGGTATTTTAGAACACCCAGATGGCCTAGATGCGTTTCCTGTGATCGAAATCATAACCCCTGAGAACAGCTGGTATGACTTTCATCATCGCTACACTCAGGGCGCGAGTGATCATATTATGCCCGCAGATATTTCGCCGGCACTGAGTGCCCAACTGCGTGCTACAGCAATTACAGCGCACCAATGCCTCGGTTGCCGAGACCTATCAAGAGCAGATTTTATTGTGATGGCGGACGACACGTTTGTCTTGCTTGAGGTGAACACCCTGCCAGGCATGACCCCTACGAGCCTTTATCCGGATGGCGCGCGTGGCCAAGGGTATGCATTTGATCAACTTTTGGTGCATCTAGTTGAGCGCGCCCACGCCCGGGGGTGATTGCGCTCTCATCGGGCGGCGCATCACGCACCCACCAAACTACTGCTTTCTGGACCACTCGGCCGAGATTGGCCCGACGACTGCCGTCGGGCCTTTGGCGCGCCTTAATCGTTATAAATCGTAGCCACGCTCATTGTGTTGCGTTAAATCCAAACCTTCGGTTTCCTCGTCTTGAGACACGCGAAGACCCAGCATCCTGTCAATCAGCTTGAGTAAAATAAAGGTCACAAGGGCAGTGTAGATGCCGCTGGCAAGCACACCAATCAACTGAACCTGGAATTGACTGGCTATGGTCATGCCCTCAGCAAGCCCCTGCCCACTAAAGACGCCAAGCCCAGCGCTGGCAAACACCGCTGCAAGCAAAGTCCCTAGAGCGCCGCCTACACCGTGCACCGGAAACACATCGAGTGAGTCATCAATTTTTAAACGCTGTTTCAAAAAGACCGTTGCGTGGTAACAAACAAATCCAGCCAGAATTCCAATAATGAGTGCGCCCCCTGGGCCAACATATCCCGACGCCGGCGTAATTGTTCCGAGACCTGCCACCATACCCGTAACTGCGCCCAGCGCGCTTGGGCGACCAAACTTTGTCCACTCACAGGCCATCCAGGTCAGCGCGCCCGCCGCGGCCGAAACGTGGGTCACGAGCATTGCCATACCCGCATCACCATTGGCGGCCAGAGCGCTACCGGCGTTAAAACCAAACCAACCCACCCAGAGTAATCCTGCGCCGGTAATGGTCATCGTCATATTGTGCGGCGGCATCGGTTGATTCGGAAAACCATGCCTCGGCCCCATGACCATAGCAGCCACAACCGCGGCAACGCCGGCGGTCACGTGAACGACGGTTCCGCCCGCGAAATCAAGAAGGCCCATCTCATACAGCCAACCACCGCCCCAAACCCAATGAGTGATCGGCGCATACACGACGAGTAGCCAGAGCCCTGAAAAGACTAGCATTGACGAAAACCGCATCCGCTCAGCAAAGCCACCAACGATCAGCGCCGGCGTGATAATGGCAAACGTCATTTGGAACATCGCAAACACCGATTCGGGTATGTCCCCAACCATTGCGCCTTCCGTTACGGACCCCATCAAAATGTTGTCAAAACCGCCAACGAACCCATTGCCCTCGGAAAAGGCCATGGAATAACCAACAAATAGCCACAGCAGCGACGCAACACAGGTCACTGCAAAGCATTGCAACAGGATCGATAAAATATTTTTAACCCGAACCAAGCCTCCGTAAAATAGAGACAGCCCCGGCAACGTCATCATAAGGACCAAAGCCGTGGCGGTTAAGATCCAAGCGGTGTTCGCGCCATTGAGTCCGTCACTGGCAAAGGTAGTTGACGGTAACAGCATGGACAGTGCTGCTAGTTTCCAAATTAGTTTGCTCATAGCTCTTCCCTGATTTTTCTTATTTGCACAAAAATACGCAAAAATTGATTAAGCCGCTGTCTAAAAAATCACTTTTTGCCGCGTCTCATTTCACTCGCAGACTTATTTCACCGCTTAGTCCCCGAATAGTTGCCGATCCCTGGCTTCTAAAGCTCGCCTCGCGCCGGATTTACGAACCGGACACCAGATCCTCTGTGAACCAAAATTCTATCGCCTTAAGCAAAGCCTGCCAAGTCAAGCCCACCAAAGCTTCCATCAAAGGGCGCGCTGAGTGTTCTCATTCAAAGACTAACAAACTGCTTTGGCTTGAAATCACGATAGTCGGCCCCAAAGTCTGGTTTACCAGAAAACCAAATAACCAGCGGAACATTTAACATCCAATGCGGTCTATAGATCGCGCTTAGGTTAACCTTAGCAACCACACCTTAGAATCATTAAAACGAGTTACCTGCTATGAATCATCTCGCACCGATCCAAGTTCTTAGACAACATCTTTCAGAACAAATTGTGGGTCAACGCCTCCTGGTCGATCGATTGCTGATGGCCCTGCTGGCTGATGGCCATCTACTGGTCGAGGGTGCGCCCGGACTGGCAAAAACAAAAGCCATTAAAACCTTGGCAAATTGCGTTGAAGGCTCATTCCAACGCATCCAATTTACGCCGGATTTACTGCCATCGGACGTAACCGGCACTGAGATTTACCGCGTTCAGGAGGGTACTTTCGTCTTCCAAGAGGGGCCTATTTTCAATCACTTAGTGCTCGCCGACGAAATAAACCGAGCTCCGGCAAAGGTTCAGTCAGCACTCCTTGAGGCCATGGGCGAACGCCAAATCAGTAATGGCAACAACACCATGGCCCTGCCCGAGCTGTTTCTTGTAATGGCCACCCAAAACCCGATTGAGCAAGAAGGCACCTATCCGCTACCTGAAGCGCAACTGGATCGATTCCTCATGCATGTCTTGGTCGACTACCCGGATGCTGATGCGGAACATAGCATCTTGCGCATTGTCCGCCATGAGCAGCGCGTAAAGCAGCAATCCGCGCAAGGCGCACAACGTCTTGTCACTCAAGCCCAAATATTTGCAGCTCGTCAGGAAGTGCTCGATTTACACATGGAGACGGTTGTCGAAAACTATATTGTTGAACTGATTATGGCGACTCGTAACCCTAAGCACATCGATCCGGAACTCGCTGATTGGTTAGAATATGGCGCATCCCCTCGAGGCACCATTGCCCTTGATATCTGCGCGCGCAGCCATGCCTATTTGCAAGGCAAAGATTTTGTCACTCCCGACGACGTTCAGGCCGTTGCCTTTGACGCTTTGCGACACCGATTGGTTTTGAGCTTTGAAGCGGAGGCGGCTGGCGTGACAACAGATGACGTTATCGAGCGCCTGTTATCTCGCGTTGCGACGGCTTAATCCAATGCAGGCAGGTAACCTTCCACAGGCGGTTTCCGGCACTGGCGCCTATGCCTCTCTGGATGACCTTATTGGCTTGCGCCACACCGCGCGTCGTTTGGCGTTGCCGCGAAATCAAACTGCTACCAACCCAATGACCGGGCAACTACGCTCAAAGCATCAGGGCCGCGGGATGGATTTCAGTGAAGTCAGACTATACCAAGCCGGAGACGACATCCGCAGCATCGACTGGAAAGTGACAGCAAGAACCTCCAAGACGCATACCAAGGTCTTTCAAGAAGAACGAGAAAGACCCGTTCTGATTTTACTAGATCAAGGACCGAGTCTCTATTTTGGCTCTCAAGTGCGGTTTAAATCCGTAGCTGCAATACGCTTAGCCGCTCTTCTAGGTTGGACAGCCCTCGACCAAGGCGACCGAGTTGGCGGCATCGTGTTTAACGATCAAACCCATCTTGAGACCCGCCCAAGACGAAGCCGAAAATCGCTTCTACGACTCATCCACGACAGTCTCTCGTTTAATCAGAGCTTGGGAAAAACAACGCACAACAGCCAGCACAATCAGTTTTCCGACATGATTCAAGCAGCGCAAAGAACCAGCCGACACGGCAGTCTGATTTTTATCATCAGCGATTTTTCTAACTTTGATGCTGATATCGAAACCCGGCTCAAGCAACTTGGTCGGCATAACGACCTTTATGGCATCCAGATCATTGACCCACTCGATCGAGAATTACCCGCGCCCGGGCGATACAGCATTACGGATGGAGCGGGGATTCAAGAGATCGATACCCGATCGAGGCAAGCAAGGTCGCGCCACGCTGCGCAATTCGAAACCCGAAAACGCCAAGTGCAGCACGCTTTTCAGAAAGTACAAGGACGGTTCACCCAAATCGCGGCCTTTGAGCAACCCGATGATTATCTGCCGAACTTTTTTGATCAAAGAGGCTCGCTTTAATGCTGTCTTCAGCGCCAGCCGTAACCACACCGCCGGCCGCGCCTAGTGTCCTGCCGGGGGCCATGCCTGCCGCCGCAAATGAAGATCCTCTGGCACAGCTTCGGGATATTCATCTTCCGCAAACCGTAGCCGACTGGCCCCCAGCACTGGGTTGGTGGTTGCTTGCGGGACTGGTTTTATTCGGGCTTTTTTGGGCCATGCGCGCGCTTTATCGGCGCTACAAAAGCAACGCTTATCGCCGAATTGCACAGCGCGAACTCACAACCATTGCCGCTGAGTACACGAAAGATGAGGACGCAAGGCGCGCGCTCACCGCATTACAAATCTTGATGAAACGAGTAGCAATCACAGCCTTCAATCGAGCAGAGGTTGCCGCACTAACCGGCTTGGCCTGGACCCAGTTTCTGGATGCAACCAGCAAAACGAGTCGATTTTCGCTTGGTCCGGGCGAGCTCCTGATCGATGGGCCCTACGAGAGGACCCAGGATCTCTCCCGCATTGAACTCACCGCACTGTTTTCACTCTGCGCTGAGTGGCTCGAAAATCATACGCGGACGGGCAAGGTGGTAACACCCGCAGAAAGCGAGCACATCGCATGATTGAGTTTGGCTGGCCTTGGTTTTTTTATCTGTTACCTCTACCCCTGCTCGCCTGGCTGCTACCGCGAGCCAATCGGCAAGAGGCGGCGCTGAGAACACCAAGTTTTAATCGTCTAAAGAGCTTAGCGGCCGAATTAGAACCGCGGTCTAGCCGACTGCTTTGGCGAAGCCTCGTGCTGCTGCTTTGGCTTGCCACTATTCTAGCTGGGAGCCAGCCTAAATGGGTTGGCGACCCAATCACCCTGCCAAGCAGCGGTCGAGATCTATTATTGGCCGTGGACATCTCAGGCTCAATGGGTACAGAGGACATGAACTTAAACGGCCAAATGGTCACCCGTCTTGCCGCAGTTAAAGCTGTAGTCGGTGAATTTGTAGAACGAAGGCGGGGCGATCGCTTAGGCCTCATTTTGTTTGGCAGCCAGGCCTATTTGCAGGCGCCACTTACCTTCGACCGCAAAACCATCAACACCTTGCTGACAGAGACACCGCTCGGTATTGCCGGTGGAAAAACCGCAATCGGCGACGCCATCGGCTTGTCAGTGAAACGCCTGCTAGATCGGCCCGCGGCCAATCGCGTGCTCATTCTCCTGACCGACGGCGTCAACAATGTCGGCGAGGTGTCCCCCATCCAAGCCGCAAAACTTGCAGCACAAGAAGGCATCACAATTTATACCATTGGTTTTGGCGCGGACCAGATGGAAGTCTCTGGCCTTTTGTTTAATCGCACGGTGAACCCGTCGGCAGAACTCGATACCGAGACCCTAACGGAAATTGCGGGTCTTACCGGCGGGATCTACCAAAGAGCGCGCTCAACGCAGGAACTGGCAAGCATTTATCTCGCCCTCGACGAACTCGAGCCGATTGAGGTTGATCAAGAAACGTATCGCCCCGAAAAATCACTCTTTTTCTGGCCACTGGGCAGCGCCATCATCTTGAGCTTGTTTGTCGCGGGGGGTTGGCTAATCAAAACCACTTTCGCCGAGCGCGCGTTCTCGCCAAAGGATGATGCTGAGGTGACCTCATGAATTGGATCGCAAACTTTCATTTCATCCGGCCAGAGTGGCTGCTTGCCTTGATTCCCGCCATCATGATCGCGGTACTGCTCTTTAGGCGCTATGAAAGGTCGTCTGCTTGGGCCGACACCATTGATCACGAACTGATGCCCTTTCTGCTCGTTCAGCCGCCAAAGAAACCGAGCGTCAATCCACTACCGATCCTCCTGCTCGCCTGGGTGCTCTCAATCCTTGCCGCTGCGGGCCCAACCACTGAGAAAATTCCCCAGCCGATTTTGGAACGCGAAGATGCTTTGGTTATCGTCTTAGATTTAACATGGTCCATGTATGCCTCGGATGTCACGCCAAGCCGGCTTATTAACGCCAAACGCAAAATTACCGACCTGCTGATGGCCCGAAAAGAGGGCACGACCGGGCTAATTGTCTTTGCGGGCGATGCACACGCAGTCTCGCCGCTCACGGATGACAATAAGACGATCCTCGCGCTGCTATCAACCCTCGGCCCGGAAATGATGCCAGCGCCCGGCTCAGCCCTTGCGCCGGCGTTAACATTGGCGCGAAGCCTGTTCGTTTCTGCGGGTGCGGCCACCGGCCGAGTTCTGGTCATTACCGATGAAGTTCGGGATCCGCAGGCAGCCTTGCGCGCCGCGAGCGCGCTGAGCAATCAGTACCCCTTATCCCTGATGATTGTGGGGACTCAAAGCGGCGCGCCTATTAGGTTGCCCCAATCGATGGGCGACAAGTTTTTGAAGGACACCCAGGGCAGCTTGGTCATTCCCGCCGTCAACTTTGATGATATCAATCGTTTTGCCAACGCCAGTGGCGCGGCGTTAACAGAACTAAACCTTTTGAACGACGATTTATCCGTCTGGCTCGAGCCGCCAAACCGGCTGGATGACTCATTTCGCGTCGTCGAGCGCGACTTCGACCTTTGGGAGGAGCTCGGCCCTTATCTCATTTTAATTTTGATCCCGCTTGCCATCCTTGGGTTTCGTCGCGGCTGGCTATGGGGACTCGCGTTCATTATTTTGATGCCCGCGGATCAGGCTGTGGCTGCCGGTTTTTGGACCGACCTTTGGAAAACGCGCGATCAACAAGGGGCAAGTGCCCTTGAACTCGACGCGCCTGAAACTGCGGCAACGCTGTTTGAAGATCCTGCTTGGCGCGCCACAGCCCACTATCGAAATCAGGACTTTAAGGCCGCTGCTAAAGATTTTGCTACGAGCACGGGGGTTGAGAATGATTACAACCGGGGCAATGCCCTCGCCCGCTCCGGGGATTTGGAGGGCGCCCTCGCCACCTTTGATCAAGTGCTGGCCAGCGACCCCGAACATGAAGATGCGGCCTTTAATAAAGCCTTGATCGAGCAACTCCTCGAGCAACAAGCACAAGAGCAAGATGCCTCCGACCAAAGCGAAGGCGGTGAGCAGAATCCGCAAGACGGCAGTCAAGGAGAAGAAAACCAGGCGTCCGGTGAGCAAGATCCATCGCAAGATGCGCAGAGCCAAGAAGATAGCGACAGTGCTGATGACTCCGAGGCATCAGCCGAGGAACGCGAGCAGACGGCCGCCGAGCAAGCCAAAGAGGATCAAGCTCAGGAAGGTGCTGAGACCCTACAAGAAACGGATGAGGCCTTGGATCCAGAGGAGGCGCAAGCCTTAGAACAATGGTTAAAACGGGTGCCGGATGATCCCGGCGGTTTGCTCAGGCGGAAATTTGAACAACAATTTGAAGAGCGGGTCCGTCAGGGCGAAATAACGCGACAAGATTTTGAGAGGAATTGGTAATGCGACGAGGTCACGTAGCGCTCTTAATTTGGCTATTGAGCATTAGCCCCCTGTTACATTCGGCGGTGACAGCTACCGTTGATCAAAATCAGATCAGCGAATTTGATGTATTAACCCTTACAATCCGAGTCACCGACCAAGGGAGTACCGAGCCGGACTTCCAAGCGCTCGAGCGCGACTTCACGATAATTAATCAGCAGTCCCAACAAAATTCATCAATTTCGCTGATCAATGGCCGACAGACCAGCCGGTCTTACATCGACTATCAGGTCACGCTGAGGCCGAAACGTCAGGGTAACCTTCTCGTCCCGGCCTTGACCGTCGGCACCGAGCGGACCAATCCAATTGGGATCCGGGTGGTTGCTCAATCGCAAGCTGTGCGAAACCAGATGGCGCAGATTCTGTTCTTTGAAACCCTAGTGGATCGGGAAGAAGTTTACGTCCAAGCGCAGTTGCTCTACACCGTTCGACTGTACTACGCCGACTCGATTTCGGGCGATTTCCCAGCAGCACCGGATTTGCCGAATACGATGGTTGAGATTATTGAGAATGAACGCCGCTTTGAAACCGTGGTCAATAATCGGCGGTATTACGTTTTGGAAAAACGCTACGCCATCTTTCCGCAACAAAGTGGCCCGTTAAACTTGGCACCTGAGACCTTCGTGGGCACCCGGGGGCGGGGCGGTCTATTTTCTTCCAGGGAACGGGTCAATGCCGTGTCTTCGGGTCACAGCCTCAGCGTCTTACCCGTGCCCGCGAGCTTTCAAGGCAGGCGTTGGCTGCCAGCCCAAAGTCTCGCCATCGACGCCGTCCTAAACCGGCCCGATTCGCCTTTGGTGGTTGGGGATCCAATCAATCGAGTCGTAACCCTCAAAGGCGCCGGTGTCACCGCCGCTTTGCTGCCGGAGCTTCGCTTTGAGGACACCGCTGGGGCACGGCTGTATATTGATCAGCCGGTGGTGGAAGAACTGGCAAGCGAGCAGGGTCTGGCCGCTGAATCCGTGGTCACAGTTGGCATCGTTCCGACCGAGGCAGGCACCCTCGCCTTGCCAGATATCACCGTTTATTGGTGGAATACTGAAGATCGGCGGCAAGAAGTGGCTGTGCTACCGGGGATAAACCTTGCCATTGGAAACGCGCCGAAAACCGCCCCAACCTTGGGCACACCCAGTGCGACCCAGCCGCCAAGCATTGATAATGCCGAGATTCTACTGCTGAGACAGCAGCTACAATGGACCATCTGGATTGCCATCATTCTGCTGGTGGCCTGGTTGTTGACGCTTGTAGCGTGGTTCAAAAAGCCCGTGAAAGCAAAAACCGCACCGCGCCCAGCCCCACCTCAATTCGAATTGGGACCTTTAACCCGAGCGATCAAACTTGGTGATCCTCAGAAAACGTATTCGGAACTCCAGCGCTGGCGGCGGCATACCTTCCCGAACACAACCGCGATGGCCAGCCTGACAAAAGATTACCCGGAGCTCGAAACCCCTTACAGAGCCCTCGAGGCTACGATTTATCAGACCGGTGAGGGCGGCGACTGGCGTAGCAGCGATCTGCTTGCCGTTGTCACCAAGTTATCCGCCCTGCCCCACGCTAACGCGACGGCAAGCCCTTTACCCGCACGCCTTAACCCGGGACTTTGACCCTACCGAGCCTTTGACGTGGAGACACGCTCAACGCTTGCGCAAAGCATGCCTCCGGCTGCTGGCCGATTGAAAAGCCAATCAGGCCAAAGTTTTAGTGACGACCTCAAAGACATCCGGCGACAACTCGCCTGAATCCAAAATCATTTGAAGCGCGGCTTGCATCCCAGCGCCATATTTTGGATCAAACTTTCGCCATCCCGTGAGAGGCCCCAGCATCCGAGCCGCCATCTGGGGATTAAATCCATTGAGGGCAATCACGGTTTCCGCAAGCAATCGGTAGCCGGCACCCCCGGCTTCATGAAAAGCACCGATGTTCATCGCAAAGCCGCCCAACACGCTGCGCATCCGATTGGGCGTCGTTAAACTAAAGGCTGCATGCTCCATGAGGGCCTCAACACGCGCGATCGCTCCGGACCGGCTGCTACTAGCCTGGATCGAAAACCAAGAATCAATCACTAAGGCCTCAGCCGACCAACGTTCAAAAAACTGCGGCAATACGGTTTCACGCAAGGCTTGTGCATCCGGGTGCTGACAATTTTCAATCGCACGAAGCGCGGCGGCCACATCGGTCATATTGTCTTGGCGATTGAATTGGGCCAACGCCAGATCGAGATACCCGCTGTCGGCTGGCGCCAACAAATACGTCAAGGCCAAGTTTTTTAGACTGCGCGCACCAACCGCTTGAGCGTTCAGTTCAAACGGTGTTAACGCATGATAAGCCTTATAGACGGCAAAAAATCCGGCTGACAAGGCCTTAGCAAGACTCAACCGCACCAGGTCTCTTGCCGCCAAAAGCTGCAAAACATCAACCTCGGTCTGTAACTCAATCAAATACTGAATACCTGGCAGCGATAGCAATAAGCTGACCATCTCGCTGTCGAAAGCAGCGTCGCCCGCTTGCTGCAGCGCTGCATCCAGATGATGCTGCAGGACTTCAATCAGAAGCGGCATGACCACCGGAGTCTCACCGTTGGCCAACTGCGACTGCACACTTTGAATGGCAAGCACCGCTAACCGCTGACCCGCCTCCCAGCGATTGAAGGGATCGCTGTCATGGCGACACAAAAACGCCAGTTCTTCCGTGCTGTAATCCACCAGTAATTTAATCGGTGCTGAGAAGCCGCGCGCAATCGAAGGCAATGGCGCTTGCGTAACCCCCTTCAACTCAAACACCTGCTCGACCTCAGTCAGCGACAAAACCTGGCTCAGGCTTTGGCCATCTAGACTCAACTCAGCGCCCTCGAAATCCAGATCTTGGCCGTCCGACCCGATGAGCCCTAATGTTATCGGCATGTGAAGAGGCGCTTTATCGCGTTGCCCGGGGGTCGCAGGCGTTTGCTGCGATAAGGTTAGTCGGTAGATTTCTTGATCCGCTAAATATTCGCCAGATGCGGTGACAACCGGTGTGCCAGCTTGCTCATACCATCGTCGGAATTGCGTCAGGTCGCGTCCGCTCGCAGCCTCAAGCGCTTTGACGAAGTCTTCGGTCGTGACGGCTTGACCATCATGGCGATCAAAATAACAATCGGTCCCCCGCCGAAAGTCAGTCTCGCCCAATAGCGTATGCAGCATCCGCACAACTTCGGCTCCCTTTTCATAGACCGTCGCTGTGTAAAAATTGTTGATCTCGATAAATGATGGCGGTCGAATCGGATGCGCCATGGGTCCCGCATCTTCCGGAAATTGTGCGCTTCGCAAGGTTGATACCTGATCGACGCGGCACACGCCCCGTGACCAGCGGTCCGCTGAGAATTGCTGGTCTCGCAGCACCGTGAAGCCTTCTTTTAAACTGAGCTGAAACCAGTCCCGGCAGGTTACCCGATTGCCGGACCAGTTGTGAAAATATTCGTGCGCGACCACCGCTTCGACCCGCTGAAACCCCGCATCGGTCGTCGTGTTCGGATGCGCTAACACGCAAGAGGTGTTAAAAATATTGAGTCCTTTATTTTCCATGGCGCCCATATTGAAGCTCTCAACGGCCACAACCATGAAGATGTCAAGGTCGTACTCGCGCCCATAGGCCACTTCATCCCAAGTCATCGAAGCCTTCAAACTGTCCATCGCAAAATCGACCTTGTCAATATTGTGGCGCTCAGTGAAGATCTGCAGCGTCACGGAGCGCCCCGACTGCGTCGTGAAGTCACTCTCGACGTGCTCAAGGTCGCCCGCAACTAGGGCAAACAAATAGGCTGGTTTTTTGAACGGATCCTGCCACGTCACCTGTTGACGATCACCTTGAATCTCGCGATGAATCGCATTGCCGTTGGACAATAGAACCGGGAACTGACTGATGCTGGCCTCGATCGTGGTTTCAAAGACCGACATCACATCCGGGCGATCCAGATACCAGGTGATGTTTCGGAATCCTTCTGCCTCACACTGGGTACAGAACATCCCGCCAGACTGGTAAAGCCCTGACAACGCTAAATTATCCTGGGGCCGTATGCAGACCTCGGTCCTCAATTCAAAGGCCGCGGGCAGCCCACTTAAGGTGAGGGTCTCATCCGTGACTTGGTACTCATTATTTAGCAACGTGCGATCATTAATCGATATCGCTTGGGTTGTGAGCCCGGGTCCGCCGTTCAAGACCAAATCCACGGCCGTGCTCGCAGCATCGGGATTACGGCGCATCGACAATTGACTGATCACACGTGTTTGGTCCTCATGAATTTCGAATCGCAAGACCGTTTTATCGATCAGAAAATCTGGCACCTGATAATCCTTTAGATAAATGACACTGGGCTGACCTTCTTTCATAACGACCTCTTGCTGACTGTTCTGGGAAACTTCATTTTTTCTTAATAAACCGGTAAAAAGCTTTCGGCCTGATGAACCCGCCTTACCGCGTTTTACGCTGTGTTGCGCTGTCTTGCTCTGTCTTGCTCTGTCTTGCTCTGTCTTGCTCTGTCTTTCAGCGTCTCACAGGCATTACCTCGACACGACCCACCACCGTGTGTGGCCGTGCCCTTCCCATTCTACACCAGCGCCGCAAATTCACATCGATTGCGCGCGATTCTGTACAATAGACCCACCTAACTGTTCCAGAGGTAACTGATGCAAGGCCAACTCTCTAAAATGTCCTGTCGCGCCGACGCCGAGGTGCACTACACCCTGGCATTGGGCGATGCAACGCAAGATATGAACGCACTCATTGGCCAAAGGATTCGCCTCGAATTTCTTCAAAAAATTATTTGCCAACATTGTGGCCGCTCGACCAAAAAAAGCTTCTCTCAAGGCTATTGTTACCCCTGCTTTCAATCCCTGGCGTCTTGCGATCTTTGTATTATGAGCCCCGATCGCTGTCATTTTCACTTGGGGACCTGCCGGGACAACACCTTTGCCGAGCAGTTTTGCATGCAACCACACCGGGTTTATTTAGCCAATTCGACGGGTCTAAAAGTCGGTATTACCCGAGCTGAGAACTTACCCAGCCGCTGGCTGGATCAAGGGGCAACCCAAGGTCTTGTGATTATGACGGCAGCCACCAGACGCCAATCCGGCCTTTTAGAGGCAGCGTTTAAAGCGCATGTTAGCGATCGAACCCAATGGCAACGAATGCTCAAAGGCCCAGGGGACGTCTTAGACCTACCGGCAGAACGAGATCGCTTACTGACCCTTGCCGCTGACGCGATTGCCTCGATTCAAGCAGAATTTGAGCCCGGCGCCATGGCGCTTGCCGAGACGGCCGAGACCATGCACTTTACGTATCCTGTGACTCAATACCTGGAAAAAGTGAAGTCCTATAATTTAGACAAAACACCGGTGCTTGAAGGCACCCTTTTGGGGATCAAGGCGCAGTATTTGATCTTGGATCATACCGTCATCAACCTGCGAAAATACACGGGTTATGAGGTGGCGTTGAACGTGCTCTAACGCTCTCGCTTCGACACCAATAATGGGGCCAGTAAACCGATACCGCCGCCTGCAAGTAGACCGCCTAGATGAGCGCCATTGGCCAGTGCACCCAATCCAAGCAAGTCGAGCACGCCAGTAAACCCTAACGCTAAGAAACCCAACATCACCCAGTACGCGGCCGGTGCAAGGCCAATCGGATTACCCGGCCGCAATCGATCCCAAACCATGCAGTACCCTAGATACGCAAAGACGACCCCTGACATACCGCCAAACAGGGAGGGCCCGGATAACGTGAGCTGCATTAAATTGGCGCCCAAAGACCCCAGCAACGTCACCGCGATAAACAGCGATATGCCATGCAATTTTTCGATTCGACGCCCCAACTCCCAAACCCACAACAAATTAAAAGCCAAATGCAGCCAGCTAAAATGTAACAGCATCGGCGTCACGAGCCGCCAGTAGGCCTGCTGCGCGAAGGTGGCCGAGAGAGGCTCAAACACAAGGTACCCGCCTGCCTGTGTCATAGGCGTCATCGTGAGTTGCTGAAGCAAGCCTGAAAAATCACCTTCCGAGGCCTGCAGGCCTAACCAGACGAGGCTACAGTTTAAAACAATTATCATAACCGTCAGCGGAAATGACAAAGCGTTCTTGATTAAACGCCCCATCAGACCAGGGCTCGCGACCCCCTTAACGGGCGCTTGAGTTAGCCAGGTTTGATAAAGCGCCACGACCGCCGCTGGGTCCTCATCCGAGCCAACCCAAACGACTTGATAGACCCCTTCAAGGGTAATCCGATGCGCAATATTCTGGGTGTGCAGCAGCAATGAAAAGCTGCGCAAATCGATATCCTGCGGTAGTTGTAAGGCTAATTGCAGTGTCGCCATGACTGCGTCTGACCTCCCTTGTTGGGTAAAATGTTGTACACTTCTGGCTCGCCCAACATTGTAACCGCAAACCTCTATGGCCATGGAAAACGCTGACCAACAGGTCTTAAAAAAACTTACGCAGTGGGTATCTGAAGGCCGACCCAGTTGGTTGTGCACCGTCGTGAAAACTTGGGGGTCGTCACCCAGACCCATCGGTTCCTTACTCGCCTGCAACAGCGAGGGCCAAATCGCAGGCTCGTTGTCGGGTGGCTGTATAGAGGAAGATCTTCTTGAAAAATTACAACGCGGCGAGATGGCAAACGCTTGCCCAGAAGTGCTGGTTTACGGGGTCAGCCAGGCCGAAACAGAGCGCTTTGGCCTGCCTTGCGGCGGTCAACTCCATGTCGTGATCGAGCCTTTCGTCGATCAGCGTCACCTGGACACCCTACGCGTTATTACCGAGCGGATTGAACAGCGCGCGTGCATCGAGCGATCCCTCGATATCACAACTGGCGACATGACCCTCAGCGAGACTGAACGGTTTCGGCATCTTCATTTTGAGGGCGCGTTCGACAACACGCCAGGTGAGAAAACGTTACGCCAAACCTTCGGGCCTCGCTACCAACTATTTTTAATTGGCTGTGGGCAAGTTTCACAGTACCTCGCTGAGATGGCGAAGGCACTGGACTATCAAGTCGTCGTTTGCGATCCACGAGCAAACCTTATGGAACAGTGGCCGGTAGAGGGCGTTCAGCTGATTACCAGTTACCCAGACGACGCCATCCGAGCCCAAGCAACCGATTCATTTTCAGCCATCATAGCCCTAACTCATGACCCCAGAATTGATGACATGGGCCTGATGGAGGCGCTAACCACCGATGCTTATTTTATTGGCGCGATGGGTTCCATGAAAACCTCCGAAAACCGCAAAGCCCGCCTCAAAGAGCTGGATATCTCGGATGATTTGATCGCGCGCTTGCATGCGCCCGTTGGCCTACCCATTGGCAGCAAAACGCCAGCGGAGATCGCCATCGCCATTTTGGCGCAGCTCACAGCGCTGCGAAGCACTGCTGGCAACACCGTGCAAGCGGACTTTCGAGCGGTCGGTTAACCCTTGGGCCCTCTCGGCGCATTGGTGCTGGCAGGCGGTCAGGGCCGCCGGTTTGGAAGCGATAAACGCCTCGCTTCGTTGCCAAGTGGTGAAAGTTTGCTCGCGGCGACCCTTACTAAAATCATACCGGCCTTTGAGGAAACCCTCTTAGTTTTGCATTCTGGTGATGAAACCTTGGCTGCGGCGCTATCGACGCAATTCAAAACGCTGACGACGACACTCGCCGACGACGCGAGCCTTGGCATGGGCCACAGCTTGGCCCATGGTGCGGCCAAGATTACCCATTGGCAAGGCGCCGCCATCTGTTTGGGCGACATGCCCTTTCACGCGCCCAGCACGCTCAGTACCCTGATCTTTGCGTTCCGCACAGCAAGCCAAGCCCACCCGATCATCCAACCTTGTCATCAAGGCCGTCCGGGACATCCCGTTCTGTTTCACCATGCCTATTTTGACGCAATGCAGACCCTAACGGGGGATCAAGGTGCGCGTACCTTGCTTAAGACGCAGGCCGCGGCAGTCCAAATGATCGAGGTGACTGACTTAGGAATCCTTCAAGATGTGGACGCACCGAGGGACCTCGCCTGGCGCTAAGGCGCGATTTAAGGCCGCAAGATCATTTTGCGACCAAGGCAAGCACTGCCTAGAACGGCTTATCGATCGCAACGAGTTATCGACTCGCCCAGCCCAGCTTTGATCGACAAACGCCATAAAAATCCTGACCTCTGGGGTGAACCAAACTGAGGGTTTTAGCGTGTTTTTTCACGTGCAGGGATTCCCCAGGATGCATCCTAAACTCAAGCTGCGAGTCAAAACTCACTTTGGCTTCCGCGCCGACTTTGTTTCCCAACGTTATCCGTAGCTCCGAATCCCCCGGGACTACTAATGGCCGGCTGTTCAGAGAGTGTGGAAACATTGGGACGAGCACCATTGCGTCTAAAGACGGATGCATAATTGGCCCACCAGCGCTGAGCGCATAAGCGGTTGAACCCGTTGGCGAACTGATAATCAAGCCGTCCGAGGATTGCTTGTAAACAAAGACATCATTGATATAAAGATCGAACTCGATCATTCGTGACATCGTTGCAGAATGAACGGTCACTTCATTCAAGGCGGTAGCCTCAGCCACACCTTCGCCTTCCGCGAACCGGCCCTGCAATAAGAAATGGGTTTCCGTCTCGCTGTCCCCAAGCAAAACCGCATTCAATTGGGTTTCAATATCATCTGGCGAAACATCCGCTAAAAACCCCAGACGCCCGCGATTAATTCCCAGTAGCGGCACCCCAAAAGGCGTCACATCGCGCGCTGCACTCAACATACTGCCATCGCCCCCGATGGCAATGACAAGGTCGGCGGTTTGGCAAATCACCTCACGACTTTGCGCCTTAATCCCTGGCAAGGTTGCTGCCGCCAATTCGGATTGCTCGACCCGGACCTCAATACCCTGTGCCTTCAGCACCGCAGCGACCCGTAACATCGATTCTGCGACGAGTGGGCCAGAGATACTCGCAAAAATTCCAACCTGTTTAAAAGCCATTGTCATTAAACCTTATGTGGCAGCGCACCCGCATTTAATGAAAGATTACACGTAAATTCAATCACGGACTGAAATAACAGATGATTCTATCAAAGAAGATTTTTAGAACAAAAAACTCGATTTAGTTGCATTTCGGCTCGATAGCCCCAAAATTAAGAGTCCTAAGGGAGTTATCGATGACCAATCGAATCAGTAGACGACATGCCTCGGAGTTCAGCGCCGTCGGCAACGTAGCAGAACTACGTTCAGCGGGATCGCTCTGGCAAGCCATGCGCCAAGAGGTCAAATTGCGTGCGGACTTCGAGCCGATTATGGCAACCTTCTTCCATGCCTCGGTACTGAATCACGATACGATTGAAGGGGCTTTAAGCTTTATTCTAGCCAGCAAACTCGACAGCCCGGTGGTGTCAAGTATGGCGATTCGGGAAATCATTGAGCAAGCCTATATTAAAGACCCCTCCATCATTCATGCCGCTGAGATCGATATCAAAGCGACTCGGGAGCGTGATCCCGCTTGCAATAGTTTCTCAACACCCTTTTTATTTTATAAAGGCTTCCATGCTTTACAGTCTCACCGCATCGCCCATTGGCTATGGCAGGAGGAGCGCCATTCGCTCGCGTTTTACTTTCAGAGCCAAACTAGCAACCTCTTTGGGATTGATATCCACCCAGCGGCATCAATGGGCTGTGGCGTAATGTTTGATCACGCAACCGGTCTCGTTATCGGCGAAACCGCTGTGATAGACGATGATGTCTCGATTTTGCATGGTGTGACGCTCGGTGGCACGGGTAAAGCCGCCGGCGACCGACATCCTAAAATTCGCAAGAATGTGATTCTCGGCGCCAACGCTACCCTTTTGGGCAATATAACAATTGGCGAGAGCGCGAAAGTCGGTGCTGGTAGTGTGGTGCTTAATGACGTGCCAGAAGGCGTTACGGTCGCTGGTGTGCCCGCGGTGATTGTTGGCGGCTAACCGCCCGGTCGTAGTGCTCTCATCGGGCGTCAGCTCGTCTAATTCTGAGGCTGAATGAACCGACTGATGTCTGCTCGCAGCGAAGGGAACGCGCCTTAACCCGGGTCCTAGAAATTGCGGCTCCGACAGCGAGCCAAAGCACCCAATGCAATCTCCGCTATTCAACCCTTCGCATCTTGCTCGTGACCGTCCCCCGACAACAAACCTCAAACACTTTTTGCCATCATACGAATGCGGGGAATCCACGACGTCCTTGTAAGCCGCCGGTATGCAGAACCAATGTCTCGCTGAATCTTGATTGCGTCTGGACGAGGTCGAGCGCAGCAACCAGGGTTTTTGCGGTGTAGATGGGCTCGAGCTTGAAGTCAAACGCTGCTTCAAGCTGGTGAATGCGTTGTACCAAAGCGCTTGGACAGGCTGCATAACCGCCGAACCGGATTTCAGGCGTTATCTCAAAACTCACACCCGGGTGTAACCGCCCTGACGTTATGCTATCGATAAGCTTTTGTTGGGTCTTGACTTGCTTTAAAGCCGAAACCCCTACCACATGGCAAGGCCGCTTTAGGGCTAGCAAGACACCCGCCATAGTGCCACCAGTCCCGACGGGCAGCACCAAACGTTCGAACGTTGGGCCGTGGCGCGCAAGATCTGCGACCAGTTGGGCAACGCCTGAAATGCCTTCGGCATCGCTTCCGCCCTCTGGCACATAGACACCAGAAGGATAATCCCGCAAAAGGCCTTGCCCAAAACTCGCCTCGTGGCGCTTACGGTATTCGCCCCGAGATAAGAACCGTAGGGTCATCCCCCAAGCTTCAACGTCTTCCAACATCATCGTTTTTGGAAGGTCTGCATCGCCTCGAACATACCCAACCGTTGCAAGGCCTGCTGAGTGGCCCATCTGAGCCAATGCATGCAAGTGATTAGACCAAGCACCGCCGAGGCTCACCAAGGGTGAACAACCGTCCGCGAGGGCCCGCTCTATGGCTGGCTGAAGCTTGTAAGCTTTGTTCCCAAGGCCTGGATGCAAGCGGTCTATAAAAAATATAGACAACCCGGGCCGCAAAGGCTGCCAGAATTCACCGCCAGGGCTGATCACGTCGTTTTAAACAGTCACCAGACCCGCTAGGGCGAGCGCCATGACAATAAGGCAAACCAATGCCCCAATCCATATAAGGGTTCGGATTCCGATAAACCCGAGGGCGTAACTTGCGAAATATGCTGCTCGCAGTGCCAGCCAAACCGACGCCACGAGGGTTAAATCTAAATTCTGCATCTGAGCAATCACCGCCATCACCAAGAAAGCCGGCAAGCTTTCTTGTAAATTCGCAGCCGCGCGTTGCACCCTCGCTAAGACCACGGAGGGCTCGTAAGGGCCATCTCGATTGGACAGCAAATAGGCAAAGTTGTTTGCTCGTAGCAGCAGCGGTAAGAGCACGATTTGGATCAGTGCGAGGAGCAGCGTTAGTAGAATAATATCGACCATTGGAGGGACCTCATCATGTTGAACAACTGACCAATATCATGCCAGCCTGGAGACAACACTGCACCGCAATTTTTTACTGATTTTTTTTGGCGCATTTTTTAGCAGCGTGCTGGGCTGCTGCCTTCGGCGCGTAGGCACGCCGTGCCATCGTGAGCCGCGGTCAGCTTCATTCGACAACGCGCCAACAATACCACTTAGACTTTTGCGGCTTTTAATTCTCGGCCTTGCAGACGACGCACCAGGGCTTTTAAACGCCCCCAACGATGCTGCACGCGATAAGGCAGTGCCAGCATCGCCGGCGTGGCAACTAAGGTTAAAATCGAAGCGAAGGCCATACCCGACACAATGGCTTGTGATAAAGGCACCCAAAGCGATGACAACATACTGCCGTATGTGACGCTACGATCAAGCATGTCGATACTGAAGTTCATTGCCAGTGGTAACAAGCCAAATACGGTGGTCAGCGTGGTCAACACAACAGGGCGGAGTCGCTGGGTGCCTGTTCGCACAATTAACATAATGGGATCTGCCGCGGGATGATCCCGCCGGAGCTCGTTGAAGGTATCGATGAGCACTATGTTGTTGTTCACCACAATACCGGCGAGCGCCACAATACCGATCCCCGTCAACAGCGAACTAAAGGGGTTGCCGGTAATCAAAAGCCCGATCAGAACTCCCGCAGTGGACATCACAACGGCGAACAAAATCAACGCCGATTGATAGAAGCTGTTGAATTGGGTTACCAACAAAACAAACATCAATAAAAGCGACAAACCAAATGCGGATGCGGTGAAGGCTTGAGATTCCGCCTGCTCTTCATCCGCGCCACGGAAGATCACATTCACGCCGGGATCAAAGGTCTGGGTTCCAAGCCAGGCCTGAAGCTCTTTAACCTTTGTATCAGCCAAAACGCCACTGGCAACATTGGCCCATACATAATCGACCGCTATGCCATTAAAGCGACGGATCGTACCAACATTAGGCATCGCCTCAGTCGTGACAAAATTGGAAATCGGCACCATACCGGCAGGCGTTGCGACGGTTAACGCGTCAATTGCTTTAATACCGCGAGCGCTATCGGGATAACGAATCCGAATGTCCACGGCATCATCACTGCGATCCGGCCGATACTCGCCGATTTTGATGCCGCCTGTAATCAACTGCACCGCAACCCCCACCTGCGTCACATCAGCGCCGTACATTGCCGCTCGGGCTCGATCAACCTTCAAGCGCCACTCGATGCCCGGTTTTGCCAAACTGTCTGTAACGTCAACGATACCTTCGGTTCTTTCAACCTGATCGCGCACCCTTTTAAGGGCCGGCCCTAGCAGATCGCGATCAAATGCTGAGATTTCGATCTTGATGGGTTTACCGTTTCTTGGCCCCTGCTCCATCGCTTCGATTTCAACGCTAACGCCCGCTAAAGGCTTCGTTGAATCCCGCACATCTTGAAAAATTTCAGCGGTTGAACGCGTGCGATCACTTTCTGGCAACATTTGCATAAACAAGGTGCCGATTTCGTCATCGCCTGGATTCGACCGGGCATAGGTATTCATTTCAGCAATGCCGTTAATATCTAAAATTTTGGCTTCCACTTCGGCAACCAAGACATTGGCCTCGAATGCCGACAGGTTTCCAGGCGATTTGACAAAGACCTGCGCAAACTGCGGCTCCGCGTCCGAATAAAAAATCACCCCATTGCCGGACTGCTCGTACGCAATAAAACTACCAATCAAAATCGAGACCGTCACCGTGAGCGTCAGAAAAACATGATGGGCGCACCACCAAAGTACTTTCGCGTAGACCCCCGTAATGCCTGTCAGGTCTAACGGATTACCCGATTCCATCGTCCTTAAATTCTTCAGCATGCCCTCTTGGTCGGCACCAGGCCGGCCGATCAATGCGCCAATCGCCGGGCCAAACACCAACGCGTAAATCAGACTGCCTGACAACACTGCAAAGACCGTGACGGGCAGATAGCGCATGAACTTGCCAACGATCCCCGGCCAAAACATCAGCGGCAGAAATGCCGCTAAGGTAGTCGCAATTGACGCGACTACGGGCCAAAACATTCGCTTGGCTGCGGTGGCGTAGGCCTGACGGCGATGTTCGCCTTCTAACATCCGGCGATCTGCATATTCTGTTACCACAATGGCGCCATCAATTAGCATGCCCAAGGCCAGCAACATCCCAAACATCACCATGAAGTTATAGGTAAACCCAATGACATAGAGAATCGTGATGGCGAACAAGAGCGACACAGGGATTCCCAAGCCAACGATGAGGCCGGAGCGAAAGCCCATCGCAGCAACCACAATAACCATCACCAACGCCAAGGCCGTTAAAATATTGCCCTGCAGCTCGTTCACCTGAGCCAAGGCCCAAGGCGCTTGGTCCGTGGTGTATATAATATCAATTCGGCCTGGCAATTCCGGCCGGACCTCGTCGACTATTGCTTTGGCGGCTGCAACCGTCTCGATAATGTTCGCTTTACTGCGCTTCTTCACGTTAATAGTAATCGCTGTCTGGCCATTAACCCGAACATAGCCCCCGCGATCTTTAAAACTGCGACGAACGGTTGCCACATCGCTGAGCGTGATCACGGCATCCGCCGTGGTTTTGACTGGCAAATCGAACAGATCGCTGGCGTCTTCTATGACACTCGGCACCTTCAGGGCAAAGCGACCTTCGCCGTTATCCAGGCTGCCCGCCGGAACCAACCGATTATTCCGGGCGAGCACCCCAATCAGCTCTTCCCCCGAAATTTTGTAGGCTTCTAAGGCTTCAGGGTTAATTATAATTTCAAGGACTTCTTCGCGATTGCCCCGCATCTCAGCATTCAGCACATCGGGGAGTGTCTCGATTCGATCGCGCAACTCAAGGGCCGCGTAATACAGCATGCGCTCAGGAACGCCCTCGCCCGTAACATTTACCTGCAGCACCGGAAAGTCGTCGGTACTCATTTCATAAATGCTAGGCTCTTCGGCAGAACTCGGCAGCTCAACCTTCGCTCGATCAACCGCCTCTCGTACGTCGAGTAATGCTTGGTCGACATCTTGATTCGCATTAAATTGCACAATTAGGCTGGATGAATTCTCACCGGAATAAGACTCAATCTTGTCGACCCCTTCGACACCTCGCAACTCATTTTCAAGTGGTAGAACCAGTAAGCGCTCGCCATCTTCCGCTGAGATACCTTCATTAAAAACTTGGATTTGAAAAAACGGCACGGCGATGCTCGGATCGCTTTCCACCGGTATCGAACGCAGGCTGGCAACCCCCGCAATCAACACCATTGCCATGAGCAGCAAGGTTGTGCGCGGGCGACTCACCACGGCATCAATAAGACTATTCATCCTCTACTACCCTTGAGGGTGCTATTACTCGCCTGTTGCGCATCAACCTGTTCACCCGCAACGACGGTTTGTTGGCCTACAACGATCAAGTCGACAACATCCGGCAACCCCGAGACCCAAATGCCGTCACTGTCTTCTGAAATCAACTCAACTGGGTAAAATGTCACGAGCTGATCCGCTGTGATACCCCGAACGCCGCTTCGGCCCTCGTCATCGAGCACCAAGAGTGCAGGCGTAATCTGATGGACTTTGACTTGCTCAACCGAAATGGAAAGTGCCGCGGTCATGCCGCTCGCAATCGAAAAATCGGGATTATCGACTAAGGCCTCGATGGCATAGGTGCGGGTCCCGGGTGCCGCAACATGGGCAACAAACCGCAGCTTGCCAGCAACCACATCACCATTGGAGAGTGTCGCACTTACAAGCAAACCTGGCTTTAATCCCGCAAGGTGTTGTTCTGACACCTCACCGATGAGCAACATCGGATCCAAATCAACCAGCGTCACACAGGACGCGCCCGGCGTCACAAACTGTCCGACTTCCATATGCGTGTCTTCAACGACACCCGCAAAAGGGGCCGTTATTTTTAGACGCGACTTTTCCAGCCGCCGCCGCTGCACAACCGCCTCTGCCGCTGCCATTCGCGCCTCCGCGCCCGCTATCACAGCATCCGATTGCAAGCCCTTCGCCGCCAACTGCTTCGCGCCATTTAAATCCAACTTGGTTTGCGCGAGCCCAGCCAGAGCCTCTTTGAGGTTTGCATCTCGATCCTCGACTGAAATTTCGCACAGGACATCCCCTTGGCGTACGACACCGCCGCGCTCAACTCGACGCTGCAGCACTAAACCACCCACTTGAGATTGAACCAAAACGCTTCGCTCGTTTGTCGTTTGACCCCGAACCGACGTCAATCGGTTTTGTTCCACCGCGTAACTTGTCATGACACGAACGCTTGTGAGCGGTTGGTCTTCGGACTGGGCGCGTTGCTGAGCGTTCTTTGCAGAAATCGTTTGAGGCACTGGCGCGGCGCCTTCTTCCAACAGACCGGACGCGATCCAGCCGATAATGCCGACAGCAATGAATAAAGCGGTAAAATAGGTTTTTCTCATGCGCGCACTATACGAAATCACCGGATAAATTCCAGCGAATGCCTGCTTAAACTCGATAAATGGCTAGTTACGTGCGTGCACTGGTAGTTAACTGGTCGTGAGTTGGCGCGAGCTTTTACTTTAAGGACGCCGTGTGTCGGTTTTCTAAGCATTCGAGCAGGTATTTTAAAATACCCTCGGTACTCGATACTCGATACTCATTCAGCCTGTTTTAAAAATCGGCTTGGGTTTGTCTAACACCCGCCGCTATGCGAAAAATTTCTCCCTAGTTATCGCGCCAGAAAAGATGCCTAGTTATCCAAAGGCTCACCCGATCAAGCTGTTCAAGCGAAATTGCCACATCCCACTCTTTTTTGTTTTAACTGAAATTTTGCTTGACCTTCAAATGCGAATGATTATCATTTGCATCTTAAGGGTCCAGTCATATTACGAGACAAACTGAAGCGAGCAATCAAAGTGAATTACAACATCCAAACGCTGAGTTCTGGCGCACAACTTTTCATCCTAGGCCTACGAAATTGTGCTGTTGCGTTAAGAAATGGACGCTGCTATCCCTGCTCCCTTGAGAGAGCCAATGCTGATTCACGCTTAATATTAGGCGCGAACCATTTGGAAGAAATGGTCACTCTGCTTACATGCTTCGGTCTCAGGAAGCTAAATCTGAACCCGCCCGAGGTAACACAGCTGGATGCCGATGAGTCGATGCTTCTGCGACAGCTGCAGACCTTAGAAATAGGCTTTGGTGACCCTTGCGAAACGCTACGAGACGTACCTTTACACCCTAAATTACACAACCTTTATTGTTTGGCTGCACATCTCTACCTTGAACATATTCATGCCAAAAATTTAACCACTATATCGCTACACTTGGTGAAAAACGCCAGCCTGGCGACCGCCCAAGGTCCAGTTTTTGCCGCTCCGCAGGGAACCCTTCTCCCTCTAACAAGTAAGCCCCTGCGAACGCCGGGTCTTGCTTACCCTGCGGATCGGCTCCAAACAACGGAGGCCCCAGAGTGAAAAAAATAAGATTATCCAAAATGATCAGTAAAGCTGAAAAAATCGCGCTGGTGACACTTATCAGTATTAGCTTTTTCGCAATTTACGCCTTTAGTTGGACGATTGTGCCGTTACCCGGTCAGTAATGGCCTCGTCGTCTTTCAGGCGTTTTTCACGCGTTGCTTGCTAGGATTCAGCAATTTGAGCGGCGACCTAATGAAAACTACCCAATGCTGGGGAAGTCCTTTTCCTAGACAGACTTGAACGATGAGACATCACCCTCTACACATCAGCCTGCCAGCAACCGTTCGCTGATCAGCTTGTGACCTTCGATGCAAATCTAACGAAATTTTTACTGGTTGTTCAGTATTTAATTTCCATGAAACCTGTTCACTGTTATAGTGACGCGCATCAAAGAGTAACAAGGTCGAAAGACCTCTTTGCTGATAATTTACGTTTTAAAAAGACTTAGTGTGGGGCAATTCACCAGAGCCCAAAGTCAAACTAGGCATTTACCTGATTGACTTCATGGGCCATCACGGTACAATTGCGCTTCCTGAATTGCGGGTGTTTAGCTCAGTTGGGAGAGCGACGGCCTTACAAGCCGTAGGTCGCAGGTTCGACCCCTGCAA
>Ga0209374_1000386_pt1 | contig 49724 bp, 45 predicted proteins | sample SaaInlLV_DNA_10m_FD_184683 | JGI IMG/M metagenome (GOLD analysis project Ga0209374, IMG submission 184683) | Marine microbial communities from expanding oxygen minimum zones in the Saanich Inlet - SI075_LV_DNA_10m (SPAdes) (version 2) | ecosystem: Environmental > Aquatic > Marine > Unclassified ... | reverse complement strand
TTTCTGGGCGGATTGTCCGCCGGACTGCTGGTGCTTGCGTCCGGACTGTTGCTGTTGCAGAAGGGTGGAGTATTCAGTCACACTGAACGCGGTCCATTTTCCTATGCAGTAAAAGCGGGTTCACTGCTCGCCCCAATCCTACTCGGTACGGGCATGTTTTTCTTATTTTTGGATTTGGCTTACAAAGTACATGTCTGGCGCTTTTACACAGCCTTTGTTTATACTTCTCCCATGTCATGGGGTAGTTGGCTGCTGGTTTTGTTTTTCCCACTTTCTGTCGCACAGGCACTGGTGGTAAATCGCGAATGGTTTCAAAAATTCACTTTTCTTAAACCAATTATAAATTTAACCGAGAAACACCTGAATTTAGTAGCAATGACAAATGTGCATTTAGGTGCCGGAGTTGGAGTTTACACTGGAATATTGCTTTCCACTTTTTATGCACGGCCTTTGTGGTCCAGTGCAATATTGGGTTTTGTCTTTCTGCTCTCAGGGCTTTCTGCCGCCGCTGCTTTAATTATGTTGTTGGCTCCTGAAAATGAAAAACTGATGTTCTCAAAAATAGATATGTACCTGATTTCACTTGAGGGTTTTGCCACAACATTGTTTATCGTCGGTGGAATAACCGGATCGGAAAATGTGCGTGAAGCAATGATCTATTTGATATCCGGTAACTATGCACCCTGGTTTTGGGTAGTCTTCGTTTTTGGCGGTATGATTCTGCCTTTAATGCTGGAAACATTAGAAAGTCTAAAAAAAGTTAAATTTTCACCTATCGTTCCGATTTTGGTTTTGTTGGGCAGCATCACTTTACGTTTTGTGATTGTTATGGCAGGTCAGGAATTTCCAACGTTTGCTTAAGTCATGAACACTAATTATTTTCAACAGTCGATCGTCCGTGTAAAAGGTATTTATGGAAACAACTGAGAATAAACGCTTAGCTTATTGGCCGAACATCTGGGCCGGAATCGGCTTGGGCTTGGTGCTGATTGCAACGTTCTACATTGCCGGACGAGGACTAGGCGGATCCGGTGCATTGTCACGGGCAACCGCTGTGGGACTCCACGCAGTAGCTTCTGAACACGCAGAAAGTCTGGGCTATTTCGCTAAATATTTTGGTGAAAGTGGAGCCTGGATGAATGACTGGCTGGTTTTTCAGGTTTTTGGAATTTTCCTGGGTGGGCTTTTTGGCGCGATCACGGCCGGACGTTTCGGCAAAGCGGTGGACAAAGGACCAAACATCAGCAACGGTCAGCGCTTTTGGTACGCTTTTCTAGGAGGCGGAATTATGGGTTGGGGGGCACGTCTCGCACGAGGCTGCACCAGCGGACAGGCTTTAAGTGGAGGAGCTACTCTTGCGGCAGGAAGTTGGGCATTTATGTTGGCAATGTTTGCCGGAGGATTTATCACGGCATTTTTTGTACGTAAGTTGTGGTTTTAACTCCTGAATAAATCGGGGTAGGATTTCCCCGTTACGCAGAGGGGGGGCAGCATCTCCGAAATGAGACCTAAATTGACATTCCCCTGTACGAAGACCGGGAATAACGAAAATGAATTTTAACCTTGAATTTTAAAACTTGAAATGGATATTGCACCATTGGCCAAAATGGGCCTGATTTCATCAGATGTGAATATGATTTTGGCGGGCTTACTCGGTTTTGCCTTTGGCTTGATGCTGGAGCGTGCTGGATTTGGCTCAGCGCACCGTTTGGTCATGCAGTGGTTTGGTCGTGACTGGAGCGTCTTCAGGGTAATGTTTTCCGCAATTGTAACTGCGGTTTTTGGCTTACTGATTCTGGATGAGTTTGAACTGATGTCCCTCGATGCAGTTTACATTAACAAGACCTACTGGAACAGTCAGATCGTGGGAGGTCTAATCATGGGTGCAGGTTTTACGATTGGCGGATACTGTCCGGGTACTTCTTTTGTGGGTTTGGCCACAGGTAAGTTGGATGCTCTGTTTTATATTCTCGGCATGAGTTTTGGCGTACTTGTCTTTGCTGAAGGCTGGCCACTGATTGAAGGCTTTGCTTCAATGGGTGCCTCAGGAAGATTGACTTTGCCGGATTTGTTTGGACTTAATTCATGGGTGGTCGCCTTCATTGTTTTGCTGATAGCAGTTGTTGGATTTTATGGAGCAAATACAATTGAGAAGAAAATTAATGCTGAAACATAAGAAAAGGCCACGGATAAATACGAAACTGTGCTTATACAAAAAGCCACGGATAAACACGGATAGGCACGGATCAAAAACTTAGCAAAAAGCTACGGATATACACAGATCGTTGAGGATAAAATAGTTTGTTAATATCAGTATCAATAAGCGGCTACGTCATTAACAAAATTCGCTTTAATCCGTGGCCAAACGACTTAGTAATCCGCGTTAATCCGTGTTAATCAGTGTTAATCCGTGGCTAAAAGACTTAGTAATCCGTGTTAATTCGTGACTAAAAACTAAACTTAAAAACCTGAGAAAAATAATGTGGTTCAAAAAAGATTACTGCTGGATGCTCCCTCTGATGGGATTTATATTACTGGGAATGATTGTTGTGACTAACTGGCCTAAAGCGGGAAGTTGGTATGATTCACAGGAAGACAGGCAAATCAATCCGATTCAGGTGGAGGAGTTAGCGAACTGGATTATACAGGGACGCAACGACTTCGTTCCGGTGACATTCAAGCTGGATGAGACTGATGTGATTGATAATATTCCGAGACTGCTTGAATTGATTCCTGGAGAGAAGCTCAGTGAACAGGTAGAGAAAATCCCGCTTTACAAAAAGTTGGTTGTTATACCTAAAAATGGTGAGTTCCCTTCAGAAGTGCTGGCTTTTTTAACAGCAAATTGGCAACGAAAAGTTATATTGCTCGAAGGCGGTGCAGATGCATGGAATGCACGCATCACTGCGGACTCAATTGAAAGTCTTAGACTTACTTTAAAAGAGGCGCAGAGCTTATTGCGGATTCGACCGTTTTTTCATCCGGCATTATTGGAATCCACAGAACTTGAGGAAACTCAACAGGACCGCTACGTTGCCCCGGTAGCGGCAAGTCCCCCTCTGCTTGAAGAGGAGGAAGAAGAAGAGGAGGAAGAGGGCTGTTAACTCACATTAAAAGATGGAGGGTAAAATGGAAAAGCAAATTGTTGTTCCAATTGACTACAGTGATATCAGTAAAGGACTGATCCAACTTGCAGATGAATGGGCGTTGCGTATGTCGGCAAAGTTACATTTTCTGCATGTGAACCGGCTCCCGGAAGTTTCCTACTATCCGGGACATTTTGAACAGGTGGATCAACGCAACGAGAGCAAGGAATTGCAGTTGTTAGAAAACTTTCTGGCACCGCTGGATTTGAAAGCTGAATTTGACCTCTCTCACGAATACGGAACTCCGTATTTCAAAATAGTGGAACTGGTGGAAAGTGTGGCCGCAGATCTTGTGATTATGGCTGCTCACTCCCACACTATGCTAGGTCGGCTTTTTCTGGGAAGTAATACAGATTATGTCGTGCATCATGTTCATTGTCCAATCTATGTACACAGGCAAAGCAAGTCGGATCTTGCTAAAATAGTTCTGGTTCCTCTCGATTTCAGTGAGGCAAACAGAACAGTTGTCGAAAAAGCAGTAGCCTGGGCGGAACGTACTGAATCGGAAATACACTTCGTACATGTAATGATGCCGATTGATTATTCTTATTACGGTGCAGAAGCAAGCTGGGGAATGGGCAAAGCTGAACTTGAGGTGACTGAAGATCAGGGCTTGGAAGCCATGGAAAAGTTTCTGTCACCAATGCAGATAACAGTTCCGGTAAAACAAGTGGTTCTTTTCGGTAGTGCGTCTTATCTGAGGATTCTTGAATATCAGAAAGAAATTCGTGCAGGAATTTTGATGCTGGCAGGACATGACCACACAGTCGCCGGACGTATTTTTTTAGGAAGCAACACTGATTATTTGCTGCATCATGTGGATGTTCCGATGTACGTTTTTAAAAGCTGAAACTGTTTTAGGGGACGGCACCATATCCGCAAAAAAAACATCCGCCCGCAGATACTAAACAGGGCCTGCGGTTAGTGCCGTCCTTTTATTAACGTCCTTTCCAGACAGCTTGACGTTTGTTGATAAAAGCGTCCACGCCTTCAGAAACATCTTCCGTCATCATATTACAGGCCATTATTTCTCCGGCATATGCATATGCATCTTCCATCTTATGTTCGAGTTGTTTGTAGAACATTTTCTTTCCAGTGAAAACCGCCACAGACGATTTTGACAGAATCGCATCCGCCAGCTTTTGAGTTTCTTCAGCCAATTTATCAAGAGGAGCCACTCGGTTGAGCAAACCCCAGTTGAGTGCTTTATCTGCGTCAATAAAGTCACCTGTCAGCAATAATTCCATCGCACGTTTGCGTGAAATATTGCGACTCACCGGTACCGCAGGTGTTGAGCAAAACAAGCCTACATTGATCCCGGACGTCGCAAATTGTGTCCCCTCTGCCGCCACAGCCAAATCACAGGCTGCGACCAGTTGACAGCCGGCTGCAGTCGCTATTCCATGTACTTTAGCAATGATTGGTTGAGGCATTTGATTGAGAGTCATCATCATCTTGCTGCACTGCAAAAAAAGAGTTTGATAGTACTCCTCTTTACGATTGGCAATCATCTCTTTTAAATCATGCCCGGCACAGAAAACCTTGCCTGCACCTTGCAAAATTACGAGCCGCAATGTTTCATTATTTGCGATGGAGTCCAGTTCCTGCTGCAGATTTGTCAACATTGCTTCGGACAATGCATTGAATTGTTTCGGACGGTTGAGAGTTAAAGTAACAACGCAATTTTCTTCCTGACGAAGAACCAGATCTTCGCTCATTGAAGGACTTTCCGGAATTTGCTTTTCTGCAGGTTTCATTTTTCTCCTGAATTGTAAAGGTGGTTTTGGTGAAGCATAATCAAGTATCTCTCTATTGTTGGTACTATACACTGTGCCGTTAAAGTGGGGAAAATGTCAAACGCATGTTCAACCAGAGGTAAACGTAAAAAAGCGGAATTGGGAACCTTTTGAGTTTGCAAAGCCTCCCAAAATTCTTGCGTATCTGTTGTTGAAATTAATGCGTCGGTTTCACCCTGAATCAGCAAAAAAGGAGGTGTCTTTGAGGAAAACCAGTTGGCAGGAGTAATTTGCTGATAACGCTCAGGCTGTGTTTCCGGAGTTCCTCCGCAAAGCATTTGTAAAACTTTTGCTTTTGCCGGAAATGGAGTTTTTTCATCAAAAGGATCAGTGAAATTGAAAACACCATAAATGGGTACACAGCCTTGAATACTGGAATCAGCCTTTTCAAAGCCAGGTTGAAATTCTGGCTGGTTTTGAGTGAGGGCCGTCATCGCTGCTAAATGTCCTCCTGAGGAACCTCCAGTTGCAATGATGAAATCAGGATCCAATCCGTGTTCTTCAGCATTATTTCTAATCCAACGCAAAGCGCGTTTGATATCTATTAAGTGTTCTGGAAAAACAATGTCAGGACTGAAACGGTAGCTGACTGAAAAACAGATCCAGCCCCGAGCTGCCATGCTTGCCATTAAAAAAGAAGCCTGCCGTTTGCTGCCCGTAATCCATGCTCCGCCGTGAATTTGCAGTATTCCAGGATGTTTATTCTTTGTGTTACGTGGCCTGTAAATATCAAGTTTAAGCTGAAATCCTGCTTCCTGATGAAAAACCTGATCACGTATTATTTCTATGCGTGGATCATCGACAACCTTGTTTGGATTAAACCAGCTCAGCCAGTCAACCTCGAAAATATTATGGGGAGCAACCGGTTGTGGATAAATCTTTTGCCATTGAACACCTAACTGTTCTTCCATCTTCTGCTCAAGCCGCTCCGGTAGATTGAGCATAATCCAGAGACGCAGCATTAAAACGATCCAGCCGCTAAGTTGAACTATAAGTCCGCCCCATCCCAGAGACTGATTGAAAATATCCGTATATGAAAAAAGAAGGAGGATAGCTGCATTGAGCAGAATCCATTGGGGTAACAGGTCACCGACCAGCCAGCTAAAGAGAAAGGAAGCAAGAATTGCTCTGAAGGATGAGTTTGAACGTTTTGCGAGAGGCCGGAAAACATTGAGTGTCAGAAAGACGGAACCCAATGTCCAAAATATGAAGAGAAATGTGACCATGCGGCTAGTAAAAGCGATGCAGAGTCCTCTTTTTTAACTGCTGTGTTTTAAGTGCTTTAAAGGATAATCCCTTGGATTATAAAAGTACTCAGCAGTTAAAATAAAAATAAGAAATCAGCGTTTAGAAAATTGATATTTTTTACGTGCACCGGGTTGACCGTATTTTTTACGTTCAACTTTGCGCGAGTCTCGTGTCAACATTCCGGCTTTTTTGAGAATATCACGTGAGTCTTCAATCGCGAGCAGCAAAGCTCGAGAAATACCATGCCGAATTGCTCCTGCCTGACCTGACAGTCCGCCACCATGTACGTTGATAAAAATATCAAACTTATCGAGAGATTCGGTCAGTTCCAGCGGTTGACGCATAACCATCTTGAGAGTCTCTCTACCGAAATAATCTTCAACAGGTCGTTTGTTAACAACTATTTCTCCTTTTCCGGGACGGAGGTAAACGCGTGCTACGGATTCTTTTCGACGACCGGTACCATAGTACTGGACAATAGTTTCTTTTGCCATAGGTCAAATATTAAGGGGCTGAGGTTGCTGAGATTCGTGAGGGTGCTCCGAACCTGTGTAAACTTTTAAACGTAGCAGGGAACGTCTGTTGAGAGCATTTTTTGGCATCATGCCTTTGACAGCACCTTCTACAATGCGTTCAGGATGTTTTTCCTGTAATTCATAATATTTCGCACTTTTGATTCCACCTGGATAACCCGTATGGTGATAATACATTTTGTCCTCTTCTTTCTTCCCGCTGACATGTACTTTTTCTGCGTTTACAACAATTACAAAGTCTCCGGTATCAACATGCGGTGAAAAAAGTACTTTATGTTTACCTCTAAGAACATGCGCAATTTTTGTTGCCATCCGGCCTAATGTTTGACCTTCTGCGTCTACTACCCACCAAACTCGTGGATTTGTGCCGTTGTAGAAATCTTCTTTTCTGGCAAATTTAGTAATCATTATTATCTCTATCTCTTTATGTCTGAAATCTGGCCAACTATATCTTAGACAGCCTGAAAATATACTGTCGCTAAACCCATTAATATTACGTTAAAATTAATGTTTTTGCAAGACCTTAATCTATTATTATGAAAATTGCTAAAAGAGGCTGTCGTAAAAATTATAAAGTTAATCCTTGTTTGAAACTTTATCAAAATGACAAAGCAATTATATCAAATGCTTACAATTATCTCAACTCCTGTTTTCACAGGGAATAAAACTTTATTGGAATTTGTTAATATGAACTAATAATCACCTTTATGCTAACTTTAGTCTACACCACGAAGTTGTGTAATATGTTCAAGCCCGAATATCTGCATTTTGCAAAAACTTAAAGCTACTCGGCGGCAAGCCCCTTGTTTCTTCCAGCAGCTTTGCCTTTGTAAAGACAGTCGTCAGCCTTTTTCAACAAAAGTTCCTTGGTATCCGCATCTTCCGGAAAAGTGGCGACTCCGAAAGTACAGGTCAGTTTACCCAGTGGTTGTTGTTGCTGAAATGGAAACTTTTCCGCGGCAATTGTCTCACGCATTTTATTTGCAATCAGCATTGCATCGTCTTTTTCACAGTTTGGTAGAATAACCACAAACTCATCTCCGCCAAACCGTGCCGCTAGGTCACCTCTGCGGATACTGTTTTTGAAGATTTCCGCAACTGAAGCTAGAACCACGTCACCAAGTTGATGTCCGTGTGCATCATTATAGTGTTTGAAGTGGTCCACATCCGCTATGATAAGCGAAAAAGATTGTTTCTCTTCTGGAAAAAGAGTGAGCATTGCTTCCAGGAATTCGTCCATCCTGCGGCGGTTAGCCAGTCCGGTAAGTCTGTCGGTATCTGCCGCTATTTCAACTTGTTCGAGTTCTTGCTGACGGTAATGATCTTTACGGAACTTAATGAGCAGATGCTGCAGGTCAAAAGCTGAGAGAGGTTTCAACAAAAAATCCGTTACTCCTAGTTCAGCGAGAAATTGCCTGTTCTCCTCTTTTTTACAGTATTGACTGATGACTAGCATCGGTGCCAGATGTGAACTGCAGATTTCAATTAGATTACTGATTTTTTCCGCCTGAGAAGAGTCTCGCGAAATCAGTTCCGGATCAATAATTATAAAATCAAAATTATTTTCAAATGGATTTTCAAGAAAATTCTGGTAAGATTCTAGTTCTATAACGCGCGACATTTTCCAGACATGTTCCAGCGTCGATTTTATTATTCCGCGGTACTTACTGTCCGGATCAAGGATTCCAATCAGCGGACCTGTCTCTTCATGTGAACGGCCATTCTTCTTCAACAGCGATTGTGCGGTAACGTGTCTTAGTTTTTCTGCGAGGATGTGCGAAAAAATATAATATGCAACTGAAACATTTGTGTCATCTTCAGCAACTTTAAAAAGATGATTCGGAAAAATCACCACCTGAGAATCTTCTTCCGCAATTACGTCTGCATATGGAATTGGATTAGCTGAAATAACGGACATTTCTCCAACGACATCTCCGGGATGATTCAGACGCATGATGAAATGATCCTTCGATGTTACTGCAAGTGAGCCTTCCAGCAGTACAATTAATTCCGGAGGCTTAGAGTGGTTTTCCTGGAGGAGAAATTCTTCCGCTTTCAAAGTGACAAATTCACCTTGCCGTAGCATTTCCTTGAGAAGAGCTAGGCTAATTTTCCGAAAATAACGACAGGACTTGATGATTCCAGCAAATTTATCCAAATCCGGATATTCCTTGGGTGAGGAGAGTGTTTTTCGTTGCATTGGATTCTTTCTTGTTTTTCTTCTAAGATGTTGTAAGCTCCCTCAAGTCAACATTTTAGGATGAAGTGTGTTTCTAACTCGACTATGCCATGAATCTTGCGGAATCACAACACTTAGGATAATAAAGAATGCTGCCTATAGTCGGAATAGTCCTCGTTCCCGGAATACTCTGGGGTTGGGTATTTTATCATGCACAGCGTTACAAAAAAGTGTACCTTCCTTTAGTGTTGCTTTTGTTCATCGGTGGTATGGGATCAGGACTACTGGCGCTGATTTTAAATCATGCGGTTGAAAAGTACACACTTTTCTGGCCAGATGCGCTGTGGTCGCAGATTATTGTATTCGGCAAGTCTATCCCTTTGTTCAGTTCGGGATTTTGGTTTTTCGTAGGATTTAATGAAGAATTTGCGAAATTACTTGTCCTGTTGGCAGTAGTTTATCCCAGCCGGCATTTAGAAGAATCTTTTGACGGAATTCTTTATGCGGCTGTTGTTTCAGTAGGATTTGCGACACTGGAAAATTTTTATTATCTGGATCAGTACGGCGTAGCGGTTGTTGCTGCAAGAACGGTAGTCACAATTCCTGCACATGCTTTTATGAGTGTGCCAATGGGATATTATGTGGCAAAATCTCGTCTGCTGTTGGAGGCAGGTAATGAAAATAAATTCAGTTTTTATTTGCCGATGATGACGATTATTCAGGGTTGGTTTATTTCCGCATTTTTACATGGTTTGTATGATTTTTTCCTTTCATTGAAGATGGAGAGAGCGGCATATATACAGATTGTAGTGATGGGTGGAATCAGCTTCTGGCTGAGCAGAGTTGCTCTACGTGCAAGCAGGCGACAAAGTCTGGGAGACTCCACAGGCTGAATGGGGACTCCTGTATCTTTTTAACAGTTAAACTAACTAAGGAACGCTAAGGTTTATTTCTTGACTCTCATTTGACACATTTTTGAGCCTGATCATGACGCCGTCTCAAAAACCGTCTTTAGTCAAGTATCAGTAAGAAATGATATTGTTGTAAAACTTGTCATTTCAAGCGAAGCAAGAAATTTTGTGTCAACGACCACACTAATAACATTAAGATTTATCACTAGGGTTGAAATAACAAATTGCAGATCTCTGACTTTTAAGGAGCCAGCAATTCTACATAAGTTCCATTTTCAGAGTGCCGATAATCTGGAGGACATGAGGTCGAATTTCTGTTTGCTCGTAGAACTGTTCAAAATCTTTCAGCAGGTAATTCAGAGCTTTCTGATGTACTTCGGGTGTTTTGTTTTGAGCAACCACGCTGCCCAGCAAATTGATCAAATCCCTGGTTTGTTTCTTGGAAGAAGATGTATCAAGCCCTGTCTTAATAATATCCAGACTGTCTAAAAGCAATTTTGATTCACCTAATTGATTGGAAATGTTGACCAATTGCTGAATAAGGATGAAACGGTCTTTATCTTTAGACTGCTGGAACTGTTCGAACAGTAGTTTGTAATTTGCCAGATTAATGTAACGCTGTGCCTCTGCGTAATCAGCGGAGTGCACTGGTATCTTGGACAATGCAACTATGGTAAGCTGATATTTTTTTTGTTCAAAAGCCGCCACACCTTTTTTGAGAGGGACCTTCCGAATCATCCAGACTGCTTGTGGATAAAAAGGGGAACTTGTGTCAACTTCGCGAAAATGAACCTTTGCTTCTTCGTATTTACCTTCAGTAAAGGCTTTTTTACCGGATTCATACGCTTCATTTGTTTGTTCGGTATTTTCTCCAAACCAACTACAGCCAGTTGTTCCGGCAGCAATCAGGATTCCTATAAAAAAACTTAGTAATTTATTGTTTCTTTCCATAATTATTATCAGCTTTGATTTTTTCCAGCGGCGTCTTTTTGCCTTTTTTTTGCCAGCAGTTGCACGGTCAAACCTATAGTCAGTATCAACCCTGCGAGAATCAGATAAAAAATACTCCACGAAAAAGCTTCTTTGAAAACCACCAAAAAAACGATGATGACCAACAGCAGTGTTGGGATCTCATTAAAGAGCCGGAACTGTTTACCGCTCCAGCCGCATTTTTCGTGCAGCAGTTTTTTTCGCAAGTGACCACACCATAAATGATAAAGCACCAACAGGACTACCAATCCTATTTTTGTGAGAATCCAAGTTGGCAGTCCCCACTCCATCAACATGACGGATCCGAAGAAAATTGTGATGCACAGGCCGGGCCAAGTAATTCCATAATAAAGCCGCTTTTCCATTAGTGCGAACTGCGCTTTCAAAGCCCCGCGCTCTGGTTCCGCACGCTCATCCGCCTCACGGTGATAAACAAATAAACGGCCTAAATAAAACAGACCCGCAAACCAAACAATAACTCCAATTAGATGCAGGGCTTTGAAATAAAGTAATGACATGAGAAAAGTATTGGGTTTTGGTTGAGTGTCTTATTTTTGTTTTTTTAAGCAGGAGCAGGAACTGTTAAACCAAGATTATTTAGTTGTGTTTGAATGTTTGGTTCGTGCAGCAAGCTTATAAACTGTCTCACTTCAGGACGATTCAAGCGCTTTTGCGGAATGATAAAATCATATTCCTCATCCTGCATTGGAAAAAAATTCAGGCCTGAATCTTCAGCTACTGAGCGGATCGCAATCCCCCAATCCGCGCGTTTTTGTGCAATTGCTGCTGCTACAGAATTGTGTGATTTTGCTTCCTGGAAAAATCCTGAAGGCTGCTGCTCCGCTAATAGCCGATCGAGCAAAACCCTTGTGCCGCTGCCCAGATTCCTGTTGATCATACGTACGTTTTGATCTTCCATCAATTGCTGAATCGTCTCTTCAAAATTTCGTTCTATTAAAGCAAAACGTGAATCATCTTTACGAAACAACAAACCCTGACTACGGCGGTAGCCTTTATGTAGATGAAGTTCTGCTGTTAACAGATGACTGTTATATTGATCTGAAGCTTCATGCAGCAAATGCGTTCCAGCCAAGTCACACTCTCCCCGCTGTGCCGCAAGCACACCACCCATGCTTCCTACTGCAAGAAATTTGCAGGAAATACCACGCTTCTGCATTTCTCCAATCAAAAAATCAAGTCCGACACAATGGCTGCCGATGATCATCAAATCAGAAGGCCGCGCTGTTTCTCCAAGTAAATGGATGGTTGTTTCTTCGCCGGCTTCCAGCATTTCGGTGTTGCGTGGAATTTCCATAAAACCATCTGCCCTCGCAAAACCTGTGATGGAACCTGAACCTTTTCCTGTCGAATATGCACTGAATCCATCCTTGTTACGTACCAGATGAACAAGATTAAATTCGGTGCGCCCTTTGTCGGAATTCAAACGCAGCGGAACTTTTGCCTGAACATGAGCGTTGCGTTCCGGAGCCAGTCCGGCCAGTTTACGCAGAACCGGTGCAATGAATTTGCTGAAGGTAAATGTCGAAGATGTGGGGAATCCTGGTAGGATGGCCGCAGGAGTTCCTTCAAGTACGGCGAGGCAAAGCGGTTTTCCGGGTTTGAGTGACACCCCGTGTACCAGAACTCCGGGGTCGTGGAACTTTTCAAACACACGGTAATTCAAATCACCTTCGCCTTTTGAAGTGCCTCCGGAAAGCAGCACAAAATCAAATTCAAGTGCTTGTCGCAGAACTTCTTCCAGTTGCACTTCGTCATCCGGAACAATTCCAAAGCGCACAGCTTCGCAACCTAATTCTTCCACAGCATGGGCAATTACGGTTGAGTTTGAGTCATAAACTTTCCCCATTTCCATTTGCTCTCCGGGAGCAATCAGTTCATCTCCGGTGGAAATCACAGCTACTTTGGGACGTTTCCACACCTTGACTTTTGCTTCGCCCAAAGCCGCCAAAGTACCGGTTTCACGATAACCCAGGAGCTCTCCAATCCGGAGTACCACTTCACCCGCGCCAATATCCGAACCAGCCAGTGAAACTCCGGAGTTCGGTACAATTGGTTTAAGCACTTGAATTCGGTTTCCCCCGGGAACTGTTTTTTCAAGCGGAAAAGTATTCTCAATCATCACTACACCGTCTGCGCCTCGCGGAAGTACTCCACCGGTTGAGATTGTGGTAGCTGTTCCCTGTGCAACATCTTCCTGAGGCACAACACCGCAGGCTAGAATTTCCAGATTCAATTTTAGTAAAACCGGAGCTGTTTCCTGTGCGCCAAAAGTGTCTTCCGCACGCAGCGCAAATCCGTCAAAATTACTGCGGTCAAAATAAGGTACGTTATGCTGTGCCAGAACATCACACGCTAAAATTCGACCATGAGCCTCTTCCAGTAGCACCAATTCTTCGCCCAGTGGCTGAGGCTGAACCGCTTCCCAAAATCGCTCTTCGGCTTCCTCTGCCGTTGCTAAATTTAAAAATTGTTGCTGTTTCATTTTGAAAATTTAATTTGCCACATTCGGATTTGCTGCAGAAAATCAACTTCAAGTAGTTGAATGAGCATGCAGGATTGTTTCAGCAAGTTCCACAAATCCGGCAGCGGTTCTATCTTTTGTGATCCAGCGAGGTTGCTGTTCCAGATTATCAGCGAAGTCCAAAACATTGGCAACGCCGACAGAATTTTCAAAAAAGCCGAACATAGGTGCGTCATTCGGTGAGTCTCCGCAAAAGACAACTATATCCTGAGCAGAATCCATCTCAGTCTGGAGGCATTCAGCAAGAAAAATTCTTGTCATTGCGAGTTTGTCGTAATCCCCGAACCATCCGTTGACGTGAATGGAACTGACTTTTGCAATCGCACCGGCTTGTTCAAAGATGTCAACAATCTGCTTAACCGCAGATTTTGAAAGTGTTGGGACATCCTCACAAAAATCAATCGCGAGATCCGCTTCACGGTATTTTTGATCTGAGGCAACAGCGCAGCCTTCTACTTTAGCCAAAATAATCTTCCTGAGTTGCTCCAGCCGTTTTCTGTCAGAGGCTCTTGCGCTTTCGTCTTTCCAGTAACGCTGTTTCAATTTTCGATTGACTGAATCATAAACGAAATAGAAGGCTCCGTTTTCACCAACAACACCGTCCACTGGCCACATTCGAGCAATATGGTCACACCAGCCGGCAGGTCTTCCTGTTATGGGAATCACTTTTAATCCGGCTTGCTGAAGACTTTCCAGGGCTTGATAACTTTTTGCAGGGAGACGACCGTTTTCGGTCAAGGTATCGTCAATGTCGGTCAGGACAAAGCGGATTTTACGGAGTGCATTTTGAGTGAAATCAGCAAGAGGTTGCATGTCAAACGCTGTTCAAATGATGGCGTGACGTACCTTGGCTGAGATCCATTCGCTGAAGATGACTGCCATTAAAATTAGAATCAGAATAAGTGTAACTTGCGGCCAGGCCAGAACATTGAGGGAGGCATTTAACTGAAGGCCGATACCTCCTGCCCCAACGAGACCAAGCACAGTGGATTCGCGAATGTTAATGTCCCAGCGGAAAACAGTGATGCCGGCAAAAGCCGGAAGTATCTGTGGGACAATTCCGAAAACAAGTGTCTGCAGTCCGCTTGCGCCTGTAGCAGAAATTGCTTCAACCTGATTTTTATCTATTTCTTCAATTGCTTCATAAAGCAGTTTAGCAATGAAACCGATGGAGCGTAAACTAATCGCAACAATGCCGGCAACCACTCCTGGGCCAATGATGGAAACGAGCAGAAGAGACCAAATCAAGGAGTTGATTGAGCGTGAAGAAACTATGACCAGCAAAGCAAGCGGCCGCACGAATTTTGTACTCGGTGTGGTGTTTTTGGCTGCCAAAAATGCAATCGGAATTGCCATCACAATCGCCATCATGGTGCCGATTGTTGCGATATTCAGGGTGTCCCAGAGCGGTTCCCACAATTCGTTGATGTAACTCCAGCGAGGAGGTATCATCCGACCGCCGATATCAGCGGCAATTCTTGGGGCATCCCAGACAAAAAACCAGGTTGTGCTTTCAGAAACTATCTGCCAGCAGTACACGAAAAGTGCAGTTCCAAGCAACCAAATGAACCATGAAAGAAGTTGCTGGTTGCGGTTTCTGAGCTGCCAGACTTTTGGTGTGGAAGAAAGTGTTTCAGCCATCATTGCACTCCCGCACGGATGTAACCGGAAATATATTCTGAGAGCATGACGATGCCAATGATCAAAATTAGAATAGCTGCAGCTGTGTCATATTCGTAACGGTCAAAGGCTGTGTTGAGTGTCGCACCGATTCCTCCTGCACCTACCAATCCTACAACCGCGGATTCACGAAAATTTATGTCAAGTCTGTAAAGCGAAAGTCCTATTAAACGCGGCATAATCTGTGGCTGAATTCCGAAGTTAATCCATTGCCACCAGGGTGCGCCCGTTGCTTTTACCGCTTCTGCCTGGCTTCTGTCGATACTTTCAATATCTTCCGCAAGCAATTTGGAAAGGAAGCCGATTGTCGCAAAAGAAAGCGTGAGCACTCCGGCCAGTGGTCCAAAACCGAAAATCGCCACAAAGAGGATGGCAACAATGATTTCCTGAAAACTACGTGAAAGCGCAATGATTCCTCTGCAAAACAAATAAACAGGTAAAGGTGCGAGATTACTGGCTGCGCCAAAACCGATAGGAATTGAAATAGCGATGCCGATTGCAGTCGAAGTAACTGTCATCACCAGACTTTCAATCATACCTTCACTGATATCAGTCCAGCGTCCAGCGAAGTTTGGATTCATGAAACCATAAACAAATTTTGCTCCACGGTCGAGTCCGGCATAAATACGGCTCCAGTTTATTTCAAGTGATCCGACGGACAAGTACAAATAGAGCACAATTCCAAGCAGCAAAGCCCAGCGTAAAAGCGGATTTTTAATCAAGGGCGGAGGGCTCCATGATTCTGGAAGTGCCACGGATTGAAGTTCGGAAACTCTGGAATTTGGTGATGTTGGTTCGATACTCATTTTACATCATTTCCGCCATGTGTTCTGCAGAAACTGATTCGTCTTCAACTTCTGAATCAGTACTTTTTTTTGCTTTACGTTTCCGTACTGCAGTCCAATCTTCTTCCCCATAAATTTCGGTCAGCACATCAGGTTTTAAATCATCCGGAGAACCGTCGTAAACGATTTTACCTTCTCGTAAACCGACGATACGTTCGGCAAACATCTGCGCCAAAGCCACATCGTGAATATTAATGATTGCCGCGAGTTGCTGTTCTTCACATAATTCTGTGATGAGCCTCATAATCTGTCGTGAGGTTTTTGGATCAAGACTTGCGGTTGGTTCATCAACCAGCAAAATATCCGGATTTTGAATTAAAGCACGAGCGATACCGACTCTTTGACGTTGACCTCCGGAAAGTTCATCTGCGCGTTTGTTGACCATCTTTTCCAGCCCAACTTTTTCTAATAGTCTGAACGCTGCCTGAACATCCGCTTGCGGAAATTTCCGCAAATAACTTCGCCAGAATCCAACATATCCCAGTCGTCCGGACAGTACATTCTCCATGACAGTCAGTCGTTCAACGAGGGCATATTCCTGAAAAATCATACCCATGTTCCTGCGGGCTTTACGTAATTTTCCGGAACGCAATTTTACGATATTTTCGCCATTGAGCCAGATTTCTCCTGATGTTGGAGTTTCAAGCCGATTTACGCAACGGATCAAGGTGCTTTTTCCTGCACCGGAAGGTCCGATGAGTGCCATCACCTGACCCTTTTCAACTTTTAGGTCCACGCCATTTAAGGCAACGTCACCAGTCTTATATTTTTTTACGAGTTGTTTTATTTCAAGCATATAGTTTTTTTATCACGCAGGAGCGTGTTCGGTTCCAATAGAAAAATTCCGGTAGCGGATCCTCCATTGGAACCGATGAGGTAATTATTTGCAAGCGTAAGAAACACCGTTTGCTTTGTCAATGGTACGAATAACAGCCCAATGTGTTTTATAGCTGATTGGAATGAACTGCCCTTCTTTGGATTTTGAAAATTCCTCTTTCAGGGAAGTCGGCACCATCTTCTTCTGTGCCCAGTCTGGCTTGTCCCACTGGAAGCTGAAGAAAGCTGCTTGGATTTTCGCCTTCAATGCTGGATTCAGATTGTGTGCATATCCAAAACCTGTAGTCGGGAAAGTCTGTGACTTGTAAATGGTAATCACGTCCCCTTCTTTGATCACACCTCTTTTGATCATCCGTGATTTAACAGAGTTTGCAATTGAAGCTGCCACATAATCCTTGTTTGCAACACCAAGAATTGAGTTGTCATGTTTACCGGAGTAAACCGGCTCAAAGTCCCGGTCTGCAATCATATCGAATTTGCTCTTCAAAATCGCAGACGGAGCTTTTTTACCGGAATTCGAAGTTGGAGAGGTGAAAGCCAAAGTTTTTCCACGGATGTCTTCTACTTTATTGATGCCACTTCCGGGATAGGTGATGATTTCCATCTCATAGCCGAAATGCCCAGTTAAACTGGCCATAATTGTAAAAGACTCAAATCCTGCACAATTGACTGCAAGTGGATTAGAACCTGTGTTGAATCCAGCAATGTGTAAGCGTCCGGAACGCATGGCTTCTATTTGAGCAGCATTGGACTGTACTGGAAAAAAGACTACTTTCTTCCCAGTAACACTTTCCATGTGTACTAGAAAATCGGCCCATACTCCTTTGTATACTGCTGGATCTTCGACCGGAGTGTAGGCAAAAATCAAAGTGCTAGGATCCACCAATTTGCTGGGATCTGTCGGCGTGTCTGCTACCAAATCGCCGTTTACGTCACAGTAGCGCTTGTCTAAATCTCCGCGAGGACACTCTGCTGCGAATGCCGGTAATGCCAGCAATCCCAACAAACTCGTACTCAGGATAAATTTTTTGAATAAGATTTTCATTTTACTTTCCCTGTTTTTTGAGTTAAAAAAAACGGCATTTCAGTGATTAATACTGAAAATGTCGATTTGACGAAAAATTTAAAATATCCTCCCTTGAAACATTAGTCAACACTTTTTATTTTTGAAATGTGAATTGACATCTCTTCTTGCAAAAGATACATATATGGTACTTTAAAGAAACTTCTTGATTTATATGTGTAAAATAGTTTCTATTATATAGCATAATCTGTATAAGTAGTATCAAAGCACTTCGTAATTTTACCAGGTAGTTTTCCTGGTTATGTGATTTTAGTACTTTAGTATGCCTAGAGTCGCCATTGCACGGCGTGTTGTTTGAACCATGCGTAGAATGTGTCGGCCATGCCCAGTACTGATAGTCATATAAATAAAGATAAAAGCACTTAGGCTCAAGAAACATCTACTAAACTTGTAGTTGCTAGCATAATTTGTCTATAGTTTACTGAGCAACTATAGTAAGTGAGGAACTAAAGTGACAGAAACAGCAAGCATAGAAAAAAAGCTGGATACGATTCCTAAGTTATTGTTGGACCATGCAAAGCAAAGAGGAAATAGTTCTGCAAACAGGCACAAGGATTTTGGAATTTGGCAGTCATGGACATGGTCGGAGGTAGCCGAAGAGGTACGTAACCTGGCTTGTGGACTGGCAAAACTTGGTTTTAAAAGAGGCGACAAACTTGCAGTAATCGGCGATAATCGACCGCGTCTTTACTGGTCTATGGTTGCTGCGCAGGCCTTAGGTGGAATTCCGGTTCCGCTTTATCAGGACTCTGTCGCAGAAGAAATGGTTTATGTGCTGGAAAATTCAGATGCTAAATTTGCAATCGTACAGAACCAGGAACAGACCGACAAACTTCTTGAAATAAAAGACCGTTTACCGCACCTCGAGTATATTTGCTACGAGGAACCCCGCGGAATGCGTGACTATACGCAAGAATTTGTCTTCTACTATAAAGATGTACAACAAACAGGACGTGCTTTTCACGGTGAAAATCCTGATTATTTTCTTCAAGAACTTGAGCAGGGTCAGGGTAGTGACATTTCCATCTTCCTCTATACTTCCGGAACTACTGGCAAGCCAAAAGGAGTAGTTCTAACTGCAGACAATCTCATCATAACGGCACGCAACAGTATTGATTTTGATAACCTCACCGCTGATGAAGAGGTGCTGGCCTACCTACCAATGGCCTGGGTAGGTGACAACATCTTTTCTTTAGCGCAGGCTTACGTCATTGGTTTTTGTGTGAATTGTCCTGAGAATCCTGAAACTGTGATGACGGATCTCAAGGAAATCGGCCCTACCTATTATTTCGCCCCGCCGGCAATTTATGAAACTGTACTGACAAAAGTAATGATACGCATGGAAGACGCAGGTAAAATTAAACGCTCCATGTTTAATTATTTTATGGAACTGGCGAAATCTGTCGGAATCCGGATTCTGGACGGTAAAACGGTATCATTCGCAGAAAAATTACTTTACAGCATCGGGCAAATTCTGGTTTATGGACCTTTAAGAAATAACCTAGGTTTAAGCCGAACCCGACTTGCTTATACTGCAGGAGAAGCAATTGGCCCTGAAATATTTGAGTTTTTCCGTTCACTGGGAATCAATATCAAGCAACTTTACGGACAGACAGAAGCCTCTGTTTTTATCTGTGCTCAGCCTGACGGTCAAGTAAAAGCAGATACTGTAGGAACTGCATATCCTGGAGTGGAACTGCGTTTAGCAGATAACAATGAAGTGTTTTACCGTAGTCCGGGAGTCTTTCATTCTTATTACAAAAATCCGGAATCGACTGCTGATACAAAAGACGCAGAAGGTTGGGTGGCAACCGGAGACGCAGGTTTTTTTGATGAAGATGGGCACTTGAAAATTATTGATAGAGCAAAAGACGTAGGCCGGATGACAGATGGAAGCATGTTCGCGCCTAAGTATATAGAAAATAAACTCAAATTTTTCCCATTCATCAAGGAAGCAGTCGCCTTCGGAGATGAAAAAGATTATGCTACAGCGTTTATCTGTATTGACATAGAAGCAGTTGGTAACTGGGCTGAACGCAGGAATTTAGCATATTCCGGCTATACTGATCTTTCCGCAAGAGATGAAGTCTATGATCTACTGCAGGAATGTGTTGAAAGTGTTAACGCGGATTTGGCACGTGATGAAAAGCTCAGTGGTTCACAAATCAAAAGATATTTGCTGTTGCATAAAGAACTGGATGCAGATGACGGAGAACTTACCCGTACCCGTAAGGTGCGACGCAGAATTGTTGCAGAAAAATATGCTGTCTTAATTTCCGCGTTGGATGACCCTCAACAGACACATTGTGAAATCGATTCGCAAATGACTTTTGAAGATGGTCGTACCGGTAATGTACACGCAGATTTGCAGATTCGTGAATCCGTAAGTATAAAATCCCATGTTCACACACTTGCTGCATAAATTCCAAATATAAAAAAATGGAGTCCATGGAAAGAAAAATTGGCGAAACACTGTTGAGCGTAGACCATATTAGTTTGTCATTTGGTGGTGTGAAAGCGCTGACTGACATTAGTTTTAGCATACGCAAAAAAGAAGTCTTTGCCATCATCGGGCCGAATGGTGCGGGGAAAACTTCCATGCTGAATGTAATTAATGGATTCTATCATCCGCAGGAGGGTGAGATTACTTACAAAGGTGTGCATCGTAAGCAGATGAGATCCCATGAAGCAGCTGTACAGGGGATTGCCCGTACTTTTCAGAATGTAGCTCTTTTTAAGGGTATGTCTACCCTCGATAATATTATGACAGGACGTATTATCCGCATGAAACGTAATATATTCTGGCAGGCAATGTATCTTGGACCTGCACGAAAAGAGGAAATGGAAAACAGGGAATTTGTGGAAGACATTATAGATTTTCTGGAAATACAAGCTATTCGCCGTACACCTGTCGGACGCCTGCCTTACGGATTGCAGAAGCGTGTTGAATTAGGTCGTGCACTGGCAATGGAACCGGAATTGTTACTGCTTGATGAACCAATGGCGGGGATGAACATTGAAGAAAAACAGGACATGTGCCGTTTCATCCTCGACGTGAATGATCAATACGGGACTACAATCGCATTGATTGAACATGACATGGGTGTGGTAATGGATATTTCGGAACGTGTTGTAGTTTTGGATTATGGAAAAAAACTGGCTGATGGATCTCCGGATGAGGTTCGTGCGAATCAGGATGTGATTGATGCATATTTGGGCGTACCACATTGATATGTTGAAAAAATTATCTTAAATAAAATTCTATGTTTCAGGCATTTTTTGTAGACCCATTCGTAATGATTTACGATGCTCCTCTCTTTTTTGTGGAGGTGCTGGTAAGTGGTTTAATGGCAGGAGTGATGTATGCACTTGTTGCTTTGGGCTTTGTTCTCATCTATAAAGCATCCGGTGTTTTTAACTTCGCTCAGGGTGCAATGGTTTTATTTGCCGCGTTAACTTTTGTGGGGCTCTGGGAACTGGGAGTGAACCCTTGGTTGGCTCTGATACTTGCTGCATTGGTGATGATTGGGGTTGCCTTCACAGTCGAGCGGGTTGTTCTACGTCCATTGGTCAATCAGGATCCAATCATTTTTTTCATGGCCACAATCGGCATAACGTATTTTCTGGATGGTTTTGGTCAGACTATTTGGGGCAGCGAGGTACGTCCTCTGGACATTGGTATTCCCAATGAACCATTTATGGATCTTGCAGAAATGACCGGACTTTATATCAACAAATTTGATGTATTCTCTGCGGTTGTCTGTAGTTTGCTGGTGGCACTGTTAGCAGGATTTTTCACCAAAACCAAAATAGGCCGTGCTCTGCGTGCAGTTGCAGATGATCATCAAGCAGCACTGTCGGTGGGAATTCCATTAAAAACAATTTGGACCATAGTCTGGTCAGTAGCCGGTATTGTTGGGCTTGCCGCAGGAATCCTTTGGGGCTCCAAGTTGGGTGTACAGTTTACCTTAGCATTGATCGCCTTTAAAGCACTGCCGGTGCTGATTCTTGGTGGATTTACCTCAATTCCGGGTGCAATTATCGGCGGACTGATTATTGGTTCCGGAGAAAAAATAGCAGAGGTTTACTGGGGTGAAGCAATGGGTGGTGCGATTGAAGACTGGTTTGCTTATGTAGTAGCACTTATATTTCTCTTGTTCAGGCCTCAAGGATTGTTTGGCGAAAAAATAATTGAACGGGTTTAAAAGATTTAAATAATACAGTCCTAAAGGGTTTGAAATTAACACAGTCGTAAGACATGTTAGAAGAGCATTATAAAATAATTAACACAAATTTGTTATGATTTATAGAGAAGCTGGACAATTTAAAACGACTTACAAGTCAGATCAAGCGTTGTTGCCCATTGCACAGGACCGTTATTTCGTGATGGCACTGATAGCTTTTGCCTACATAGTGATACCGATGGTAGCAAATGATTACTGGCTCAATTCTATATTTTTACAGTTCTTCATCTTTTCGCTGGCTGCGCTTGGACTCAATATTTTAACAGGATACGCTGGGCAACTCAGTTTAGGTACAGGAGGTTTCATGGCCTGCGGTGCGTTTTCCGCATTCAAACTGGCCACCTCATTTCCGGACCTGCATATTATTTTCGTTTTGTTTCTGGCAGGTTTGATTACTGCGGCAGTGGGAATGTTTTTCGGAATACCAAGTTTACGAATCAAGGGCTTTTATCTCGCTGTAGCTACTTTGGCGGCACAGTTCTTTTTGTTGTGGCTTTTTAATAGAGTACCGTGGTTTACCAACTATTCCAGTTCCGGTGTTATTTCTCCGCCTCCTATCAAATTGTTTGGAGACTATTACATCACTGGTACAGAAGCAACCAATCTCACCCAGTATTTCTTTACTTTGACACTCGTCATAGTACTAGCGTTGGCTGCAAGGAATATTATCAGGGGGCATATTGGCCGTTCCTGGATGGCAATACGTGACATGGACATTGCGGCAGAAATTATTGGAATTTCACCGTTGAAGGCAAAACTCTCTGCTTTTGCAGTCAGTTCTTTTTATTGTGGAATTGCCGGCGCATTGTGGGCTTTTTTATATACCGGAACTGTGGAACCGCTGGCCTTTGAAATTAATCAGTCTTTTAAAATATTATTTATGATTATCATTGGTGGTTTGGGTTCTATCCTGGGCTCATTTGTTGGTGCGGCATTTATTGTGGTACTGCCGATTTTTCTCAATTCCGCTCCGGCGTTATTAGGTTTGGAGTTATCAGGTTCTTTGGTAACGCATATTGAATTTATGATTTTTGGCGCGCTGATTGTGTTTTTCCTGATTGTGGAACCACACGGTTTGGCACGTTTATGGGGGATTGCTAAAGAAAAACTAAGGCTTTGGCCGTTTCCTTATTGACCGTGTTGATCGGTTGGAATATTTTGCAACCTGGTCAATCGCGTCCTCGGTACTCCGCTTCATCTGAGAATGAGTTGGGGATCTGTGGATGATAATTGCTGGATTTGATGACAAAGCCGGCTTATTTCTCAAACAAGAAAAGAAGGAGATAAAATGAATAATTTAGTAAAAAAAATCACGATTGTCATGATTGTTGGAGTCGTGTTCAGTCTGACAGGACTGGCTCAGGCAGCGGAAAAAATATATGTGCCGATGCTGACTTACACAACAGGACCGTATGCTCCTGGTGGAATTCCTGTTGATCAGGGTTTCCGTGACTATTTCAAGTATGTAAATGCCACCGGTGGAGTGAACGGTGTAGAACTCGACTGGGAAACCTGCGAGTATGGATATAACACTGACCGAGGAGTGGAGTGTTATGAGCGGATCAAAAGCAAAAACGGCCAGATGGGCGTTGCTGTTTTCCCACTTTCAACCGGTGTAACTTACGCACTGATTCCACGAACCAAAGCCGATGGGATGGTTTTGCACTCGATGGGTTATGGACGGACTGACGCGTCAGACGGACGTGTTTTCGGTCATGTCTTTACCGCACCAATGACTTATTGGAGTCAGGCGTCTGCTATAACTAGATATATTGGTGATCAAATAGGTGGCCTGAATAATTTAAAAGGTAAGAAAATCGCTCTCGTTTATCACAATAGTGCCTACGGTAAAGAGCCTATCAAAACCATGGAAGCGCTTTCCGCTAAATATGGATTTAAGTTTCTCCAGTATCCGGTCAACCATCCGGGACTCGAGCAAAAATCCACCTGGCTTAAAATCGGACGTCAGACAAAACCAGACTTCACCATTATTTTTGGTTGGGGCGTGATGACTCAAACCTCCATTAAAGAAGCAAAAGCAATCGGCTATCCTGTTTCCAAACTTATTGGTAACTGGTGGTCTGCTTCCGAAAATGATACCCGTCCAGCAGGTGCGGCATCAGTTGGTTACAAAGCTGCCGGTTTTCATACAATAGGGAAAAATTACCAATTACATAAAGATATTCTTGCAAAAGTCTATGGGGCCGGAAATGGTTCTGGTGAGAAGAGTGTAGTTGGAGAAGTATTATACAACCGCGCACTTGTGCAGGGTGTGATTTTTACTGAAGCAATTCGTGCCGCACAAAAGAAGTACGGTAATATTGCAATCAACGGTAAGCAATTGGCCTGGGGTTATGAACATGTTAATTTGACCAATGCACGTTTAAATGAAATGGGCTTGGGCGGATTCATGAAACCTCTTAAAATTACTTGTGCCAATCACGAAGGAGCCAACAGTCTGCTTATTCACGAATGGGACGGTAACGACTGGGGCAACCCTTCCAAGTGGTATTCTCCGATGTATGACGTAACTCGTCCGATGATTGAATCATCAGCTGCGGCTTACGCCAAGGAAAAAGGTATTACACCTCGTTCCAATTGTAACTAATCGTCTGTCGGATTACGGTTCTGCCTGATCCGACAAACATATTTATCACAGCATAAGTCGGAGTATGGTTGTACCTGCTCGGCCCTGCTGTGATTCCGTTTTGAGTATTAAATATGCTGCAAGTCAACAACATCGAAGTGATCTATGATCACGTCATCCTCGTGCTCAAAGGCGTATCCCTTGAAGTACCTGAGGGACGTATAGTTGCCATCCTCGGAGCAAACGGGGCTGGAAAATCAACTACCCTTAAAGCTATTTCCAATCTTCTTCATGCAGAACGTGGAGCAGTTACTAAAGGCAGCATTCAGTTTGATGATGTTGAGGTTCATGATCTTTCACCGAATGAATTAGTAACCCGCGGTTGCATTCAGGTGATGGAAGGCAGACATGTTTTTGAACATCTTACAGTGGAAGAAAATTTATTGACAGGTGCATATACACGAAAGGATGGACGAGCCGCAATTGCCGCTTCTCTGGAAAAAACATATGCCTATTTCCCACGGATGAAGGAGCGTAGATCCAGTCAAGCAGGATACACATCCGGAGGAGAACAGCAGATGCTGGCAATCGGACGGGCATTGATGTCAAAACCTAAAATGATCCTGCTCGACGAGCCCTCGATGGGGCTTGCTCCGCAACTTGTTGAGGAAATTTTTGAAATTGTCAAAGATCTCAATCAAAGTGAAGGCGTCAGTTTTTTACTGGCGGAACAAAACACAAATATCGCCCTGCGTTATGCCGATTATGGATATGTGCTGGAAAATGGACGTGTCGTGATGGATGGCGAAGGCAAGGAATTACGCGAAAATGAAGATGTCAAAGAGTTCTATTTAGGCATGGGCGGTGGCGGACGCAAAAGTTTCCGTGATGGTAAAAATTACCGACGACGTAAACGTTGGCTTTAGTCGTTCTATCCTGTTAATGATTTTTCTACATTCCTCAACTAAGATAAAAGCATGAGCAGCAATGATGCAAAAATCGGCATCGTTGGAGGTGCAGGTCCATACGCAGGACTTGATTTAGCGCAAAAAATACTACAGCAGACAAGAGCAGAAAAAGATCAGGATTATCTGCCAACTCTACTCATTTCCACTCCGGATCAAATAGAAGACCGCACACGTTTTCTCTTAGGTGAAATCACCAGCAATCCGGCCTACGCAATTTTCCGCAACTTAAGTGATTTAATAACTCTTGGTGCAAGTGTAGCAGGGATTCCGTGCAACACCGCACATGCACCGGCGATCCGTGATGTCTTTCTACAAGAAATGAAGCAATCCGGAAACCATCTTAAAATCCTCGACATGATTGCAGAAACAATTGCTTTCCTGCAAGAAGCTTGTCCTGAAGTAAAAACTGTTGGTGTGTTATCAACAATTGGAACGTGGAAGGCAGGATTTTATCCTGAACTTCTCAGTGAGGCCGGTTATGAAGTCCGGACCCTAAACGAAGTTCAACAGCAGCATTTACATGACAATGCGCTTTTTAATCCTGAATATGGAATCAAAGTTCAAGCTCATCCTGTAACTGAAGAAGCCAGAAAGGTTTTACTTGATGGTGTGGAAATTCTGGTAAAACAAGGTGTACAAGTAATAATTTTAGGCTGCACTGAAATTCCTCTAGGACTTCCTGAGAGGAAAATTGGCGAGACTTTATTCCTTGATCCAGGATTGATTTTAGCGCGTGCGCTGATTCGGGAGTTCTGTCCGGAAAAGTTATTGCCGTGGACATGGGAAATATGAGCAGACTGCATACCGCATGAAAAAAACAACCCCAATTGAAAATTTAATGAACGTGATGGAGCGTTTACGGCATCCGACTGAAGGCTGTCCATGGGACCGTGAACAAACTTTTTCCAGCGTCGCGCCCTACACGATTGAGGAGGCTTATGAAGTTTCTGACGCAATTGAGCAGAATGACATGTCTTCGCTCAAAGAAGAGTTAGGAGATTTGCTACTACAAATAGTTTTTCATTCTCGCATGGCTGAAGAATCCGGTGATTTTGATTTTAATGAAGTGGCTCAAAGCATTGCGGATAAAATGATACGCAGGCATCCTCATGTTTTTGGAGAAGAGGAGCAGCGTTCCAGAGAATTTCACGGGGATGAATGGGAAGCACAGAAAAAGCGTGAACGCGCAGAAAAAGCTCAGCGTCGAGGGGATTCATTACCCAGCATACTCGATGATGTGGCTTTGGCCTTTCCGGCGCTTATGCGTGCAGAAAAACTCGGGAAACGGGCTGCAAAAGCAGGATTTGAGTGGCAGAAAATTGAGCCGTTTTTTAATAAAATAAATGATGAAATTCTTGAATTACGCAGTGAACTTGATGAAAAAGAAATTTCTAAAAAGTTGGTTGAAGAAGAACTAGGTGATATCCTACTGAGTGTTGTCAGTCTTGCACGTCATCTTAAAGTTGATGCGGAATTAGCATTGCGCAGGTCAAATGACAAATTTGAAAGCCGTTTCCGTTTTATCGAAAAACAATTATCTGAAGCAGGTAAAAAGCCGGAAGAGACAAGTCTTGCTGAATATGAGGCGCTCTGGCACGAAGCAAAACAAAGTAAACAGGGTTAATCAAGATGCTCACACGCAGAAAATTATTTAAGCAAAGTGCGGTCAGCGCAATTACTATGCTGGCATTGGAATCTTGTTACTCATCTCCGGAAATCCCTCCTGCACCGGATGGACTGGGGCATGACTTTGAATTTTTAACTCCTGCAGACCGTGGGATATTGTCGAAGCTCACACCGGTCATTCTTGCAGAGGGATTACCCACTATCACAGAGCAAAAAACATTAGCGATCAGTGAAATAATAGTCGGCTGGGATATTGCGGTTAGCGGACTACCTCCGTTAACCCAAGCAGAAATCCGCAAACTGTTTTCGGTGCTGGACTCCAATTTTATCTTATCTTTAACTCCCCGTTTACTCACCGGAGTTCCTGATGCATGGGACAACACCTATGAAATTGATGGGTTTTTAAATAACTGGCGTTTCAGTGATCCGCAAAGTCTGCTCACCGGCAATGAACTGCGTGTTGGTTACATGGGGATGGTTGAATTAACTATGGCCTCCTGGTATGCGAATCCACGTTCCTGGGATTTTTGCGGATATGCCGGTCCGCCTGTTTTGTGGTGAGTAATGCTTGCTAAAAATATATTTCTATTGTCATCACGAACTTGATCGTGGATCCAGATTTAAAATCAAGCTGAGTACAATAATTTAGGGAGTTCCCCTGGACTCCAGGTCTAAGCTGTGCTTTTTTTGGAATGACTAGCTTTTACGAGAGGAACAAAGATGAGTGATAAACAAAATGAGATCCGTGATTTTGTAGCAGAGGGTTTTCAGCAGGGCTGGAAACATCTTGACGCATCTTTGCTATCTTCAGATAAAACACTCGAGACAGATGTCGTCATCATTGGTTCCGGTGCGGGAGGAGGAAGTGCTGCGGAAATTCTAGCAGAGGCAGGACTGCATGTGATCATCGTTGAAGAAGGGCCGCTGCAGACTTCTAAAGATTTTCATATGAAAGAAGACGAAGCCTACCCCAAGCTTTATCAGGAATCAGGTAGCAGACAAACCAAGGATCGCGGAATAAAAATATTTCAGGGAAGAATGGTCGGCGGAGGTACAGGAATCAACTGGACAACCAGCTTTCGTACACCAGCAACAACCCTTAAATACTGGGCAGAGGAAATGGGACTTAAGGGCTTTTCTGAAAATGAAATGCGTCCCTGGTTTGAATGGGCTGAAAAGCGCTACAAGATTCAAAAATGGACGGTTCCACCTAATGCGAACAATAGCGCGTTGGAAAAAGGTTGTGGAAAACTAGGAATCAGTTGGGGGAAAATCAGCAGAAATGTAACTGGCTGTCTTAATTTAGGTTATTGCGGAACAGGATGTCCAGTCAACGCAAAACAATCTACTCTGGTCACTACAATTCCAGGTGCATTAAAAGTGGGGGCGACGCTAATCTCAAAAGCTAGAGCGGAGGCTTTTGTATTAAAAAAAGGAGTAATTACTGAACTTAAATGCAGGGCAATGACTAGCCGAGGAAATGCGCCCTCCGGTCAGCTCATAACAATTAAAGCACGTCATTATGTGCTAGCAGCCGGAGCAATCGGGAGTCCGGCAATCCTGCTGCGTTCCGGTGAAAAAAGTTTAAATCCGCATGGTCTGGTCGGCACAAGAACATTTCTACATCCGGTAAACATTTCCGGAGCAATCATGCCTTTTCCGGTCAAAGGAGAATACGGGGCCCCGCAAACAAGTTACTCAGACCATTATGTTGAGACTCGTCTTGATAATAAAAAGCCTGGTTTCAAACTCGAATGCCCTCCGTTGCAGCCAATGTTAATGGCAACTGCTTTGGATGGGCATGGAAAAATACATGCTGAAATCATGAAGCAGAGGCCTAATCTTCAGGTACTGATTGCACTTCAGCGTGACGGATTTCACCCGGAGAGTACGGGCGGACAAGTGTATCTGAAAAGTGACGGGACGCCAGGTTTGGATTATCAGGTGTCACACTACATTTGGGAAGGAATCAGGGATGCTTTTCTGGCAATGGCGGAAATTCAATTTGCGGCTGGAGCAAAAATGGTTGCGCCGTTACACAGGGATGCTGGAATATACGGAAGTATAAAAGAAGTAAAACAGGTAATTTCCGAGTTACCTATGGAAATTCTGAAAGCCAGATTGTTTTCTGCGCATTTGATGGGCGGTTGTGCAATGGGCGAAGATTCTGCTAAATCTGTGGTTAACTCAAATGGACTTCATCATGAAGTGGGGAATCTCTCAGTTTTTGATGGTTCTGTCTTTCCTACATCAATCGCCGCAAATCCGATGGAATCAATTTTTGCTACGACTGCTAAATTCGCGACAGATCTCGCAAAAGGAATGGTTAATTAAGATGCTTGCGAAAAACTCTGAAATACATAAGCCATTTTTTATTTTAGCTAACAATTTAATATAATTAGTGATCTAACATACAACATTTGTGCCGAATCGTACGCAACGAAAAGGTTTTAGGACTTATTACGAATGCAACATTTAAGAGTATTTTGTGAGCATTAATTCAGTTAAGTTTAATCCCTAAAAAAACTGTCTTTAGTCATCATCAGCAAACTTCTTTGTGATTTGAAAGATTTATACTTGAAGGGTGTGACCAGATAGCATAAACTAAAAAGTTACGAATCTCAGCAAGAGTATTCGCAGAAGATGAAATTCCGGAGTTGATTACAGTTCAAGCATTAGTTGGGCAGGCACTCCGTTTTACACTTTCAAACAGAAAGTTGTTTTTTCATTAAAAAATAATAAAATTTTTGACGGAAAATTAATGAGTGACGCAGAACACATGAGCCGCAAGGAACTGTTGCAGCCAAACCGGATGGAAAAACAATTATATTCATTCGTCGATCATGCATACAGGAAAAAGAGTTTGTACATAAGCGCCGGTATTGCGTTCGTAGTTTTGATTCTTGTGATATGGGGAGCCTGGAAGTATGTACAAAATGAACGTATAAGCCAGGCAAACCTTTATCATCTTGCACGTGCAAAGCTGAACAATCCTGCTCTCTCACCGGAAGAAAGATTGAGCCAGGGGATTACTGCATTACAGGAATTTGCCAAGTCTGAATCAGGCAGCACACTTAGCGTGCTTGCGCTAATGGAAACCGGAGAAGCATATTCAAGGCAGTCAAAAATTGACGAATCGATCGCTGTTTTTCAACAGGTAATAGCTCATCCTGAGGCGACTCAGTTTCTGCAAAATTCTGCCAGACTGAGTTTGGCTACATTGTTTGAACAGCAACAACAGTGGGTTGAGGCAGAGGAGATGCTTGAGTCAATAAACATTGCTGCTTGGGATGATGTGCGCTGGCGTGCATTGGCCAGAATCGCAATCGCCAAAGGCGAATTGGATAAAGCAAAAAAATTGCTGGAGCAGTTGCTGGAAAAAGCACCTGATTCTGTCTTCAGGCAGGAAACGGAAACATTATTGTTGACGCTCTAGCAACTTAGTTAACATTTATAACCATTATATAAAAAAACGAAAATGAACGATGATTATCTGAAGCTGGTTGAGGAACACTGCCAGGATGATAAAAGCAATTTGTTTGAAAAAGTATTAACCATGACAAAGCGTGCAAAATCTCTGTATAGTCTTGAGGAATCTGCACGTTCTTCACTTAAACACAAACCGACCTTTCAAGCCATCTTGGAAAATAATGAAGGCCGTTTGCTGATAAAAACTACAACTTCAGACGATTCTGCTGAAGTGAGCAGTAAGTAATAAAAGCAGTTACCGTTTTTTTAGGGTGCACTGACCCTTGAAACCTGAAAGCTAATAAAGCGAAATGCGGGGATCAGTCAATTTGTTGCAGGGTTTCACGCGTATTCTGGGCGTATTACTGACACGTTCCCGTTCAATGTATGCTGCCCTGATCATTTTCTCCGGAATGGGACTGGCTGATTTTCTGTTCCGTACCTACCTTTTTCCTGTCTACACTGATTTTCTGCAAAATCTAGGAGCAAATCCAGATTGGAGCCAGCTCGATGTCGGTTTTGCTCCGATTGTCTGGCTTTCATTCTTTGCTATCATTTTAGGCAGTCTGACAGTCGTCATCAGTTTTGCCGCTCAAAATGTTCCGAAGCTGATTGATTTATACATGGATCACTGGCCGAGTCTCTTATTCGTCTGGTGGTCCGCAGCTTGTCTGGTGCATGCTCTCACCCTCAAGGTGCTCGCAGAAGGAGGAATTCAAATAATACCCAGCCTTGTTTTTAATTTTCATGTCTTACTAGCAGTTTCACTGGTGATTGGTTTTCCTTTTGTTTTATCCATTCTCAGATCTACCAAGACCAGCAATGTAATAGAAAGTTTATTAAATGGTGGTTATTCCAAGATAAATTTACTGGCCGCTAAAGGTTCTGCGGGAACAATATCACTGCATGAACAGGCTAAAATTCAATACGAGTTATTTGAAGAACTAAATCAACTGATTGATTTACTGGTCTATGTACCATTCAAGGAACCTAAAGCACAAGTGATTGAAGGTATTGGTGCTTTACTCAGGCATTATGTGAAGTTAAAACCGAAAATTCCGGAATTATTTTTCAAAGTTGATGAACGCATTCAGGATGACATTTCTTTCCGTACAATGAAAAATTTGATGGCAGAAGTGGAAAAATCACGTACATTTTATGAACAAAAAAGCTTCCGCCTGATTGGAAATGTCTATAATGTTTTTCTTGATGCAGGAGAGTTTGATCTATCAACTATGTGTGTTGAACAATTGAGCCAGGTTGGAAAAACGGCGATTGCCTGTGATGATCAGGAACTGATAGAAGTCATTACAGTACGTCTTAACACTCACTTCAGATTTGCGCTGAAGCACGGTCAACACCATAACGAACCGCGTAACTTGTATAATCTTGTTTTTTATTATGGACAGTTTATAGGCTATTTAATGGTATATAAGCATGTTAGCAGGATAAAAACGTGTATAGGTTATTTCGTGTTTTATGCTCAGCAGTGTTTTAACGCAATTCAACGTGCAAAATCTCTGGCATTTATTTTAGATGTCCTTGCTTTTGAAATGCAAAAATTATTGATTAAAATTTATCAGGAAAATTGGGACAGGGAACTTCAGGATGAGATGTTGCAAAAGTTTCTGGTATTTGATAATTTTCAGGATATGGATAAAAATTTTGCTGTTCAATTTTTTAGTCAAAATCATGGTATCAGGCTTTTACACATCGGCTTGGCTTTGTTCTACCTTAACCAACAGGAAGATGAATTTGCGTTGAAGATTGCAAGGGATACAATTCAGGATATGGATTTGATGGGAGAAACTCTTTTCAACAAAACAATGTCTACAATATATGCGAGACTGCAGTTTTCCGGTCCAACATTTTGGGAGGATACTGACCGTGGAAATTTGAATATTTATTATACACCTTATCAAGATGAAATGAGTTCTTTTAAAAAAATACAGCAAGAATTGCTGCTTGAAAATAAGGGAAATATTACTGCATAAAAAATGAATCATCCTGCAAAAAAATACTCTCTTAAATAAATTCTTGTGTGATGAAAAAATCTAGTTTATACTGCAACTGTTAGCACTAATACTTGTTTAGTTTTTAAAAAATAAATATGTTTCAAAAAAATAACAGATAAAAAGGAGATGTATGAAAAAAGATGTAGATTTTTTAAAAAAAGTAAGAGAACTGGCAGTTGAGAAGAACATGACTGCAACAGCGAAAGCTTTAAAGATTCCGGTTTATACTTTGAGAGCACGCTTGTTGAGAGCAGCAACAAATCTTGGAGAAATTCCGCCTCAATTTGCAAAAACCAGAGTTGTAAAAAAAGTTGCCAAGTCCAAGAAACGCAAACTCATAGATACTGTTAGAGCAGCAGGCAAAGCTGGGAGTGCGAAACGTATTATTATTCCTCAGTATATATTTGAGGAATTGGGTTGGAAAAAAGGAGACAAGGTTGTCATCCGCCGTTCCGGTAAAAATAAAATCATTGTAGAAAAACCGGCAAGCAAATAAGCTTCTTTTGTGCACTCCTTTACTTTAAAAAATTGAGTGAATCCATCCTTCATTTTCGAAAACGGTTGATGGTTTATGATCGAGCTGATCAACCGTTTAAGTTACTAAATTATACTAAACAGGATTTTGCATGGATCTGGTGTACCGCCCAAGACGCTTGAGACGCTCCGCACCCATACGTGGATTGGTGCGTGAAACAGAACTTTCTCCCCGCCAATTGATTTATCCGATGTTTGTCACTGAAGGAAAAGCTGTCAGGGAACACATCGATACTATGCCAGGACAATTCCGTCTGTCTACAGATGAGCTTGTGCGTGATTGTGAAGAACTCTACAGCTTAGGTATTGGTGGGGTTAACTTGTTCGGTTATTCCATTGAAAAAGACGAACTGGCAAGTAAGTCATATGATTCTGCTGGTTTGGTTCAGTGTGCAGTCAGAGCTATCAAAAAAGCAGTTCCTGAATTATGCGTGCAAACTGATGTTGCTCTTGATCCATATACGACACACGGTCATGACGGACTTGTCATGAATGGAAAAATCGTAAATGACGAATCAGTTGAGGTATTATGTAAAATGGCACTTTCTCATGCTGAAGCAGGCGCGGACTGGATTGCGCCTTCTGATATGATGGACGGTCGTGTTGGAGCAATCCGTAACGCACTGGACGTGCAGGGTTTTTCCGATGTTGGTATTCTGGCATATTCCGCAAAATATGCCTCCTGTTTTTATGGGCCGTTTAGAGGTGCTCTTCAGTCTGCTCCAAAAAGTGGTGACAAAAAAACTTATCAAATGGATCCTGCAAATACACGTGAAGCATTACGTGAGATTTCTTTAGATTTAGATGAAGGAGCAGATGTAGTTATGATCAAACCTGCACTGACTTATCTGGATGTGATTGCAAGGGTACGCGATACCTTTGACATTCCGGTAGCGGCTTATAATGTTTCCGGAGAATATGCGATGGTTGTCGCTGCTGCCGAAAAAGGCTGGCTTGACCGTGACCGCGCCATGATGGAAATGCTCCTGTCTATTCGACGAGCGGGAGCGGATATGATCCTCACATATTTTGCAAAAGACGCAGCTGCTTATCTACGTGCTGATTACGGAAGTTACACATGACGGTTTCACTCACCATCCAGAATGCAGAAGTTGTTCTGCCTGGAAGTATCCAACAAGTTGATGTCTCGGTTATAGACGGCAGGATTCACGCAGTCGGCAAAGGTATTGCGGAAGTCGGAAAAGTGATCGACGCGGAAGGTTTGACTCTGCTTCCTGGCATGATCGATCCACAGGTTCATTTCCGTGAACCGGGTGCTGCTCAGAAAGAAGATTTGCATAGCGGTTCCTGTGCCGCAGCAGCAGGCGGAATTACCAGTTTTCTTGATATGCCGAACAACACTCCGCCGGTCATAACCCGTAAACGGATGGCTGAAAAAAAACAGTTGGCGGCAGAAAAATCGGTTGTTAATTACGGATTTTTTATGGGAGCGACTCCGGATAATCTGGAGGAATTGAACGCGGTTGAAAATGTCTGCGGTATAAAAATATTCATGGGTTCATCCACCGGAGATTTGCTGGTGGACAATCCGCAAGTGTTGGAGAAAATATTTTCAAACGGTTCACGCCTGATTGCTGTTCACGCAGAAGATGAAGCTGTCCTCAAGGAAAACACGGAATTACTCAAGCATATTTCAGATGTCCGTCTTCATTCACGGATCAGGGACGAATCGGCAGCGCTCAAGGCGACTAAACTGGCAGTAAGGCTTTCATTGAAGTACCGGCGTCGATTGCATATTTTGCATTTAACGACGGAAGACGAATGTGATTTCCTGCGAGGTCTGCCGCGTGAACATCTGATTTCAACGGAAGTCTGTCCCCAGCATTTTACGCTCACAGTTCCGGAATGTTATGAGAAGTTGGGAACTTTGGCGCAGATGAATCCGCCGATACGTACAAAGCGTCATGCAGACGCACTTTGGCAAGCGCTCAAAGATGGAATAATTGACTGTATTGCGACTGACCATGCGCCTCACACTTTAGCTGAAAAGGAGCAGCCTTATGGAAAAGCTCCTTCAGGTATGCCAGGAGTTGAAACCTCACTGCCTTTGATGCTGGACCGGGTCAACCGTAATGCCTGTACTTTGCAGGAAGTTGTTTTCTGGATGTCTGAATCTCCTGCAAATCTCTACCGGATGCAGGGAAAAGGGCGTATCGAAGTTGGGCAGGACGCAGATTTGGTTTTAGTAGATATGGCATTAAAGAAAACAGTCAGGAATGGACAACTGCACACCAGGGTTAACTGGTCACCTTATAATGGCATGGAATTACAAGGCTGGCCCGTTCGTACTATTGTGAACGGCGAGACTGTTTTCTTGAATGGTGAAGTTGACAAACGTGTCCGCGGAAGAGAAATCTGCTTTGCATGATGAGCAGATAAGAGTTAGGCTAGTCTTGAGAATACTTCTTTTAGCTTTTTCTTGTAACCGGTTTGCGTAAAAATAATTGAAGAAATTTCAAAAACATATTTTTATTGGAGGAAATGATGACTACATCTACGGCTAATAGTTCCTATAATAATTTAATCGAAATGCTCGAAAATTCCCGGCAGCGTTACGGTGACCGTCCTTTATACGGTACTAAGCGGAACGGTGTTTACGAGTGGACAAGCTATGAACAGTTTGCAGAAAAAGTAGATGCTTTGCGAGGAGGACTGGCTTCGTTAGGCGTATCTTCAGGAGACAAAGTCGCGATTATCTGCAAAAATACTGAAGAATGGGCGGTCTCAGCATATGCTACATACGGATTATCTGGGCAGCACATTCCGATGTATGAGACACAAATCGCTAAGGAATGGGAATACATCATCCGTGACTGCGGAGCAAAAGTCTTACTGGCGGCAAACCGAACAGTATTTGACCAAACTAGAAATTTTACGGAGCAGATAGAGACCCTGGAACATGTTGTTCTAGTCACCGGCAGTGCTGATGGAGATGTGACAACTTATGAAGATTTGCTGAAAACCGGCCGCGAAAATCCCGTTGAGGTACAGCAGCCGGAATCTCAGTCACCGATGGGGATGATTTATACTTCTGGAACTACAGGTAATCCAAAAGGTGTGATCTTAAGTCATAGTAATCTGATATTTGAATGCTCAATAGTTATCCCTTTGCTCGGAATGACTAAAGATGTTCGCACTCTAGCCTTCTTGCCTTGGGCGCATGTCTTTGGTCAAGTAGCTGAAGTACACGGTATAATTGGTTGTGGTGGTTCTGCGGGGTTGGTTGATGATGTAAATACGCTTATTGAGGAATTAGGTGTGGTAAAGCCTAGTGTATTCTTCGCTGTACCTCGTGTTTACAACAGGATTTATGATCGTCTCCGAGAGCAAATGAAGGAAAAACCAGGATTCATCAGAGCTCTTTTTTACGGAGGCCTCAAACAAGCAAGGCGTGAAAGAGAAGGAGAAACTCTTGGATTTATGGATAATCTAATACTTACACTTGCACGCAAAATAATTTTTAAAAAAATATTAAACCGCTTTGGTGGAAATTTGCGTATTGCTGTGAGCGGTGCTAGCGCTTTGAGTCCTGCTGTAGCAGAATTTGTAAATGATATTGGCATAAGCATTTATGAAGGTTATGGGCTCAGCGAGAATACCGCGGCCCTATCACTTAATTATCCAGGAGTAAGACGTTTTGGCTCAGTCGGCAAACCACTACCAGGTGTTAGGATTGAAATTGACAAAACAGTTGAAGGTTCCAAAGAAGAAGACGGAGAGGTGCTGGCTTATGGTGAAAATATCATGCTTGGTTACCATAATCTGCCTGACAAAACAAAAGAAAGCATTACCGAAGAAGGAGGCCTGCGTACAGGTGACCTCGGGCATTTGGACGCAGATGGTTATCTTTACATTACAGGTCGTGTAAAGGAGCAGTACAAACTTGAAAACGGTAAGTATGTAGCTCCTGCTCCGTTGGAAGAATCTTTAAAACTTAGCGCTTATATTGATCAAGTGCTGCTTTATGGCTTCAATCGGCCACATAATGTTGCTTTGATTGTTGCTGCAATGCCTGCAGTGGAAAAATTTGCTGAGGGTCTTGGGATTTCCGGAAGCAGTGAAAGTATTTTGAGTGAGCCGCGTATCCGTCAACTTTTCAAGGAACAGCTAGAACATTATGGAAAAGATTTTAAAGGATTTGAACATCCCCATAATTTTGCTTTGCTTTCAGAAGAGTGGGATATTGATAATGGACTGCTTACTCCAACGTTGAAACTGAAACGTGAGGTGGTAGAGGAACAGTTCAAAACACAAATTGATGAGCTATTTTCTTAAGCGCTGTGAAGAGTTACATCTTGTGATTTAACCGTCTTTGCTGTTATTATGTGTTCTTTTGATCTTTTCTTTACGTCATGCAAATCCAAGTTTCCAATCTTCACAAAAGCTACCTGGACGGAGAAGGCCGCAAACTGCATATTTTGCGTGGACTCAATTTTGAAGTAGAATCGGGTTCTACAGTTGCAATCCTCGGAGCATCTGGAACCGGTAAAAGCACATTTCTTCATACACTCGGCACTCTCGAATCAATCGACGAAGGTCAGTTTTTGCTTGACGGCAGAGATTTGAGTAGTTTCTCCCGTGATCAAGCTGCACAGTTCAGGAACGAAAAAGTTGGTTTTATTTTTCAGTTTCACCAATTATTGCAGGATTTTACTGCACTGGAAAATGTGATGATCCCCCAGTTGATGAAAGGGAGCAGTTCTGCAGTTGTGCAGAAAAATGCTCTTGAACTGTTACAGAAAGTTGGACTAGGTGAGCGCACGGCACATAAGCCGGCACAGCTTTCTGGTGGTGAGCAGCAGCGTGTAGCGATTGCGCGGGCTTTGGTTAATCGACCCCGGATTGTGCTGGCTGATGAACCAACAGGAAATCTTGATGAAGAAACGAGTGCTCAAATCATGGAAATATTGTTGCGCTTAAATCAAGAAAATGAAACGACACTTGTAATGATTACACACAACACCAGTCTCGCGTCAGACATGCATTATCAGCATAAAATGGAAAATGGACAATTACATTTGCTTTCGAATGCTTAATTCTTTCCTTAAGAAACACGCTGCTCTGTCTGATACCTAATTCTTCCAATCCTGATGTACACCCTTTCTTCTGTTTTTCGAATTTTAGTAACACTTGTTTTTTTCGCTGTTTGCTCTTCAACCGCTTTTCCCCTTTCAACAAGCGCGCAAACTACAGGAACAGCAAGCTTTTCTGCGAGTATTACTGAAATCGAAATAAAAGGCACCTCTGAACTTGAATCCTCACAGATTATGTTTTTGATTGAGAGTCAGGTTGGTGATGTTTTGGACCGCAAAGTAATTCGCAGGGACATTCACACCATTTATCAAATGAAATTGTATGAAGATGTTCAGGTTGAAGTAAAAGAACTGGACGAGGACGAATCTGGAGAAAGGTCCTACCTACTGCGTTATAGCGTCAAGGAACGTCCTCGATTAGCGGAGGTTAAACTGGATGGTGTACTGTTGGTTGAACGCACGGAAATTGAAGAAAAAATGACCTTGCGCCAGTATGATCCTTATGACCCGGAAAAAATTGTAATCAATGAACAGATTATTTTGGAACATTACCGCAGTGAGGGTTATACACGGGTAAAGGTGAACAGCATAATAGAAACGGTTGAAACTGATTCGGAAAATCCCGGCGAGAGATTCAGAGTAGTTTTTGAACTGAATGAATCACCACGTGTGTATCTTACGGATATTAACGTTAGTGGAACAAAATACTATTCCGAACTGGATATTAAACGTTTCATCATGAGTTCTGAAATTGATTGTGTTTCATGGGCAAATCAATCAGGTCTTTTTCGTGAAGAAATGATTAACCAGGATTTATCACTGATCACTCAGCATTATCTGAAAAAAGGTTACATCAAAGTCTTTGTTGATAAACCTGAGGTTATGTTAATTCACAATCCTGATTACAGTCGTGTTGATGTGCGTTTAAATATTACTGAGGGAGATCAGTATTTTACCGGTAAGATTGAGTTTTCCGGAGATGTTCTTGGTGATGTAGAAAAATTAAATGAAGGTTTACTGCTTGAAGAAGGTGAAATTTATAATCCTTTTTTGCAGAACAGGGATCGTTCCGGAATTAGTGGGATTTATCATGAACAGGGTTATGCCTTTGTCATGGTTATTCCGGAAACAGTTATTAATGAAGAAACAAAAGTTGTTGATGTTACTTTTAGAATAGTAAAAGGTGAAAAAGCATATATCGGCCGTTTAGAAATAGCAGGTAATGTAGAAACACGTGATCATGTGATTCGTCGGGAGTTTGAACTGCTGGAAGATGAACTATTTAACGGTAAGAAACTGCTTCAAAGTCAGCAGAATCTGAACCGTCTAGGCTTTTTTCAGTCCGGAGTTGTGCTTGAACGAGTACCACGTGATCAGCAAAGCAACATGCTGGACATCCTGGCACGTCTCAAAGAATCACAAACAGGAACTTTTCAGGCGCAGATGGGTTATAGTGATTTTTCCGGTTTCAGCGGAGGTTTGACTGTTTCAAAAGGTAACCTGCTTGGAACCGGTCGTACTTTACGTCTTAGCGCACAGTTTGCTGAACAGAGTGTACAACAAAAATTTGATGTAACCTTGATTGATCCAAGACTTTTTGATTCACAGATTTCAGGTTCGATTTTTTCATCAAGGAGCAAGATCCAGGATTCAACTGAATTTGAACGCGGAATAATCACAGAAAACAATTATGGTTTCAGTTTGGGAATGCCTTTGTATTTCCGTGATTTACGATTTGGCACACAAATCAGCGCGCTTGACCGTCTTTATTCCGGTTCCGATAATGATCTTTACAAACGTTCTCTATCGCCGTCACTGACATACAACACAGTCAATCATCCTGTATTTCCGAGTGCGGGTATCAAGACTTCCATGCGTATGATTCAAACCGGAACGCCTTTCGGAGGAAATATACAGTTGCGTGAATACCAACTTCAGTACCAGCAGTTTTGGGCACTTAATACGAACAACACTGTTATTTTAATGGCCAAAGGTCGTTTGGGACTGTTGCAGCAACAGGGATCTTCGCCGATACCTTCCGAAGATCGTTATCGTCTTGGCGGAATCGATTCAGTACGTGGTCATTACTATTTCAACATTTCAGGTCCATACGGTTCAAGTGAGCAGAGGAACAATATTGCCTATCGGGTGATTACAGACGAACTTGGATATCAACAGACAAAAACTTATGACAGCAGAACTGTAGGTTTAAACTCAAGTGAACTACAGGAATTGAAAAGCGGAGGTGTTTCCGAGAGAGTTTTTAATCTTGAGTTACTCTTTCCCCTCAGTCAAGATGAGAACAGTTTTGTTCGTGGAGTGTTCTTTTTGGACGCAGGAAACATAAATGCAGAATCAAGGCAATATCAATTGCTGGGTGAGACAGAACCAGCATTTATTGATTTACGTAAAAGTGCAGGTTTTGGTGTAAGGGTGATTACGCCAATGGGTGTTCTGCGTTTTGAATATGGCTCCAAGTTGGACAAGCGCCCCAGTGAAACTCCTGACCGTTTTGAATTCACAGTCAGCGGTTTATTTTAAGCAGCGTTCAATCCGTAAATTGTAGATAGATAATTTAAAATGAATAGTCCACAGATATCTTCTGCAATCAGCCAGCAAGTGCAGAAGGCACGTGAAGCGTCTCTCGTTTTGGCGAATCTGGATAATTCAGCAAAAAATAAAATACTTAACGATCTGGCAAAATCCCTGCGTGAAAACTCTGCGAGAATTTTAGCAGAGAATTCCAGGGACATGGTAGAGGCAGGAAAGATGCTGGAAAGTGGAGAACTTTCTGAGAGCGCCTGCAAACGCGTTTTACTGAATGAAGACAAGATTGAGCAGATGGCGAAAAATTGTGAAAGTGTTGCCGCATTGCCTGATCCTTCAGGAAAAGTCATCCAAGGGACCCGTCTTGATGAAGGGCTTGAGCTCTTCCGTGTTTCGTGTCCGATTGGTGTTATACTGGTGATATTTGAATCACGCCCGGATGTAGTAATTCAGATTTCCGCTTTAGCCTTAAAATCCGGAAATGCCGTAATTCTAAAAGGTGGTAAAGAAGCACAAAATTCAAATCGCGTTTTGGCAGGACTTATTCGTAAAACTCTGAGCGCTAGTAATTCTGCTCCGGAAACCTCTGTCGGTCTAGTAGAAAGTAGGGATGAAGTTGCAGAACTGGTGAAAATGAGTGCGGAGCTTGATTTGATAATTCCACGCGGCAGCAACGAATTGGTTCAGTATATTCAAAAAAATGCCCAGGTTCCGGTGTTGGGTCATGCGGACGGAATATGTCACGTCTTTCTGGATGAGGCAGCAGATGAAGCAAAAAGCCTGGAAGTTTCTCTTGACTCAAAACTGGATTACCCGGCTGTCTGCAATGCATCCGAGACTTTACTCGTCCATCAAAATTTTACGGATAAACTGCTCGCCGATATTTTACGAAAAATGCAGGATGCTGGAGTAGAATTGAGGGTTTGTGCTGAAACTGAAAAACGTCTGCAGAATTTCCCTCAATTGAAATTGAAAAAGGCTGATGAAGAAGACTGGAAAACGGAATACATTGATTTGATACTTGCGGTTAAATCTGTAAAATCCGCGGAAGCAGCAGTTCAACACATAAATCATTACGGTTCAAAACATACTGATACAATAGTAACTGAAAACGCGGAACTGGCGGAATGGTTCATGAACACAGTTGACTCTGCAGGAGTATTTTGGAATGCGTCAACACGTTTTGCAGACGGATTTCGTTATGGATTAGGAGCAGAAGTCGGGGTGAGTACTGGTAAGATACATGCCCGTGGGCCTGTTGGCCTTGAGGGTCTGGTAATTTATAAATACAAACTGTATGGTAACGGTCATGGTGTCGGACGTTACAGCAACGCTAAGCGTGAACTGTTGCATGAAAATATTGCTTTGGATTGAGCTTATAAAAATTTATGCTGAAAGTCATAAAATTTGAATTTCAGGCAGAACTCAACAACTGCTGCTTTTTTTTATTACTTTCTGTTTTCGTAAATGACTGAATATTGAGTCATAGATCAGTTTTTATTATTTTGTAGAGTTTTAATTTTATCCTAGCAAAATTCAACCGGTAAAACTTTATGTATAAACTTCATTTAGATCGTGATCTAGGCAAGAACCTCTTTGAGGATGCTTCTAAAGAAATCAGGGACTGGATAGTAAACGCCATCGCGAACATGGTTATTGTAGACGGCATTATCGAGAAACATGAGTTTGTGGCGCTACAAGAAGCAATCGAACTGCTCGAAAGCCGCGATGAAGTACATGATTTGATGAAAAAAGTAAAAGAACGGAATCTCTTTGAAGTAAAAGAGATCAAGATGGAGTTGGATCTTGCTATCAAAGTTTTCTTCTACCTTGGGGCTATTGCCGTGATTGATGGTAGTCTCAAGAAAAGTGAGAAAGACTTATTAAATAAATGTGGACTGTGTCTTGGACTCGCAGATGATCTGATACGTGCCGTCACACGTTGGTCAGTGAATCAAATGGAAGTTAACCTTAAATTGAGTCAAGAGTTAAAAAGCAGCAATAAAGACCGCGACCGTATCATCGACGAGCTGTTGTTTGTGAAATAATTAAGACAAACAACCAACTGAATAAACTTGCTTTTCTGAGCCTGTTCTACTAAGATTCATGTAGATATTATCCTCTTTATGAATTAATTAAATTCAAATATCCTCTTTTAATTCAGACTATTATGATTTACTGTTCGCGGGTATTTTTTATCCGGTTGCTTTCACTATCTCCTGCATTTATTTTCCTTGTATTGTTGAGTACTTCCGGCTCAGCGTATGCACAATCATATTTTGTTCCACTCGAGAGAGGTGATTACACTGAGCGTGAAGAGCACCTCACTTTTTCACCGGGTGTTGAACTATCAGGAGATTACAGGTTCCGTACTTCAAAGATAAGATCTTCGGCACTTCCTCTTTCACGTACAGAAACAAATTCTCCGGAAGAATTTTCTTTTGACCAGGATATACGTCTGAGACTACGCTCAACAGTGCATAGGATAATTTCTATCAACCTAGAACTTGCGACAAATCAGGAACCGATTTATCAGTCAGATATCAGAGAATCTCGTAGTTCACGCACGACAGCTGCTGATTCACAAGCGGTAAATATCTATGCTAGGCAATCGTATCTGGAAATCAACAGGAATCCGAATGAAGAGACAAAAATAGGCAAACAGGTGATCAACATCGGCGACCGGAAAGGTAAGGTCTTTGCGGGAATCCTCAGCGGTTATTCTCAACGCTGCAAAGCTGGGACTTGGTGTTATGAAATTGGCGGGATGAAACTATCATCCGCTGATGGAGACTGGATGTATTATTTTTCATTGGATTATCCCTTCTGGCATGAGGTTGATTCTCAGGGTGAAATCAGCGATTCTTTGCGCATAGAGATTTTCCGGATAAAATACACCGAACACGATGTACCTCTCGGTCAGAATAATGTTCCTGCAAAGCGTCTCTCCAACAGTACTCTCACCAGCCTAGAAAGCAGCGGGTTTACTTCGGACAGCAGTTGTGACAGCAGTCTGGTTGCGTACACGCTCAATTCAGACTGCAAACCGATTTACTATAGTGCGAACGAGCAGGAGTATTTTGGACTGCGTATGCAGTGGGAAACTCCCGTCTGGTCGGTATATGCGGATGTTGTTTCGAATCAGGGAAACCGCGACTACTATCGTTATGATGACCGACACAATCTTGATAAAAGAAAAATTTCTGGCGGCGCTGCGGAAATGGAACTAAATTGGAAAACACCCGGAGATCAATTTACTCTCATCGGTATGATGGCGCGCGGAGATGAACAGCTTGCTGACAACAGTCGCAGCGGAGTAAATTATCAGCGCAGTCTGGATGGATATTTTGAAATATCTCCGGGCACCTACCGAGGCACCCAGTTTTATTTTAATGGAGGTAGCCCTTACCTTAACAGCGGTACCGGTCTTGGACATTCAATAAACAATACTCAACTTGGCGGTTTTCGCTATCGTTATGATATTCCTGAAACAACCGCGGTTTATCGGTTAGGCATTTACGAATTAAAGCGCATCAAACCTGTACTTGACGCACATGGCTCAAAAGCAAGCATGATTGGTATTGAGTTGGATAACACTTTTACGATGCTCTATGCGGGGCACGCAAAAATAGACATGGATATAAACGCGTTTCAACCGGGGAGAGCATTCAGTTATGATGACCAAACAGTACCTACCGGAAGTAAAGATATTATTTATCACTTTGCTGGACGTTTAACTTACTCATTCTAAACTGAACTTTTATAACATCAAAAGTGGGGACTATGAAGAAAAAAAGAGTCGCTAAGATTGAACGAAAAACAAATGAAACTGCTATTAAACTAGTATTGAATCTGGACGGATCCGGTGAAACAGACATCAAGAGCGGAATCGGTTTTCTGGATCACATGCTTGATTTGTGGGCATTCCACGGGATGTTTGACTTAAAATTAAAATGTGACGGTGATTTGGAAATTGATACTCATCATACTACAGAAGATATTGCCCTTGCCCTCGGAAGCGCTCTGGCTGAAGCAGTTGGTGAAAAGAAGGGTGTATTTCGATACGGTCATTCTTATGTCCCTATGGACGAAGCGTTAGTCAGGGCGGCTTTAGATTTGTCCGGGCGTCCGGAATTCGTCTTCCACGGGGAATTCACACAACCGATGATTGGTTACTTGGACACTCAGATGATAACCCATTTTTTCAAGTCACTTTCTGTCTCTTCGAGGATGACCCTGCACTTGTCAATTTTGTATGGAATCAACGATCATCACAAATGCGAGGGAATGTTCAAGTCACTGGGACGTGCTTTACGAGCGGCCGTTGAGCTTGATCCACGTCGCAAAGATGTGGTTTCTACAAAAGGAATTCTCTGAATGGCATGAACGTAATCATTGATTACAAAGTAGGAAATCTGCATAATCTGAAAAACGCGCTCGATTTCTCATCTGTGGAAAATCGGCTTGTTTCGGTTGCGGATGATATCCGCAAAGCAGACCGTATTCTGCTGCCAGGAGTAGGTGCTTTTGCTCCGGCAATGGAACAGTTGAGAAAGTCGGGTATGCTCGAGGTACTGCAGGAAAAAGTTGAAGCTGGAACCCCTTTGCTTGGTATTTGCGTAGGTGCGCAATTACTGATGGATCAAAGTGAAGAAGATGGAACACACGCTGGTCTGGGCTGGATTCCAGGCAAGGTGAAACGTTTTAAACACCAGCTCAAAATTCCGCAAATGGGCTGGAATCAGGTTTCACAGCAGAAAGAAGATCCTCTCTTTCAGGAAGTTGCTGATGAGATGCACTTTTATTTCGTGCATTCCTACCATCTGCTTGCGGAAAACAGTGAGCATGTTTTGGGACTCAGCAGTTACGGATATGATTTTACGTCCGTTGTCCGTAAAGATAACTTATGGGGAGTTCAGTTTCATCCGGAAAAAAGTCAGAATGCTGGACTGCAGCTCTTAAAAAATTTCTGTACTCTCACTTAGTGGTGTCTTGGACATAGCATTGTTACGTGTGTCCAGTCACATTGTTCAGTTTTAATAAATTTAAAAAAACTATTAACCCCAACAAGAAAGAAAAAAATGGCATTAGAACAAACATTTTCAATCATCAAACCAGACGGTGTACGCCGCAATCTCGTAGGAAAGATACTCAGCCGTTTTGAAGAAAAAGAGCTACGCATAGTAGCGACCAAAATGATTCACATGTCAAAAAGCGAGGCAGAGGGCTTTTATGCAGTTCACAGTGAACGTCCTTTTTTCGGTGAACTAACAGAATTCATGTGTTCCGGACCTGTTGTTGTCTCAATTCTGGAAGGCGAAAACGCTGTGCTGCATCACCGTGAAATAATGGGTGCAACAAATCCTGATGATGCAGATGAGGGTACTATCAGACGTGATTTTGCGGAAAGTCTTGGTGAGAATACTGTCCACGGTTCAGACAGTCTGGAAAATGCTGCAATTGAAAGTTCTTACTTCTTCTCTCAGACAGAGATCGTAAATTCCGCATCCTGAACTTAATTTAAAGAAGTGTACAGCCACAAGTACATTCGTTAAATTCCGAAAACAGTGAGAAATCTTAATGATCTTAGCGTGGCAGCTTTTAGAAGATTTCTCGTTTAACTCGGAATAATATTATTTTAGTACCATTTACTGGTACTTCATTCTTCCTCAAGCCACGGGTTCAAATTTTTCCAGATTTCTTCACGCCTTCCTTTTTCTAAAGACGAATGCGCCAGTGGAGTTGCGTCAAGTGCAAGATCCTGCCGAATTATTTTCAAATTTTTTTGAATCTGCCCACGTTTTAATTTATCAACTTTACTCGCTACAATCAATACCGGGCGTTCATAATAGTCCAGCCACTCCTTGAGCTGTCGATCCTGCGCGGTAGGTCCGTGTCTGCTATCAACAATCAGTACAACGTTGCGGAGTGATTCACGTTCCTGAAGATAAGACTCAATCAGGCGTTGCCATTGTTTCCGAACATTTTCTGGAACTTTAGCAAATCCATATCCCGGAAGGTCGACAAAGTGAAACTTGTCATTAATATTAAAAAAATTTATCAACTGAGTTTTGCCCGGAGTGGAACTGGTCTTTACCAGTTTTTTACGATTAAGCAAGGAATTTATCAGCGTGGATTTACCAACATTTGAACGTCCAGCGAATGCAATTTCCGGTAGTGTGGGTGGAGGAAACTGCCATGGTGAAGATGCACTGAGGATAAATTCTGCAGAGCGGATTTTCATTTTTCTTTATCTTCTACGGACGTCTCTGGATCAATTGTTTCTGTGACCGGTGGGTCGATAACTCCCTCTTCATTAACTGGTTTTTCTGCTGCTGTTTTTTCATTAAGGTCGGTGCCGAACAGCTGATTTGAAAATTTTTCGAGGTGTTCCACATTGAGTCCCTGTTGCCGTTGTGCCAAATCAAAATAAAGGAATGTACTCAAAAGTGAGGCAAATGGATAAAAGAGTAGAGACGCTAAATATTGTGACCAACGGATTGCCAAAGTAACTCCAGGATCATTCAATATTTCAGACAGTAAAATTGGTAGGGCACCGCTTTCATTCGGTTCAATATTTAAATTTAGGTCCGGCATAAAAATTGTAAATAGTAATGCAAAAACAATAAACTGTAAAACAGTACTAATCACGACAACAATAAAAACACGTGACAAATCACCCCGTGCGAGCTGTATGCTTCGTACCAGTGCGCGCATACCTCGAACACCTTCAACGATAAACACCGGCTGTGCCATTGAAGTCAGTAACAATCCACCCAGCCAGAGAGTGACTACTAGGATGCTGAAAGGAAACGGCAGAGTCAGTCCCATCACTCCAGTGATGAAAAGCAGATACTGTAGGATTGCTACGTGTATTGATCCCAGAAACAAAGGTGAGCGGAAGGCACGCAGGACAGAAAGAGTAGGGAAAAAACTGCCAAAAGCTAAGCCAATGACTCCAAGCGTGATCGCGCCTTCCAATAAATGAACTGAAAGAAAAAACACGATACTCTCCGTTTCACCCCAGCCTGCAAAACCCAAAAAAAATGCAGGTGCCACCAATGCTGCGGTTAAAAACAAGATTGAAATGAAATTCTTTTGATAAATTCTGAAACTCAGAACAAACAAAGATGGAATACTGTGACTAAAGTTAAGTAAATTCATAAAATCTGTTGAAATTATTAGGAATAAAACAATCTTATAGCATACAAAGCCTGTCGCACTAAGACAAGCAAAAGCGGATCATGGAAAGATAAATCCTGAGAAAGCTTTGCAAAAAGCTTGCACGGATCGGCATGCTCCGTTAGAATTATAAGGTTTGAAATGGCTTTGATTAGACAAAGCAATTCTATTCCGGAGAGGTGACCGAGTGGCCGAAGGTGCGTGATTGGAAATCACGTGAGCGGGCAACCGTTCCGAGGGTTCGAATCCCTCTCTCTCCGCCAGCCTCCCTTGATTGTTTCTAACTTCTTTGCTGACATGCATCTGAATATCAGAAATAAAAATGTATGTTGTTCATGAAAATATAAATTGCCATTTAGACCGTGGCGATAAATCTCCGTTATATAAAAGTGGTATCTGAAATAGAATTTCACTATCACCAGAAATCAAATGGTTTTAGTCTTTTTGCGGATTAGACAATGCTGTTCAAAAATATTGTCTGTTTTAATTAGAAAGGACTAGATGAAATATTTAAAGAAATATTTTGGCATTGCCTTCCTGCTTCTACTTCTAACAATATTGTTTCTTTTTTCATGTAGCAAAAAAGAAAAATCAAGCAGCAGCAGTTCTTCTTCTTCTTCTTCATGTTATACAACTACGCCTTCTGATAAAGGTTCGTGCACAGTAAACAGTACATTAACGGCCTCCACGAAGGTCCCATTACTGATGGTTCGCGTGCAGTATAATAATGCATGTTTTAGTAGTGACGAAACAACTTGGGCAAGTAAAATGTTTGGTACCAGTGACGGGCAAATGAATCATTATTTGGCTGAAACCACTTATGACAAATATCAATTTACTCCTGCTACTGAGACATATGGCTGTTCCAATGACGGAGTTATAACAGTTAATATGCCGGAAAATCACCCTAACACCCAGAAAAACTCCTGGGCCTGTTATGCTGCAAAAGCAATCACTGAAGCAGATTCAAGCATTAATTTTGCTGCTTATGATACAGACAGCAACGGTAAGCTCAGCGTGACCGAACTGCAGGTAATTTTTCTGGTAGCAGGTGGAGAAAGCGCATCTAACATCAATTCTCCAGGTGGAGTTTGGGGACAGGCTTCTGCACTACTTTGTGACAAGAATGGTGATGACGATTATGTAGATGAAGGTGAACATGGAATTACACTGGACGGTGTGAGTTTATTAGGACTTAACTCTTATGATGGTATCACTTACGGACAAAATGGATATTCGCAGTTTGGGGAACGTCAGGGCTCAAGTTCGAATAACACCTGGGATGCTACTATTGGTGTGATGGCTCACGAACTGGGACATGCCTACTTCCTTCTGCCGGATTTATATGACACTAGACTAACACCAATAAGCTCAGGTATTGGTAATTTTGGACTGATGGGAGGAGGAGCCTGGGGTTATAAATCAAGCAGCGAATATGCAGGTGCGACACCGGTACACTTCAGTGCCTGGAGCAAAGAAAAAATTAGTGCATGTGTCCCTCAAACGGTTGACAACCGAACAAACAGCATCACATTGCCCGCGGTTTATCAGAGCAGTACACACGCCAGCTCATGCGGAATCTACAAAGCTTCAACTTCAACCAGCGATGAGTACTTCCTCTTTGAAAACCGCAGCCCTGGAGGGTACGATAGGGGCCTCTATTTTACAATCCTTTATGGTAGTGAAAATTCAATTTTTTTGAATAACG
>Ga0209374_1000385_pt1 | contig 49732 bp, 53 predicted proteins | sample SaaInlLV_DNA_10m_FD_184683 | JGI IMG/M metagenome (GOLD analysis project Ga0209374, IMG submission 184683) | Marine microbial communities from expanding oxygen minimum zones in the Saanich Inlet - SI075_LV_DNA_10m (SPAdes) (version 2) | ecosystem: Environmental > Aquatic > Marine > Unclassified ... | reverse complement strand
ATTATTTTCTGAGATGGGCGAAGAGATTGGATGCATTATTGTTGAGCCAGTTGCAGGAAATATGAACTGTATTCCTCCAAAAGAAGGATTTTTACAAGGCCTGCGTAAGATTTGTAATGAATATGGCGCTGTGCTTATTTTTGATGAGGTGATGACAGGCTTCCGGGTGGCTTTAGGTGGTGCTCAAGAGTTTTATAATGTTACACCTGATCTTACTGCCTTAGGAAAAGTGATTGGAGGTGGCCTTCCTTGTGCTGCGTTTGGAGGGAAGAAAGAAATTATGAATCAAATTGCCCCACTTGGCCCTATTTATCAAGCTGGAACACTCTCTGGAAATCCTCTTTCAATGGCTTCTGGACTTGCCATGTTGAGCGCCTTAGAATCTGATAAATCTTTTTATGAAAACCTTGGTAAGCGCTCTCAGTATTTAGTTAATGGAATAGTTTCTGAAGCTAAAGCACAAAATATTCCGATGACAAGTAATAGTGTGGGAGGAATGTTTGGTTTGTTTTTCAGTTCTGAAAAAAAGGTTAGTAACTTTACCCAAGCATCAAACTGTAATATAGAACTATTTAAGAAATTTTATAATGCGATGCTGAAGCAAGGAATCTATTTAGCGCCATCTGCATATGAAGCGGGCTTTCTATCAAATGCTCACACAGATGATGACCTTGATAAAACTATCAATGCAGCTGCAACTGCATTTTCTTTGATATGAGCTTAGTAACGGTTGGCGCTGAATTATTGGCTGCAAAACAACGACTTCAGATATTTAAAAATAATGTTACTGTTTTTGGCTCTGCTAGAATTAAGCCAACAGACCCTTTGTATAATGATGCTTATGAGTTAGGAAAAAGTTTATCTAATAGTGGCTATAACGTATTTACCGGCGGCGGTCCTGGAATCATGAGTGCTGCAAATAAGGGGGCGTATGAGGGGAAATCAAAAAGTATAGGCCTGAATATTGAACTACCACAAGAGCAATCTAGTAACCCTTATCTTGATGAGAATATTACATTTGACTACTTCTTTTCTCGAAAGGTTATGCTTGTCAAATACTCTAGTGCTTGTGTGTACTTTCCTGGAGGTTATGGAACTGCAGATGAGTTAATGGAGGTTTTGACTCTAATGCAAACTAACAAAATGAAAAAAGTTCCAATAATTTTGTACGATTCAAAATTTTGGGCATCATTACTCTTATGGATTGAGCAGTCAGTCGAAAAATCTTATGTAAGTAAAGAAAATTTTGAATTAATAAGAGTGGTTGACTCAGTTGAAGAAATTATTAATATTGTGGAAACAGAAGTATGTCTTTAGCAATTTTTGATCTTGATAATACTCTGATCGGCGGCGATAGTGACCACTTATGGGGTGAGTTTTTATGCGATGAAGGAATCATTACCGATCGCCAATCATTTCAAAAAAAGAATGATTATTTTTATCAACAATACGAATTAGGCTTATTAGATATATATGCATGGGCAGAGTTTAGTTTTGAGATACTGGCGCGACACTCCATGAAAGAGTTAGGCGAGCTCCATCATAAATTTATGATTGCAAAAATTGAACCAATTATTTTAGATAAGGCTCAAAATTGTATAGATAACCATAAAAAAAATGGAGACACAGTTCTCGTCATAACAGCCTCAAATACCTTTGTCACTTCTCCAATTGTCAAGAGGTATGGGATCGACCATTTACTGGCAACTGAGCCTGAAATAAAATCAGGACGTTATTCTGGAAAAATTTCTGGGACTCCATGCTTTCAGTCAGGAAAAATAGATAATTTAATGCCATGGATGGCTAAAAATAATGAGACATTAGAAGGCTCTTCTTTTTATTCAGACTCGCATAATGATCTTCCACTCTTGGAGTTAGTTGATCACCCAGTTACAATAAATGCTGACAAAATTTTAACCTTAGAGGCTAAGAAAAGGGGCTGGTTGAATCTTGACTGGCGTTAGTCTAGATAAACAAATCTTGGCTAGATTTATCGGCAACATCAAGATAAGTTGCGGCTCCAGCAAATTCTATTCCTTCAATAAAGTCATCTCTTGAAAATCCAAACATACCCATTGTCATTTCGCAGGCAATAAATTTAACACCCATTTCAACACAAATAGATCTCAGCTCTTCAATTGAAGCCATACCATTATTTTTAAAGGTCTTTAGCATCATTCGAGTTGCAAAAAATTCCATACCAGGGATGTTCCAAAAAATATTAGGAATTTTCTGGCTAAAATCTATAGCTTGAAACCACTTTGGACCAAATGGCATTTTCATTGGCATATCTGGATTTCCTTGTGGTGATATCCGAAGATGTGACAAATCCTTAAGGAGAAGGTTTAAGCCATAAAAAGTGCAAAAGACCGTCACTTCTTTGCCCATCGCAATACCTGTTGAGGCTAGTATAAAGGGCGGATATGCCCAGTCAAGAGTGCCTTTAGAGGCAATAACAGTCATTTCTTTTGAGTTAGGCATTTTTGTTTGGTAAATTAATTTTTTTGAATATTAAAGATGATTTTATTTCCATCATCTTTTTGTGACAATAACTTATGACCAAGCTGGTTGCAGAAGGCTTTAAAGTCTTTTTTTGAGCCTTGGTCTGTACAAGTTACTTCGATTACCTCATCCGTATTCATTTTGGCTAACGCCTGCTTAGTTTTTAAAATAGGCATTGGGCATGCATAGCCGCACATATCTAGAGTTTGATCTACCATAATGTACCTTAAGGATTTTAGTAAGAGTATTTTAGTTGCTAATGGACTCTATTCTATCGTATTTTTTTTAACTAAAACACCTGCAGCCATTGAAATTAGGAAGACTAGGGTAATTGGGTCAAAGGTTGCTAATGCTGAGATTGCGGGTCCAGGACAAAGACCAACAAGCCCCCAACCAATTCCAAATAGTGATGAACCTATAATTAGTTTTTTATCTATATTTTGTTTAATAGGCAAATTAATTTTATCACCTAGGGCTGAAAGTTCTTTATTTTTTAAGAAGTAAAAGAATGGGCCTGCAGTAATAATAGCCCCGCCCATAACAAATATTAAAGAGGCATCCCAGTTGTGGGTAATACTTAAAAAACCTATGACTTTTTCGGGATTTGTCATTCCTGATATAACTAAACCAATACCAAATATAATCCCACAAATTAAAGAGATAATTTTATCGTTCATAAGTAAATCCCGAACTGCTGAAGAACAGCAACAGTAAGCATCCCAACTGCTACAAAAATGCCAGTAGCGATTATAGAGCTTGTTGATAGCCTTCCAATTCCACAAATCCCATGCCCAGAAGTACAGCCCCCTCCAAGTCTTGTTCCAAAACCAACTAAAAAACCACCTGGAATAATTAAAAGATAAGAGTGGGTTATGTTGAATGCTACAGGAGCACTGGAGGCAATAAAATTGAAGTAAATTAAAGGCCCAATTACTAAGCCAAGTAAAAAGGCAAGATTAGAAAGCCTTTGAGAGGCTTTTGTTATGGCAATTTCAAAAATTCCACTAATTCCTGCCAACCGGCCTGTCATATAGAAATAAAAAACTACAGAGAGTCCAATGATTACGCCTCCTAAAAGAGCGCTAAAAGGTGTAAAGTTGTTCATTAATATAAAGTTAAAACAAAATCAAATTTAATTCCTTTAATCATAACAGAATTATTCAATTATTTAAAGGACGGTAAATAAATTAATCTGAAACGATTGTTTTTACGCCACTCTCAGACCCCAAAAGAAGAATATCGGCACCTCGATTTGCAAATAGTCCATTAGTAACAACCCCAACAATATTATTTAATCTATTTTCAAGAGTTTTAGGGTCATCTATAGTTAGATCATGTATGTCAAGTATTAAGTTGCCATTATCTGTTGTTAGCTCTTCTCTTAAGATTGGATTGCCTCCAATAGATTTAATAATTTCACGTTTTACATAGTTTGTAGCCATAGGAATCACTTCAATTGGCAAAGGAAACTTACCCATCACATCAACAAGTTTAGATTCATCAGCTATACAAATAAATTGGTTAGAAACTGCAGCAACTATCTTTTCACGTGTCAGTGCTCCACCACCCCCCTTTAATAAATTGAGCTGGTGATCTGATTCATCAGCACCATCAACATACACTGAAATTTCTTGAATTTCGTTCAAATTAACAACGTTTATTCCGTGGCCCTTAAGTCGATTTGCAGTGTCAATTGAGCTCGCTACAGCTCCTTGAACTGAATCTTTAATTGTAGCAAGTTGATCAATGAAAAAATTTGCTGTTGAGCCTGTTCCAACGCCTATAATAGTCCCTGGAATAACATACTTAAGCGCTGCTTTTGCAACCTCATTTTTTAATTCGTCTTGGGTCATTTTCTCTTAATTTTTTTGTTCAAAATTATTATACACTATGAAAAAAATAATCCTTGCAACAGGCAATGAAGGCAAAGTGAGAGAACTTAATGACATGCTTAAGGGGTACTATAACGTAATTTCTCAGAATGATATGCAAGTCAAAGAAGTTCCTGAGACTGGAACTACATTTATTGAAAATGCATTAATTAAAGCTAGAAATGCATCTCTTCAATCGAAACTACCTGCCCTAGCAGATGATTCTGGTCTTCAAGTTGAGGCTCTTGATGGTGATCCAGGTATTTATTCTGCGAGGTATGCTGGAGTGGATGCAACGGATAAAGATAACATTGAAAAGCTTATTTTAAATATGGATCAGCATAGTAATCGCAAAGCTCATTTTTGTTGTGCGATGGTCTTTATTCATAGTGCTAATGATCCAAACCCAATCATTGTTGAAAAGCATTGGGACGGAGAGTTGTTGAGAGAGCCAATTGGCGTAAATGGTTTTGGCTATGACCCTATTTTTTATTTGCCAGATCGTGATTGTAGCTCAGCTCAACTTCAACCTAAGGTAAAAAATGAGATATCACATCGAGGGCAGGCTTTAAGTGAGCTATTGAAGCAACTATTATCTTTTGAATAATTTTCTAGAACTGCCACCACTTGCTCTCTATATTCACTATCCATGGTGCGTGAAGAAATGTCCATATTGTGATTTTAACTCACATGAGGGGTCAATTCATAACGGCTATATTAAGGCTTTACTTAAAGACTTAGATGATGATTTAAAGTTTATTCAAAACCGAAAAATCCATTCAATTTTTATTGGTGGTGGAACGCCAAGTTTGATGAGCATAGAGGATGCTTATGAGTTGTTTGATGGATTAAATGAAAGGCTATCAATATCAAAAAACATTGAAATCACACTTGAGGCTAATCCTGGAACATTTGAAGTTGAAAAATTTGCTGAATTTCGAAAGGCAGGTATTAATCGCCTATCAGTTGGAGTGCAATCATTTAAAGACAATCAGCTTAAATTTTTAGGAAGAATTCATAGTGGTGGCGATGCCCTGAGGGCAATTTCTGAAGCTAAAAAAGTAGGCTTTGATAATTTAAATATTGATCTAATGTATGGCCTAAAAGATCAAACTATTGATATGTGCCTTGAAGATGTGATGCAAGCAATTGCATTAAAGCCGAGTCATATTTCTTTTTATCAACTAACCCTTGAGCCAAATACATTGTTTGCAAAATACCCACCAAAACTTCCAATTGATGAAAAGATATGGAATATGGGAGAGCAAGCTGCCATTCTTTTAAATCATAATGGGTTCAGACAATATGAAGTCTCAGCTTATAGCGAGAGGCCTTCAGAACATAATATAAATTATTGGAAATTTGGGGATTACATTGGTATAGGTGCTGGAGCACATGGAAAGATAACAGATGTTGAATCTCAACAAATATTTAGAACACTTAAGCCTAAATCACCAAAGGACTACTTATCAAAAATGCAAGCTGGAGTAGATATTTCAACTAAAAAAGAAGTAGATAATGTAACTTTTGAATTTATGCTTAATAGTCTTAGGTTAAAAGGTGGTTTTAGTTCTTCATTGTTTGAATCAAGAACAGGATTATTAATCAAATCTTTGAGTTCTGAGCTAAAAAGAGCAGAAAATCTTGGTTTATTAGAAAGTAAGAATAATTGGATAAAGCCCACATCGAAAGGTTTTAATTTTCTTAACGAGCTGCAAGAAATTTTTTTATAAAATTCCTTTTAATTAATTCTATTAAAAAAAATAGGTAAAGCCTGACACCAGGGTTTATGGCTGTTAAAATACTTTTTAGTTTTTATAAACTTATAACAATATGAAATCTCATACAATTGCTGACGTTCTAACTGAGTCTTTACCTTATATCCAAAAGTTTAAAGGCAAGACAATTGTCATTAAATATGGTGGAAATGCTATGGTTGATGAGGATCTAAAATCGAGTTTTGCGCGCGATATAGTCCTTATGAAATCTGTCGGTATGAATCCTATTGTGGTTCATGGTGGCGGCCCTCAAATAGGTAAAACACTTGAAAAACTGGGTAAAAATAGTAAATTTGTAGATGGCATGAGAGTAACAGATAGTGAGACTATGGATGTTGTTGAGATGGTTCTTGGCGGCCTAGTTAATAAAGAAATTGTGAATCTTATTCATCAGCATGGTGGAAATTCTATTGGGCTTACGGGTAAAGATGGGCGGCTTATTACAGCAAAGAAATTGAAGACTAAGGTTGAGCCTACTTCAGAAATTATTGACTTAGGTCATGTGGGACAAGTTGATCAAATAGACGTTTCAGTGATTAACTTGTTATTACAAGGTGATTTTATTCCTGTCATTGCACCAATTGGTGTTGGTAAAGACGGCTATTCATACAATATAAATGCTGATCTAGTTGCAGGCGCAATTGCAGAGTCATTAAATGCTGAAAAGCTTATTCTCCTTACTAATACTGCTGGTTTGTTGGATGATGATGGAGAGCTTATGACTGGAATGAGCTCGAAGACGGTCAAAAAACTGATTGATGATGGCACAATTCACGGCGGTATGCTTCCTAAGATTGGGTGCGCTTTGTCAGCAGTTGAAAATGGCGTTGAAGCGAGTCATATTATTGATGGCAGAGTTTCTCATGCAGTTCTTTTGGAGGTCTTCACTGACTCTGGTGTTGGAACGTTAGTAACAAAAAATGGTTAAAAGTAATCGAGATACAATTAGTGTTAATGATTGCCAGATACTAGCTCACTATAAATATGAAGCAGAGCAATACATTATCACTCTAGCCTCAAAAGAGATTGCAGAAAATACTCAACCTGGTCAATTTGTCCATCTATCTGTTTCAGGAGTGCTTGCTATGAGAAGGCCTATTTCCGTTATGTCAGTTGATAAGGGCAATGGAACCTTTGATCTTCTTTATAAAATTGTAGGAGAAGGCACTAGGCAGTTGGCAGATCGTAAAATTGGGGATGTATTGTCGGTTATTGGGCCTATTGGTAACGGTTTTAAAATGACTGATAAAAAAATCCCACTTTTGATAGGTGGTGGCGTTGGAATGCCTCCAATTATTGCAATTGCTCAAAATATAAAAGATAACGATTACTTTAACCCATATGTTATTTTAGGCTCTGAAGTGCCATTTCCTTTTGAAACTGTCATAAGTAACTTAGGTGGGTTTTATTCTTCAAAAATTCATACCATGCCATTACTGGAAGAGTGGGGCATTCAGGGCGGACTAACAAGTCTACAAAACTTTGAAGGGGTATACGAAGGTTATGTGACTGGCTTGGCAAAAGAATATTTAGACAGTTTGTCTATGGATGATTTGTTTAATGTTGAAATTTTTTCGTGCGGGCCTCACCCTATGCTTGAAGCTGTCTCTAAATTAGCTAAAGACTTCAACTTGCCTTGCCAGGTTTCACTCGAAGAGTATATGGCTTGTGCTGTTGGTGGCTGTGCTGGATGCGTTGTAGAGGTCCAAACTGAGAGTGGCCCAGCAATGAAAAGAGTGTGCGTTGACGGCCCAGTTTTTGAAGCGCAGACAGTTTTTTAATGATTGCTGATAATTTAAAACGAGTAACTTCACGCATAGATTCAATAGCATGCAGTCATGAAGTTCAGTTAATTGCAGTTAGCAAAACTCGATCTACTTCTGAAATCCAAGAGGTTGTAAATGTTGGCCAAGTTCATTTTGGGGAAAACTATTTACAAGAATCCCTCGATAAAATTTCTTTTTTTAAAGAAAGTAAACTAATTTGGCATTTTATTGGCCCAATTCAATCAAATAAAACAGCCGCAATAGCAGAAAACTTTGATTGGGTCCACAGCGTTGATAGGCTTAAAATTGCAAAAAGACTCAGTGACCAAAGAGACCCTAGCCTAGGAAAGCTCAACATTCTTATTCAGATAAACATTGATGAGGAAAAGACTAAGTCTGGCTTACTTCTTAAAGATGTAAATGAGATTATTTCAGAAGTTAGTGTTCTACCTAATATATCTTTGAGAGGCTTTATGTGTATTCCAAATTCAGAAAACTCGGCCAGGAGTTTTAAAGAGATGGCAAATTTAATATCAAAATACCCTTTTCTTGACTCACTTTCGATGGGCATGTCCTCAGACTTAGAGCTTGCAATAAAAAATGGCGCAACCTTTGTCCGAGTTGGAACGGATATTTTTGGACCAAGAAGCTAATTATTAATATGTTTTTCAGGATGAAAATGATATGAAAGTAAGACTACTTATTACGGGCGGAACAATTGATAAGGTTTATAACCAGTCAAATGGTGAACTTGAGTTTGATAAAACACACTTTCCAGAAATGATTTCTAGATCAAGAATTGAAGTGGACTTGACTCTTGAACAAGTTCTTCTAATTGATAGCTTAGATATGGTTGATGCAGATCGAGATTTAATAATAGATAGGTGCGTTAGTTGTGAAGAAAAATTTGTTTTAATTACTCATGGAACAGATACCATGTGTGACACAGCAAAACTTTTAGGGGAGGCATTAATTGACAAAACAGTTATTTTATTTGGATCGATGGTTCCTTATGCGGTGAATAACTCAGATGCCCTATTTAATTTTGGGTGTGCTTTAGGGTCTCTTCAGTTGCTTGAACATGGCGTTTATGTTGCAATGAATGGAAGGGTTTTACCCTGGAGTGATGTTGAAAAAAATAGGAGTCTAGGCGTCTTCCAGGCCCTAAACTCCTAAGTTTGAATCATAGTACTTTACTTTAGGCTATCAAGCATATACTGAACGGTTAGTTTTATTTCGTTATCTGAGCAATCCATACAAGTTCCTCTTGCAGGCATGCCACCCTTTCCTGCAATAGCAGATAAAGTAAGTTTTTCAAGACCTAAATCAATTCTTGGAGCCCAGTCTTCCAAAGAGGCATACTTAGGTGAACCCATTACTCCAGAGCTATGACAGCCTTGGCAGTTAGCACTATATATTTCTTCTCCAGAGCGCTCAGCTTTTTCTGAGCTTTCAGATGTGGCAACAACAATGCTACTATCAATCCGAACTTCACCTAAAGGCTTTATTCTTTCAAGTAAGGCGCTATCAATCATTACATCACTATTAGATGCCTCTTCGCTTGATGAGTTGAGAGCTTTGTAGCCAATAAAAAGCATGGCAAGCACCCAAACGATAATCATTAGTTTTGTAGAACCTTTAGAACCCTGACTCATTGCGCCTTTCCTTAGATTATATTAAATTCCGGAATATTATACATTTGGTTATAATAACTTGCAGTTTAATGCAATAAAAATATGCTTAAAAAAACTCTATTAAGAAGCTTCAATGTTTTAAAGATTAGCACATGGCTAGCTACATTTATTGCTTTGGCTTTATTGGTTGTTGTTGCTTTTTTTATATTGTTCCCTCAGACGATTAAAGGATCAATTGAAGATCGCCTCTCTCAAGTGACTGGGTTGAGCGTTGGTATCGATAAAATTTCTCTAGAATTCCAAGATAATGAGCTTGTATTGGCAGTTAGAAATGTTGAAATTAGCGCGAAAGGACTTGAACCGATTGCTTCAATAGATGTTTTGAGATGGGACGCTAATTTAATTGCTCTATACAGAGGAATTGAAATACCTGGCCATATTGATGTGAATGAATTATTAATTGACACCTCTTCAATAGATGAGTATGTTTCGATTATAAATACAGATTCAGTCCTATCTAGCCTTGGATTGTCTGGTCTTTTGGCCCTTAAATCTCTTTCTATCAATCGAACAAAGTTAATCGGAGATCAGTCAGTTGAATTAGCGCCTATAGAAATAACTAGAGATAAGCGAAAGGTAAGTTTGTCAATGAGAGACCAGTCTATTTTTAGCAGCTCCCAAGTTCCTAAGCTTGGAAGTGCAGTTAGTATAAGTAGCACTATTGATGTTTCAAAAGCAAGAGAGGATAGAATTGCTATTATTCCTTTTTCACTAAAAAATGAGGATTTTAGTCTCTCAGCTCAGCTTAAAATTTTTACTCAACAAGACAAAGTGTATCTTGAGTTTGAGAGTTATATTGATCAGATTGAGGTTTCAAAAATTAATCAAAATATACCTGATATTCTTGCTAATACGGAGGGCGCTCGATGGATAAATGATGTTTTAACTGAAGGTATTTTGACTGATATTAAGCTGACAACTCGTTTTAATATGTCGGGTGACCTTGATTCACCAAATACAAAATTTTCTGCAAATCTTATGGGAGCTAAAATAAGCGTTAATTCTGATTGGCCTGATATCGATGAGTTAGATGCAAAAGTTACTTTTTCCAATGATTATTTAAAGATAGTTGGAAATAAAGCAAGCATAGACGGTATTGATTTAAGTTACCTTAGCATCACTACAAGGGATTTTAATCAGCCTAATGCTGTGATGTCATTAAATGGGAGATTTAACTCACAAAGTAAGAAAATTGCTGAATTTATAACTCAGTCCCCAGTTTCTGTAAAAATTAAAAGTTATTTTGATGAGTTTGAGCTTGATGGTAAGTTGTGGGGTAATGTTAATTTAGTGGTACCACTTCAAAAAATTAGCGGTCAAAAAACTAAAATTGCTTTTGATATGTTTGTATCTGAAAATTCATTAACTCTTCTTACCGGAAAATTAAAAGTTGATGAATTTAGTTCGCAACTTTCTTTTAGTGATGGATTAATAAGAACCAAAGGAAAGGGGTTAATAGGTGGTGAGATTTTTCAGATATCCCTTAACCCTAAAGAGTGGTTGAATGATCAAAAAAACAACTTTAGAGTTAAGTTAAGTCACTTGGATAGCAAAATTAACTTTTATGTCACCAAAAATCTTACTAATCAATGGGATGGCGTCCTTGAATCAGATAGCTTACAAGCTAATATTAGCTTAACAGTTGATAAAAATGGTAATTACTCTGTTCAGTTGCAAGATTTGAATATTGAAAGCTTTGAGAATATAGACATATGGAAGTTAACACCCAATATGTTTCCTAGTTTTCATTTATCCTCCAAAAATGCGAAATTTAATGGCAAAACTATCCCCAATCTTCAGGTTAATTTAGTTAATAAAGAAAATGTGATGCAAATTAAAAATCTGATTTTTGAAAATATTGGCCTTAGTAATGAAGATTTAATTTTTAATGGAAATTGGCTTAATGGTAAGACTTTACTTAGAGCAAAAGCTTCAAACGATAACTTGTCAAACTTTTTAACTAAATTTGGAGTTGATGAGCCAGTTGTTGGAGGGAGTTTTAATGTCGATTTGAGACTATATTGCGACTGTGAGCCATGGCAAATTACTACAAAAAAGGTTAGCGGCTTTATGAAAGCGGATGTTGAAAAAGGAGTCTTTACTAATCAAGATCCAAACCTTTTCAAGCTCCTTTCATATATCAATCTAGAGTCTATTGCAAATAGATTAAGACTTACAAGAGGGGAGTTAAGAGAGCAGGGTTATGTATACGATCAAATAAATGCAAAGTTATTATTTAGTAATGGAGTTGCTAAGGTGGATTATTTTCTAGTTGAAAGTGACGAGAGTGATATAGAACTTACTGGCTCTGTTGACCTAATTAAAAGAGACTATAATCTAGCAGCAAATGTGCAACCTTCAATCGTTGATACGATTCCACTTGCTACCTATTTAGCTGGAGGTGGCTTGGCTGGACTTGGAATTTGGGCCGCAGACAAAATGCTTTTTGGTGGTGAAGTTATTGGTGGTTTATTAGATAATGTTGTTGAAATTACTTTTATGATTTCGGGCCCGTGGTCTGAGCCAATTATTAAAAAATTAGATGGAGTTAAAGTTTTATGATTAAGCAATTACTCAGTGAACACAAGATTAAAGAGGATGAGGTATTTAATTTCCTTACTTCTTTATCTGAGACTGGAGCGGAATATTCTGATTTATATTTTCAACACTCGGTTGCAGAGTCATGGGTTCTCGATGAAGGGATAGTAAAAGACGGCTCATATAACATCAGTCATGGCGTTGGTGCTCGATGTGTTTCAGGCGACAAAACTGGCTTTTCTTATTCTGATGATCTTAATATTAAAGCTATTAAAGGGGCTGTAGATTTTGCAAAAGGTATATCTAATGGTAAGCCTAACAAAGAGCCAGAGATTCTAAAGACTAATAATTATCCTTCTAAATATGCCGCTTTAAGTCCACTTGATAGTTTGACTTCCAAACAAAAAGTTGAATTACTTAGAGAAATTAACTCGATTGCAAGAAAGGAGCCAAAGGTTGTCCAGGTTAGCGCTTCTCTCTCTGGAGCCTATACAGAGGTATTAATTGCTTCAACAGATGGCGTTTACCAAATAGATTGTAGGCCAATGGTCAGAGTAAGCGTAACGGTTATTGTAGAACATAATGGAAGGATAGAGCAGGCCTCAAGTGGGGGTGGAGGCCGCTATGATTATGGCTACTTTGCAAGCAATTCGCTTGCTGAAACATACACTAAAGAAGCCCTTCGTTTGGCTTTTGTCGCGCTTGAATCTAAAGATGCGCCAGCTGGAAAGATGCCTGTTATTTTAGGCTCTGGATGGCCTGGCGTCCTATTACATGAAGCAATTGGGCATGGCCTAGAAGGTGACTTTAATCGAAAGGGTAGCTCTGTTTTTAGTGGGAAAATTGGTGAAAAAATTGCAAGTGATAAATGCACTATTGTAGACAATGGAACAATTGCTAATCGTCGTGGAAGTCTTACAATTGATGACGAAGGAACGCCAACTCAAGAGACAACACTGATAGAGAATGGAATATTAAAGGGCTACATGATGGATAAGATGAATGGTCGACTAATGAATAAGCCTAGTACTGGGAATGGGAGGCGAGAATCTTACGCTCATATTCCAATGCCAAGAATGACTAATACCTACATGTTAAATGGAAAAGACCATTTTGAGGATATGGTTTCATCGGTTGAGAGTGGGATTTATGCGAAGAATTTTGATGGTGGGCAGGTTGACATTACTTCTGGAAAATTTGTTTTTTCAGCTAATGAAGCTTATCTAATAAAAAATGGAAAAATAACAACCCCTATAAAAGGAGCCACTCTTATTGGTGCTGGAGATGAGGTTCTTCATCAAATTTCTATGGTTGGCGATGATTTAAAACTTGATCCAGGGGTTGGTGTTTGTGGAAAAGATGGTCAAAGTGTTCCAGTTGGTGTGGGGCAGCCTAGCTTAAAAATCGATATGTTAACTGTTGGTGGAACACAGCTATAGTTTGTTGTCTTTTTTGCAATTATTTGAAGGCTAATAACTAGCTGTTTTCCAATAATCTTGTTATAATATCTCGTTGTTTAATTTAGGATAAACAATGCTCGAAAATTATTTGCCAATTATCGTATTTATATTCCTTGGAATAGCCTTTGGAGTAGGGCTTACGTTGGTTGGTTATCTTCTCGGTCCAAGCAATCCTGGTGAGGAAAAAAACTCACAGTTTGAGTGTGGATTCCCTGCATTTGATGACTCGCGGATGCACTTTAATATCCGCTACTATCTTGTTGCTATTTTGTTTGTTCTTTTTGATTTAGAAGTTGCGTTTTTCATTCCTTGGGCAGTAGTCCAGGCAAAACTTGGATGGTTTGGATTTGTGGCTATGTCTATTTTCTTACTACTACTCGTAGTTGGTTTTATTTTTGAATGGAAAAAAGGCGCATTAGAGTGGGAATAATGAGGATTAAATATGGCTATTGAAGGTTTAATGAAGGAAGGCTTTGTTACTACATCACTTGATAAGGTTATTAATTGGGCAAGGACTGGATCGCTATGGCCAATGACCTTTGGTCTTGCATGCTGCGCAGTTGAAATGATGGAAGCGGGTTCAGCTCGTTATGATCTTGATCGTTTTGGGATTGTTTTTCGTCCAACTCCTCGCCAGTCTGACCTAATGATTGTTGCTGGAACTCTAACCAATAAGATGGCGCCAGCATTGCGTAAAGTTTATGATCAAATGCCGGATCCAAAATATGTTCTTTCAATGGGCTCTTGTGCAAATGGTGGCGGCTATTATCATTATTCTTATGCTGTTGTTAGAGGCTGTGATCGCATTGTACCTGTTGACGTTTACGTTCCTGGATGCCCACCAACTGCCGAAGCTCTTCTCTATGGAATTCTTCAGCTCCAAGATAAAATTCGAAGAACCAACACGATTGCTCGCACTTAAGTTATGAAAGAGTTTAAGAAAAATTTAGCAAAAGCTTTTGGTAAAAAAAATCTAAGCGAGTCTTTTGACGAGTTAACGCTTGTTATTAATAGTGATGATGTAATTGAGGTTTGCACGCAATTACGAGATGATTTTAATTTTGATATTTTGATTGATCTTTGCGGAATTGACTACTTGACTTATGGTGAGTCAGATTGGAATGGAAATGCCAGCTCTTCAGGTTTCGGAAGAGCGCGTCAAGCACAAAAATCATCAAATAAAAAGGACCAACGTTTCGGAGTTGTTTACCATCTTCTTTCAGTCTCAGACAATCAGAGGTTAAGAGTCAAAGCAGTTCTCTCTTCAGAAAACTTAATGATTAAATCTGTAACGAAAATTTGGAATTGTGCGGACTGGTATGAAAGGGAAGCATTTGATTTGTTTGGAATCTTGTTTGAAAACCATAATGATTTGAGAAGAATACTGACAGACTATGGCTTTGTTGGCCACCCTCTAAGAAAAGATTTTCCAATGATTGGTGAAGTTGAGATGAGATATGACGAGGAGCTAGGAAGAGTAGTTTATGAGCCAGTAAGTATTGAGCCAAATATAAATGTCCCTCGAGTCATAAGGAAATAACTATGTCTGAGATGAAAAACTACACGCTTAATTTTGGACCGCAGCACCCTGCTGCTCATGGAGTTCTTAGGTTAATTCTTGAGCTCGATGGTGAGGTTGTAGAACGTGCTGATCCTCATATTGGACTTCTTCATAGAGGCACCGAGAAACTAGCAGAGTCTAAGCCTTATAACCAGTCTATTGGATATATGGATCGCCTTGATTACGTCTCTATGATGTGCAATGAGCATGCCTATGTTATGGGTATAGAAAAGATGTTGGGCCTTAAAATTCCAGAGCGAGCTGAGTATATAAGGGTCATGTTTGATGAAATTACCCGAATCATGAACCACCTAATGTGGATTGGAACACACGCACTAGATGTCGGCGCTATGAGTGTTTTCTTGTACGCTTTTCGAGAGCGAGAGGCTCTAATTGATTGTTATGAAGCAGTAAGTGGCTCAAGAATGCACGCAACTTACTATAGACCAGGTGGAGTCTATAGAGACTTACCAGACAAGATGCCTCAATATCTAAAGTCTAAGTTAAGAAGTGATAAAAAGCTTGAAGAGATTAATAGAAATCGTCAAGGCTCGTTACTTGACTTTATTGAAGATTTTGCGATTAATTTTCCAAAAAGTATTAAGCAATACTCTGATTTATTGACTGATAACAGGATTTGGAAGCAGAGGCTTGTAAACATTGCTATTGTATCTGCTGCGCGTGCAAAACAACTTGGATTTACTGGAGCAATGCTAAGAGGCTCTGGGGTTGAGTGGGATATTAGAAAAAATGAGCCCTATTCAGTTTATGAAAAATTAGAATTTGATGTTCCAGTTGGCGTAACTGGTGATTGCTATGATCGATACCTTGTGCGAATGGAAGAGATGCGCCAATCAACTAGAATTATAAATCAATGCGTTGCATGGCTTAAAGCTAACCCTGGACCTGTAATGTCAGATGATCATAAAGTTACTCCTCCAAACCGTGAAGCTATGAAGGATGATATGGAGTCATTGATCCATCACTTTAAATTATTTACTGAAGGGTTTTGTATTCCCGAAGGTGAGAGTTACACTGCGGTTGAAGCGCCCAAAGGTGAGTTTGGAGTTTATCTAGTTTCAGATGGAGCCAATAAGCCGTACAGAGTAAAAATTAGAGCACCTGGATTTCCTCATCTTGCATCAATGGACGAGATGTCAAAGGGCCATATGCTTTCAGATGTAGTGACCATTATTGGTTCTCAAGATATTGTTTTTGGAGAGGTTGATAGATGATTTCTGATCAAGCAAAAAAAGAAATTGATTTTTGGGTAACAAAATATCCAGAGGGAAGACAAAGTTCAGCCGTAATGCAGGCACTAACAATTGTTCAGAATGAAAATAATGGGAGCTTGACGGGCGAATTAATGCAAGAGGTTGCTGATCACCTTCAAATGCCATCCATTAGCGTCCAAGAGGTTGCAACTTTTTATGAGAACTATAACCATAAACCAGTCGGCAAGCACATTATTAGATTCTGTCACAATATTTCTTGCATGCTTAATGGCTCGGATGACTTAATTTCATATCTAGAAGAAAAGTTGCAAGTAAAGACAGGCGAGATTAGCAAAGATGGTTTAGTAAGTGTAAAGAAGGTTGAGTGTTTGGGGGCCTGCGTTGGTGGTCCAATGTGTCAGATTGGTGATCAATACCATGAACATTTAACGCCGAGTAAATTAGATAATATTTTGGATAATTTAAAATGAATGAAGTCTGCTTTAAAAACTTAGATAAAGAAAATCCTGCCAGTTTTGCAACCTATGAATCAACAGGTGGTTACAAAGTTTGGAGAAAAATTCTTAATGGAGAGTTAACTCCTGAGGATATTCTTGCTGAATTAAAAACATCAGGGTTAAGAGGACGAGGTGGGGCAGGTTTTCCAACTGGCTTGAAGTGGAGTTTTATGCCTCGCAATCAAGAAGGACAAAAATATGTAGTTTGTAATTCTGATGAAGGTGAGCCGGGCACTTGTCATGATCGAGATATTCTTAGATACAATCCTCATGCTGTAATTGAGGGAATGGCTATTGCAGGCTTCGTAATGAATGCAACTGTTGGCTATAATTATATTCGTGGCGAGTTCATGGAGCCCTATTACCGTTTTGAAGAAGCTTTAAAAGATGCTTATGATGCAGGGTTACTTGGTAAGAGTATTCAGGGGAGTGCGGTTAGTTTTGATTTATATACTCATTTAGGGGCTGGAGCTTATATATGCGGAGAAGAAACCGCATTATTAGAGTCTCTTGAAGGCAAAAAAGGTCAGCCAAGATTTAAGCCTCCTTTTCCAGCAAATGTAGGATTATTTGGAAAACCAACAACCATTAATAATACTGAGACATTTGCCAATGTACCAGATATTCTGTCAAAAGGTGGCAAGTGGTTTGCAGATCTTGGTGTTGAAAATTCGGGCGGTACCAAATGTTTTTCAGTTACAGGTAATGTAAAGAATCCTGCTAATTTTGAAGTTCCAATGGGTACCCCTTTTAGTAAGCTGTTAGAGTTAGCTGGTGGCCTTAAAGAAGGAAGAACTCTCAAAGCAGTTATTCCAGGTGGCTCGTCGACTCCACTTTTGTCAGCAGATACTGCAATGAATATGACAATGGATTATGACAGTATTGCAAATGCCGGCTCAATGCTTGGTGCAGGCTCAGTAATCATAATGGATGACACTACATGCATGGTTAAAACCCTAACACGATTAGCTCACTTTTATTATGATGAGTCTTGTGGACAGTGCACTCCTTGTCGTGAAGGTACGGGTTGGCTCTATAGAGTATTGCAACGCATTTTAGATGGTAATGGAAAAAATGAAGATTTAGATTTACTTGTTTCAGTTGGAGAGAAAATAAGTGGCAACACTATTTGCGCCCTTGGTGACGCAGCGGCAACGCCAGTTGAGAGCTTTATAAGACATTTTAGACATGAGTTTGAATACTATATTAAGCATGGTAGAAGTATTGTAGAAAGTGAGCATCATTTAATTGAGGAAGAGGCAATTGTCTGAAATTGAATTTGAAATTGATGGCAAATTAGTTTTTGCTAATCAAGGCGACTCTATTATTTCTATTGCAGATAGAGAAGGTATTGATGTGCCTCGTTTTTGCTACCATAAAAAGCTATCAGTTGCAGCAAACTGCAGGATGTGTTTAGTTGATGTTGAGGGAGTTCCAAAAGCTCAGCCAGCTTGCTCTACACCTGTTGGAAACGGTATGAAAATTCATACTAGAAATGATAAAGCTAAGACTGCTCAAAAAGCGGTGATGGAATTCTTACTAATTAATCATCCTCTTGACTGTCCAATATGTGACCAAGGTGGTGAGTGCGAACTTCAAGATGTGGCAATGGAGTATGGGACAGATGTTTCCAAATTTAACTTAGGAAAACGAATAGTTGCGGACAAAGGTATTGGTGCATTAATTCAAACTGACATGACTCGTTGCATTCACTGTACTCGTTGCGTTCGTTTTGGTGCAGAAGTTGCAGGTATAGTTGAAATGGGCGGAACTGGAAGGGGTGAAGATGTAAAAATCGAGCCATTTTTAACTGAAGGCATTCAGTCAGAGCTTTCTGGCAACATGATTGACGTTTGCCCAGTTGGCGCTCTAACTTCAAAACCATTTAGGTATGAAGCCAGAACCTGGCAAATGAATGCCGTGGAAACGATTGCAAGGCATGACTTGATAGGGTCAAATATTTATACTCAAACCTATAGAGGTAAAGTTAAAAGAGTTGTTGCAAGAGATAATGAATTAGTAAATGAAACTTGGATTTCTGATCGTGATCGCTTTTCATACGAAGGACTAAATCATGAAAGCCGAGCACTATACCCTAAAATTAAAAAGAATAACGAATGGCAGGAAGCCAGTTGGGAGGTTGCTCTTGATTTTGCGATTAGTGGCCTGAAAAAAAATGCACAAACTCCAAATCAATTGGGCGTATTAGCTTCAAATAACTCAACACTTGAAGAATACTATTTGATGCAAAAATTAGCTCGTAGTTTTGGCTCAGAAAATATTGATTATCGTTTAGATAAAGCAGACTTAAGCATTGGAAATTCCATGCTTTCAACTATTACTTTATCTGAAATGGAATCAATAGATCACGCTTTAATTGTTAATTCATACCTTCGATTAGAGCAGCCAATGATCAATCATCGTATTAGAAAGGCAGCTTTAAATGGCGCCTCAGTTAATACCATTAATAATAAAAAGTTTGACTTTAACTATCGGACTAATTTGGAAGTTTTATCTTCTCCACAAAAAACTGTATTAATGCTTCAGTCTGTCCTCAAGTCTCTTCATGACAAAACTAAGACCACTGCTCCAAAGCACTTATCTAAGATCAAAGTTGATGATAGTCAAAATAAAATTGCAGATGATTTAATTACTGCAGAAAGGCCAGTGATTATTATAGGGGAGCACGTAAAAAGCAATATATCTTCTTCAGATATTATGAATATTATTTCTGAAATTGCAACGCTTGCTAATGCAAAAATTGCCAACTTAAGCCATAGTGGAAACTCATTATCTGCTGAAAAAGTTGGGTTTAAGCCTTCTAATAAAGGAAAAAATGCAACCTCAATGCTTTCTGAAAATACTAAAGCATTTTTATTGATGGACGTTGATTTTAACTATGACTTTATTAACCCAAAATTAGCTGCTGATACTTTTAATAAAGATGATGTCTTTGTTGTTTCACTTAATAGTTTTGAAGATGAGACCTCTCAAATAAACTCAGATGTAATATTACCGCTAGCTAGCTTTTATGAAAGTTCAGGTACGCATATAAATTTTGATGGCACTGCTCAATCATTTAGCGCCTCAGTTAAAGGTCCAGGTGACTCTAAACCAGGTTGGAAAATTATTAAAGTTCTTGCAGATTTATTTGAGTTCAAAGGTTTTGAATATACCGATTCAACTCAAGTAACTGATGATGCACTTGCTATTACTTCAATTGAAAATAATGATCTAATTAAGATGAATGCTAAAGTAGCTAATGATTCTAAGATTGCAATTCATTGGCAGTACTCGCCTTATGCGGTCGATGGAGTAACTCGCAAAGCAAAATCTCTCCAAGAAACACAAATTGGAAAAATGAATACTGCATTTATTTCTTTAGCAACGGCCAAAGAGTTGAAGCTTTCAGGCGGTGATTTGTTTCATGGAGTTCCAGTTTCTATTAATGATACTGTTGCTGAGGGATGTGTCTTTGTTCATACTTATCAATCGAGAAAGGGATAGGAGGTATTGACTATGTGGCAATCATTAGTAGACAGTATCCATAATTTAATTCCTTGGTTTGATGGTGGGCTTGCGGACGTAATAATTATCTTAATCAAGGGCCTTGCTCTAATATTTCCATTAATAATTGCGATGGCATACATGACTTATGCTGAGCGCAAAGTTATTGGCTTCATGCAGCTTAGAATTGGTCCAAATAGGGTGGGACCATTAGGGTTATTACAACCATTTGCTGACGTTTTTAAAATGATGTTTAAAGAAATAATTTTTCCTACTAAGTCAAACATTTATCTATTTCTTTTAGCACCTGTATTGGCCTTTGTTCCTGCAGTAGCAGTTTGGGCAGTTGTTCCATTTGGAGAAGGCTTTTATATTGCTAATCTTGATGTGAGCTTGCTGTATGTTATGGCAATTGGTTCAGTTGGTGTTTACGGAATTGTTCTCGCAGGCTGGGCATCTAACTCTAAGTACCCGCTTCTAGGAGCTTTAAGAAGTACAGCTCTGCTGATTTCTTATGAACTTGTAATTGGATTTGTTCTTGTAACTGTCGTAATGATTGCAAGCTCAGTTAATTTAAATACTGTTGTAGAAAAACAAGCTGGAGGAATACTTAATTGGTATTGGATTCCACTATTCCCAATGATGATTGTTTTTTGGATTGGCGCCTTAGTTGAAACAAATAGAGCGCCATTTGATGTTGTAGAGGGCGAGTCGGAAATTGTTGGTGGCACGCATGTTGAGTATTCTGGAATGCCTTTTGCATTGTTCTTTATGGCTGAATATTTCAACATGATTTTTATGGCTATGCTGGCAGTATTATTATTTTTTGGCGGATGGCATTCACCATTCGAAGGTATACCTCTTTTTGAAGGTTGGTTTGAGTTTGTTCCTGATTTATTCTGGCTACTCTTTAAGATGAGTTTCTTTTTATTTTTATATTTTTGGATTCGTGCTTCCTTTCCAAGGTTTAGGTACGATCAGATTATGCGTTTATGTTGGAAAATTTTCTTACCCTTAACGATTGTGTGGATCTTTGTGGTTGCATTGATGACACAGCTTCATATAGGACCTTGGTTTTAAGGAGAAAAAGATATGATAAAAAAAGTTAAAAAACTAGTTAAAGATTTTGGTTTAGGCGAGCTACGAACTGGTCTTAAAGTGACCGGTAAAGAATTTGTAAATAATAATATTACGGTTCAGTTCCCGGAAGAGCGAACGCCAATTTCACCCAGATTCAGAGGCCTTCATGCTCTTCGTCGCTACCCAAATGGAGAGGAAAGGTGTATCGCTTGTAAGCTTTGTGAGGCAGTATGTCCAGCAAATGCGATAACTATTGATTCTGAAATGAGAGAAGATGGTACTCGCCGAACAACTCAATATGATATTGATCTTTTTAAATGTATTTTTTGTGGCTTCTGTGAAGAAGCGTGCCCTGTTGATGCAATAGTAGAGACTCATATTTTTGATTATGCGTTTGAGTCAAGAGAAGGAAGTATTATTGATAAAAAAGGGCTTTTGGCTATCGGTGATGAAAATGAAAAAGAGATTAGTAAGGCCAAGCTTCAAGACTCTAAATATAAATAATAGGTAGCTATGGAATTTTTATCAATTTTATTTTATGTCTTCTCCTTTTTCTTTATCGTTAGTTCGATATTGATGATTACATCAAGGAATACTGCAAAGGCTGCTTTATTCTTAATACTTACTTTTTTTAGTGCTGCTAGCTTATGGTTACTTCTTGAAGCAGAGTTTCTAGCAATCACACTTATATTAATTTATGTTGGCGCTGTTATGGTGCTATTCATGTTTGTTATTAAGATGCTTGATACCGATAAATCAACCCTTCGTGCCCAGTTCACGCGCTATCTGCCATTGGGAATTTTTGTATCTATAATTGTGATTGCGCAAATGGTGCTAGTCCTTAATGCTGGTCAGTTTGATCTAGCAATGACGGGTGTTCCAGAAAAGCATGATGCTTCATATAGCAACATTACTGCCATTGCAGAGCAGCTTTATACGGTTTATGTGTACCCTTTTGAATTGGCAGCAATACTTCTTTTAATCGCAATTATTGCAGCGATTACTCTTGTTCATCGAAATGAATCTAGAAGTAAAAAGCAAAGTATTTCAGAGCAAATTAATGTTCAGGCAAAAGATAGAATGAGAATGGCCTCTATTAAGCCAAAGCCAGCCAAGGAGTCAAGATGATAGCACTATCTGATTACCTAATTCTGAGCTCAATAGTTTTTTGTATCGGTCTAGCTGGAATCTTTATTAACAGAACTAATATTATTATGCTTTTGATGTGTGTTGAGTTAATTTTGGCAGCAGTTAATACTAATTTTATTGCCTTTTCATATTATGGCGGCGATCTTGCTGGACAAATATTTGTATTCTTTATTTTGACAGTTGCTGCTGCTGAAGTGGCTATAGGTCTTGCAATCCTCACGCTGATGTTTAGAAGTCGTGGCTCGATTGATATTGATGCAACTAATACGTTGAAAGGGTAGCTATGCTTAATATTTATTCAATAATTGTACTAGCGCCCCTAATTGGTTCAATCATCGTTGGACTTGCTGGGAATAAACTTGGACGAAAAGCCTCGCATTCAATTACGATTCTAGGGGTAACAATCTCTACCGCACTATCACTCTATGTTTTTAATCATCACGTTCTAAATGACGGTGAAATTTTTAATCAGAACATCTATACATGGATGCAAATTGGAGGCCTCAATATCAGTGTCGGCTTTTTAGTTGATAACTTGACCGCCCTGATGTTGGTGGTGGTTTCATTTGTTTCACTAATGGTGCACATCTACACTATAGGTTATATGCATGATGATAAGGGATACACTAAATTTTTTAGCTACATATCCCTATTTACTTTTGCAATGTTTACACTTGTAATTTCAAATAACTTTATGCAGCTATTCTTTGGCTGGGAAGCTGTTGGCCTGGTTTCATATCTTTTAATTGGATTTTGGCATCATAAAGAATCAGCAGTTCAGGCTAACTTAAAAGCTTTTCTCGTGAACCGAGTTGGTGACTTTGGTTTTCTTTTAGGAATTGCAATGGTCCTGATGTTTTTTGGTACTTTAGATTACGCTGAAACATTCAGTCAAAAAGATCAAATTATTGGACAAACTTTATTTGGAGGCGTCTCTGCTATAACGGTAGTTTGCCTTCTACTTTTTGTAGGAGCAATGGGAAAATCAGCACAGGTTCCTCTGCATGTTTGGCTACCAGGCTCTATGGAAGGCCCCACTCCAATCTCTGCTTTAATTCATGCGGCAACAATGGTAACGGCTGGAATCTTTATGGTTTCTAGGATGTCACCCTTGTTTGAGTTAAGTGATGTTGCACTAACAGTAGTCATGTTAATAGGAGCCATAACAGCCCTATTTATGGGCTTACTAGGCATTGTTCAAAATGATATAAAGAAAGTTGTTGCTTATTCCACGCTCTCACAGCTTGGTTATATGACTGTTGCTTTAGGAGTAAGCGCCTACTCAGTTGCAATTTTTCACTTAATGACTCATGCGTTCTTCAAAGCTTTGCTTTTTTTAGCAGCTGGATCAGTAATTGTTGCACTTCATCATGAACAAGATATTCGAAAAATGGGTGGTCTAAGAAAGAAAATGCCAATAACCTACGTTACTTCTCTTTTAGGTACTTTAGCTCTGATCGGCTTTCCTGGCTTTGCAGGGTTTTATTCAAAAGATATGATAATTGAGGCCGTTCATTATTCGGACCTACCTTTTGCAGGGTGGGTTTATTTTGCAGTTGTGCTGGGCGTATTCATTACTGCTTTTTATAGTTTACGACTATTATTTTTAGTGTTTCATGGTGAGTCAAGGCTTGATAGTCATACCGAAGAGCATGTTCATGAGACAGCTCCATCAATTACGGTTCCTTTAATATTATTAGCGATACCATCTGTATTGATTGGGTATTTTACAATTGAGCCGATACTTTTTGGTGGATGGCTAGAAAATGGAATATTTATTGATTCTTCTCATCTTGCCGTTTCAAAACTTGAGGATCACTTCTATTCAGCGTTCTCTCTGATTACGCATTCAGTCATGACACTTCCATTCTGGATGATGGTTGGTGGTGGATTGACAGCATGGGTTTTCTGCATATATCGAACTGACTGGGCAGACCTAATTCAGAGTAAATTCAAACGTATTAATTATGTGTTGAATTCTTTGTATGGTTTTGATCGATTTAATGAAATTGTCTTTGTTCGTGGATCACTGAAAATTGGTAATCTGTTGTGGAAAATTTCAGATATGGCAATCATTGATCAGCTTTTGGTTAATGGTAGTGCTAGATTCGCTCGTTACGTGGGCGCTTTTATTCGACCAGTTCAAACTGGGTATGTCTATCACTATGCATTTTTTATGATCATTAGTTTGATGTTTGTTTTGGGGTGGGTTCTTATTGCTTCAGATTATTCATTTTTTAGTTAAGGTAATAGTATGGATTCATTACTAAGTATTTTAATTTGGCTTCCTATATTAGGGGCTGGCTCAGTCCTATTGATAGGAAACAATAGAGCCCAACTTGCTCGCTGGGTAAGCGCTGGTATTTCTGTGATTGTTTTCGTCTTATCAATAAATTTATTTTTAGATTTTGACGCCTCAACCTCCTCAATGCAGTTTGTAGAAAAGGCCAGTTGGATTACTCAATTTAATATTTTTTACCATCTAGGTGTTGACGGAATATCAATGCCACTAATTATTCTTACCACCTTTTCAACAATCTTAGTAATTGTTGCTGGGTGGGAAGTTATCAAGAATAGAGTGGCAGATTATATGGCAGCTTTTTTAATCATGGAAGGCCTCATTATTGGTGTTTTTTCGTCAATGGACTCCATGTTGTTTTATGTTTTTTGGGAGTCATCACTGATACCAATGCTTTTAATTATTGGTGTCTGGGGTGGTCAAAATCGTGTCTATGCCTCGATTAAATTCTTTTTATACACTTTTCTAGGGTCAGTATTTATGCTGGTTTCACTTATTTATATGTACAATTTAAGTGGCTCATTCGCAATTTCTGAAATGTACACCTTGCCGCTTACTATGGCTCAGCAGAGTTGGATATTTTGGGCTTTCTTCCTTGCTTTCGCGGTAAAGGTGCCTATGTTTCCTGTCCATACATGGCTTCCAGATGCTCACGTCCAAGCACCAACAGGTGGCTCAGTAATCTTGGCAGCTATAATGTTAAAGATGGGGGGTTACGGATTTTTCCGCTTCTCACTCCCTATCACGCCGGATGCCTCATCATCATTTGCAACTGTAGTAATCGTTCTCTCTTTGATTGCAATTGTTTATATTGGTTTTGTAGCGCTGGTTCAAAAAGATATGAAAAAATTAATTGCCTACTCATCAATTTCTCATATGGGCTTTGTTACTTTAGGTGTTTTTGCGTTATTTTCTATTATGAAAATGGGATCAAATGGCGAGCTAATTTCTATTAGTGGCGCAAGTATTGAGAGTGCTTATCTTGGCTTAGAAGGTGCAATGGTTCAAATGATTTCTCATGGCTTTATTTCTGCAGCAATGTTCTTAGTTGTTGGCGTGCTTTATGACAGACTTCACTCCAGAGAAATATCTACCTATGGAGGAGTTGTAAACTCAATGCCTAAATTTACAGGTTTTGCTGTTCTATTTGCAATGGCAAATGCTGGCCTTCCTGGAACTTCAGGTTTTGTCGGAGAGTTTATGGTTATTCTTGGAGCTTTACAAGCTAATTTTTGGTTTGCATTTTTGGCTTCAATGACTTTGATCATTGGCGCTGCCTATACATTGTGGATGGTTAAGCGTGTTTTTTGGGGGGAGATAACTAACCCAGAGGTAAGCACTTTGAACGATATCAATTCTAGGGAATTTGGAATCTTAGCTATTTTAGCTATTGCTGTATTATGGATGGGTTTATACCCACAGCCAGTAATTGAGGTAATGCATGCTTCCATTGTTAATCTTCTTGAGCAAGCACTTACAACTAAACTACCAGTTTTATTATGATGAACTTTAATTTTAATGTTGCAGAACTTCTCTTTGCTTTGCCAGAGCTGTTTCTATTATTTGCAATTTCACTTATATTATTATTTGACCTTTTTGTAAGCCAACGTTTAAAGCAATTTACTTATTACTTGACGCAGATAGCACTTCTAATAACAGGTTTCTTGGCGTTTAATTTAATTGGCGAGAATGCAACGATTTTTTCTGGCACTTTTGTTCTTGATTCTTTAGGCTCAACTTTTAAAGTTTTCATACTTGGGTTTGCAATTATTGCCCTTGTTTATACTCGCCACTATCTTAAGGCGCATGAGCTTCTAAGAAATGAGTATTTTATTCTGGCAATGATGTCAATACTGGGAATGATGGTAATGGTTTCTGGACATAGCCTCCTTACTTTGTACTTGGGTTTAGAAATAATGTCACTATCGTTGTATGCACTTATTGCCACAGCAAGAGACAGAGCGAGTGCTATTGAGGCTGCCCTTAAATATTTTGTTCTGGGCGCTATTGCTTCGGGATTATTGCTTTATGGGATGTCTATGATTTATGGAATAAGTGGGAGCCTGGATATTTCCCAGATTTCAAGTTTTGCAAGTGCCTCAACTTTGGGCTCTCAGCAAACATTAATTCTTAATTTTGGCTTAGTTTTCTTAGTCATTGGCATTGCTTTCAAACTGGGAGCTGTGCCTTTTCATATGTGGGTTCCAGATGTATATCAAGGGTCACCAACTTCAGTTACTATGTTTTTATCAACTGTGCCAAAAATTGCCGCAATCGCATTACTGATTCGATTGTTAATTGATGGTTTAGGTGAGCTTCAGCATTACTGGGCAGATTTATTTATGATCTTAGCTGTCCTCTCAATTGCAATAGGATCGTTAGTTGCATTAACTCAAACTAATATCAAACGAATGCTTGCTTACTCAACAATATCCCATATTGGTTTTGTGTTACTGGGTTTTGTTACAGGAGTGGTAGATGGTTATGGCGCTGCAGTCTTTTATGTGCTGGCTTATATCTTGATGAGTTTAGCGGCCTTTGGTTCAATTATTGTTCTAAATAGGAAGGGATTTGAGGCTGATCAAATTTCTGATTTTCAAGGCTTGAGTAAACATTCACCATGGTTTGCATTAATTATGTTGGTGGTTATGCTTTCAATGGCGGGCGTTCCACCTTTTATTGGTTTTTATTCTAAGTTATTTATTCTTCAGCAAGTGGTTGCAGAGGGCTATGTAATTTTTGCTATAACAGCGGTAATCTTTGCTGTAATAAGTGCTTACTATTATCTACAAATTATTAAAACAATGTATTTTGACGATGTAGATAAAGAGATACTGGTATCTGCTCCGTTAGATATGAAGATTGTGCTTTCTATCAATGGTATTCTTATTCTAGTCGTAGGCTTGATGCCAAGTTTCTGGATGGAGCTATCTGTTTCACTATTCTAAGTTTTTTAAAAAAAGACTGCTAAATTTTTATGTAGAATATCTCAATGATTATTGCACATCGAGGTATTTCATTTGATCTACCAGAAAATTCTTTACCAGCTTTCAATGCTTCTTGGGATAAAGGAGTGGATGGAATAGAAGGTGATTTTCATCTTACCAAGGATGGCGCCATTGTTTGTATTCATGATGATGATACTCAAAGAGTCTGTAATCAAAAGTTAATTGTTAAGGACTCAACCCTTGAAGAGTTAAAGCAACTCAACTTATCTCATAAAATTTCTAAAAATTCAAAAGTAAAAATTCCTACTTTAGCTGAAGTACTTAACGTGTTGCCTTTTGGTAAAAAAATATTTATAGAGATAAAGTGCGGTATTGAGATTATAAAGCCCCTAATTAAAGAGCTTTCTCAATCGGAAATATATGCCGAGCAAGCTGTGATTATTTCATTTGATGAGAGGGTTATTAAGACTTTTAAATCAGCGGCACCTAATTATAAGGCTTACTGGCTATATTCATATGAGCCAGACTGTGACTTTAATAAAATATTAGATGTGATGAATGATATTAAGGCCGATGGATTTAGTTCGGACAATGAAGACTCAAAATTTTTAATTGACAAGATTATTGATGCTGGTTTTGAATACCACTCGTGGACAATTGATGATCTTGATATTGCTAATAAATTGATTGGCTGGAGAGTACAATCTATCACAACAAATAATCCAGACCAGATCCAATAATGAGTAATAAATTACTTTCAAGTGTCCTAACAGCAATTTTAGCTGCCTTCTTCTTTTCTCTTGCTGCTACTACTGCACCTTATTTCTATGGTGTTGGAGGGGGTGTATTTCTCTTGCTTGCTGTACGCTATGTTAGTACTTTTATTTTTGCGAGTATTTTAAATAAACCACCTAAGAAAGCTAAAAGTAAAGCAACGCATACTAGACTTATTTTAATTAGTATATTTCAAGGTTTATTTATTGCATCCTATATGTATTCAATAAAGCTTATCCCGTTAAGTTTGGCCGTAGTAGTAATTTATACTTTTCCAATTATTACTTTTTTTGTTAATTCAATTCTAAAAAGTAGGTCGATTGACCTATTGTCAGTTGGCGCACTTCTTGTGTCATTATTTGGTATTTGGGTCCTTGTTCAAGGCGACTCAAGTGATTGGAATTTATGGGGTATCGTTTGGGGACTTATTGCTTCACTTGCTCAGGTTACTGTAAATATTTTATCTCGCCATGAAAGTGTGGATTCTGGATGGGGCCTGGTTAAATATATTACAACATTGCCTGCTATAGTTTTTGTATCAATTTATTTTATAGTCACTCCAGAGCCAATTATTTCAGTAACTTCTGAAATGTTGATATGGAGTATTCTATCTGCGATGGGCATGAGTGGTGGTTTTTACTTTTTCTTTAAGTCAATATCAATTATTGGGCCAGTTCGAACCTCAAATGTGATGTACATAGAGCCTATTTTTACTATCATATTAGGAGTAATACTGCTTCAAGACCAGCTCGGTATAAATCAATGGCTTGGAATGCTTATTATCTTTGCAGCAACAATCTCACTTGAGAGGTGGGGTAAAAAATATAATTAAGTTTATGAAGTAAAGTATGAAGATATTAATTGCACCTGACTCCTTTAAAGAAACCTTAACAGCTACTGATGCAGCAAATGCAATTGAGGAAGGTTTTTTAGATATTTTCCCAGAGGCTAATATTTTAAAATTACCTATTGCTGATGGCGGAGAGGGAACAGTTGATGTCTTAGTTACTGCTACTCAAGGTAAGTATTTTTCAACGAAAGTGTCAGGTCCTACAGGAGAATATATCAATGCTAAGTGGGGTATGCTCGGCAATTCAAAAACAGCAGTAATCGAAATTGCTGAAGCTTGTGGCTTGCACCTAGTTGCACTTAAAAAAAGAAATCCAATGAATACCTCTAGTTTTGGAGTTGGTGAGCTCATACTTGCTGCAACTGATGAAGGTGCTGAGCATATTATTATTGGTTTAGGAGGGAGTGCAACAAATGATGGAGGAATGGGTTTTTTAAAGGCAATTGGAGTCCAATTTTTAGATTCTTTTGGTAAGGAACTCACTGGAGGTGTAGAAAGTTTAAATACTCTTTCAGATATTAATATTACTTCTATCGACTCACGCCTCAAAGGAGTCAGTTTTGAGATTGCATGCGATGTGGACAATCCTCTTATTGGACCACAAGGTGCATCAGTTATTTTTGGATCTCAAAAAGGCGCTGATGAAAAGATGATTAATCAATTAGATAATCTACTGAGTCATTACTCTAGAATCGCTTCCAGTAAATTAAATAATAACCTCTCAATGCATCCAGGGGCAGGTGCAGCAGGCGGCATAGGTTATGGTTTTCTTGCTTTTTTAAAGGCGGATCAAAAAAGTGGAGTACAAATTATTCTTGAAAAACTTAATTTTGAGCAATATCTATTAACTACAGATCTTGTAATAACAGGCGAAGGTAGGTTTGATAGTCAAAGCCTTAGAGGTAAAGCTCCAATGGGAGTAATTGATTATGCAAGAAAGCATAAGTGCAGTATCTTTGTCATCGCAGGTAGTACAGAGAATGATGAAATACTTGAAAATAAATATGATATCGACAAGCTATTTAGTATTATTTCTAATGACCTATCATTTGAACAGTCAATTGTAAATCCCCATGACAGTCTAATGGCTACTGCAAGAAAAGCAGCCCAGCACTATAAAAAATATTATTTAAATCTTTAATATCCTAGATCAGGGTTTATTAAATTATTTAATTTTTCATCAGCAATGTATCTTTGCATATTCATTAGAACGAGATCAAGTGTTAGAGGAATATATGTATCACCATCATCCGCAGATATATGCGGCATCACCATTAAGTTCGGTGTGTCCCATAATATTGAATTTGAAGGGAGTGGCTCAGGATCAAAAACATCAATAATAGCAGCCTTGATGTGACCAGAATTTAAGTTCTCTACAAGAGCATCATAGTCCATTGTGGCAGCCCTTCCAACATTAACAATACCTACTCCTGGCGTCATTAATGATTGACGCCTTTTATCTAATAAATTAAATGTTTCAGTTGTATTCGGTGTCGACATAAAAATGTAATCAGCTGCAGGGAGTACTTCATCTAATTTATCTACCTTAACCATTTGATCGACGCCTTTTAAAGGCATCCCATGACGACTTACCCCAATTACTTTCATGCCCAATAATTTGCATTTTTTTGCAGCAGCATGTCCTATATTGCCTGTACCTATAACCAGCAATGTCTTACCTAATATTGGAGATGAATAGAGAGATTCCCAGTGCTTTTTTTGTTGATTTTGAATGATTTCAGGGATATGCGTATGCAGCATTAGCACACTCATTAGGCCAAACTCCCCTGCTTTTGCTGAGTGCACGCCCCGATTATTAACAACTGAAACGTGTTCTGGCACCCAGTCCATTGGACATAAATGTTCTACCCCTGCACCAATAATATGAATCCATCGAAGTTTAGGCGCAATTTCAGCAAGATTCTCAGTAGGAAAATCCCAGCAAACAAGAACCTCAGCAGTCTTCATGGATTCATAAAAGTTCTCTAAATCCCAATCAAAAATTGGCTCAATTTTGTCTTTTAAATCAGGGTAACTTTGAATTGCATTATCAAATCTTTCTTTGGTAATAGCAAAAACACTTTCTCCTTCAATAGTTGGTGGGAATGAATCAGGGTCAGCATGATTACTCTTAAAATGAACTCTTATTTTATTATCACTTGCCATAGGTATTTATTTTTTGGTATTTGAAGTTTCTCTTGATTGTATTTCTTTTAATTTTTTCGTAACTATTTTAACTCTCTCTTCTTCAACCTTTCCATCGACTTCAAATTGAATTTGAACGAATTCATGTGCAAGTTTACTTAAGAAGGAATTGTCTTCCAAATTACTTGCTGGAATATTAAGGACAGAATCACCTCCATAAGTTGGAACTGGCAATCCATTAATGCCACTTGCTAGATAAGGTTTTTTGCCAGAGGCAACAGTTTTTATTTGCTCTCTAATTCTCTGACGCATCATTGCAACTCCTTGATCACTGGGTAATAAATTTTCATTTTTATGGATATTGATTGGGCCCATGCCTTCGCATGCTTCTCGGTCTGCAGGAAATCTTTGACGTTCTTTGTAGGGGCGATCAAAAATTTCACCCTGTTCAATTAGTTCAGGACCCTCTGGAGTGTTAAATTCCTGTGGATCTCCTCTCTCCCCAAAATTAGCCCAGGCATAGCAGATAGTTGTTTCATCGTCGATTGGAACAACCCATCGTGTAAATGAACTTCTGCCATAGTGTATTTGCTTTGTTCCATCTGCAGCAAATGCAGCGCCTGCTTGAGTAAAGTTTGGCAAAACAACTTCGTTAATCCTAAACCAAATATTGTCACCAACTCTCCTGGTATTGCAGCCTAAAATCCAACTATCACGCTCAAAAAAATCAATCTGCCCAACTTCTCCAAAGCCTTCTGAAAACTGTTGTCGACTCATATTTGAATGAAGGAAAGAGGTGTGAATTGGATCAACTATAGCATCCAAAACCTGAAGCCAGTTGCAATTGAAGGGCGCCTTATAGGGCACCATTTCCATATCTTTAAAATTTAGGCTGTCATACATTGGGAATTCGGGTTTTTCATCAATTGGTCCAAGATAGGCAAAAATTAAACCTTTAAATTCATAAGTTGGATAGGCGCCAAGTCGAATCCTCTGTTTAATAATGTCAGCTACATGTGTAGGCTGGCCAGGAACATCTAATAATGTTCCATCAATGTCAAAGTGCCATCCATGGTAGCAACATTGAATTCCTGTTTCTTGACAAATACCAAATTCAAGAGAAGCTTGCCTATGAGGGCATTGTTTATGAACCAATCCTAATTGATTGCTTTTGTCTCGAAATAGAACAAGCTCTTCACCCAGAATTTTTATTGACACAGGAAGATCATCGAGTTCAGAAGAGATAAAAACTGGCTGCCAGTATCTTCTAAGGTATTCGCCTGCTGGCGATCCAGGACCAATACGTGTAATTTCATCATCAACATCTTTTGAGTGGATTAATCCATGCCCTGAATATCCTTTCAATTCAACCTCGAAGTCACTTCCTTTAATGCCCATAGTGCACCCTCTCCTGATTAAAAGTGTTAATGAAAGTTACAAATCATACCAAATTAATACGAATGTTAACAGTAAATAATTTTTATGATTATTACATATTAATTATTTTTAATCGAATAAATAGCTGTATTTGTAACTTATTCTTTAATTTATTCCATTTAATGTAATAATTAGGTTTATAATTTTTCTCATTATCATTTGTTTCATTTATTTTTTGAGGTATTACAATTAATAAACTTGACATGTCATCTTTTTTTGAGAAAGGTAAGCTTAAGCATGGACTGCCCTCATCTGCCTATACTAGTGCTGATTTTTTTCGCACTGAGTGCGATACCGTGTTTACTGATAATTGGGTTTTTGTAGGTTTTGCCCATGAGCTAAATGAGCCAGGGGATGCAAGACCAATTATGGTTGCTGGGCAGCCAGTAGTCTTAATTAAAAATAATGAAGGAAAAATTTCAGCTTTCCATAATGCATGCTCTCATCGATGTTTGAAGTTAGTTGATGAGTCAATGAATGTTGGCAAGATGTTATCTTGCCCCTATCATGCATGGACATACAGTCTTGATGGTGATCTTTGTGCTACGCCGTTCTTTGGTGGCAAAGAGCATCAGCCAGAAGGCTTTGAAATGTCAAATCATAATCTTAAATCAATAAAAATAGCTATTTGGCAAGATTGGATCTTTATTAATTTAAGTGGCAATGCTGCCAATTTTGAGGATTATGCAGCTCCTCTTATTCAAAATTTTAGTGATATAGATTTTCAAAAAGTGAAGCCTGTAGCTACTTTGGATTTTGGTGAGATTTCTACGAACTGGAAATTTCTTATGGAAAATTTTATAGAGCCTTACCATGTTCAATTTGTCCATCGAACAACAACAAATCAGCCTCTTGAGGATCATTACACAATTGTTGATGGCGTTTGCCTAGGAAGCGCTATTGATCTAGATGATGATGATAAGGTAAAGGGGAGTTTGTCTGTAAGTTCAAGATACTTAACTCTTTTTCCAAATTTTATAATTGGTCGTTATGCTCCGGATCAAATTGGAGTCTATTTGAATGTTCCAGTTGATGAAGGTCATACGCACCAAAAAAGGGTTATCTACACCACAGAAGGCGAGAGCGTTTCAATTAAAGAGGTTGATGAAATGAAAAAGCTATGGTGGGATGTCCACAAAGAAGATCATGCAATTTGTGAAAGGATGCAGCTTGGGAGAGCGTCTCCAGTTTCAAAAGATGGCGGTATGTTGTCACCTCACTGGGAAGATAGTGTTCGCGCTTTTCAAGAAATGATTGCAGAAGCCGTTACTAACCCACCAAAAAATAATACATAAAGGAGAATTTAATGACCGATACAAGTTTTAATAGTGACTTTAGATTAGCACATACGATGATGAGAGTTCTTGACTTAGAAAAGTCACTTCATTTTTATTGCGACATTTTAGGTATGCAAGTGCTAAGGCGAACTGATTACCCGGGGGGAAGATTTACAAATGCATTTGTAGGTTATGGTCCTGAAATTGAATTTCCTGCACTGGAGCTAACCCATAACTGGGATCAAGAAGAGCACTATGACAAAGGTAATGGATGGGGGCACATTTGTATTGAAACGCCAGATGTATACAAAGCTGTTGAAGACCTAGAAGCTGGAGGCGCCAAAATCATTAGTCCAGCTAAACCTATGAATGCTGGAACTCGAATACTTGCATTTATTGAAGATCCAGATGGATATGTCGTAGAACTTAATGAAAAACTTAACTTAACTTAAGAAGGGATAAAAATGAGTAATAAACCACAACTATATAAATTTGGTGACATTGAGCACCGTTTACACACTTTAGAACCAGGACAAAGCTATATCAAGCCTTTTGTTACTAGTGCAGTTAGTGATACGATGTGCGGCGGTTTGAATTTTTTAAACCAAGTATCTGTGCCATGGGAGTTAACATGCGATGAGATTATTTATTGTATGGAGGGGACGTTTAGATTAACGTGTGATGGCGAGTCTTATAACTGCAATCCAGGCGATGTCCTTTATATTCCTAAAGATAATTCTATAGCTTATGAGTGTGATGAAAAATGCGTAATATTCTATGCTGCTTATCCTCATGACTGGAAGCAACAAGCAGGAATTACTTTTGTGCCTGGAATAGATCCAGAAGACATGCCTCAAAACTAGGATTTAAATGAGTAATTCAAGTAATCGTATAGTGCATCTAAGTCAATCTAATGATAGTAATGATAGCGATCAACTTCCGCGTGTTCCAACTAGGGATACGCTAAAAGATAAATTGAATCAACGAATCATTGATATGCTTGAGATTGATGGACGAAAGCCATTTAACGAAATTGCTAAGTCACTGGAAATCTCTGAAGGGACTGTTAGGAATCGTGTGAATCGCATGAAAGATGCAGGTGTTTTGCAAATCAAAGCATTGGTAGATCGCTCTGCTATAAATTATGCAACAGATTCGATGCTTGGAATAAAAGTTGCTTCAACTTCTAGCCCTACTGAGGTTGCTAAACGTCTTCAAGATTGCAATGAAATAGTCTTTATTATCTGGGTCACAGGTCGATATGATCTTTTAGTAGAAATTGCCTCTGAAGGAGATGAGACCCTTACTAGGTTTCTAGATGAACATTGTTTTAATAACGGTGATATAAAGGATGTTGAGGTAATGAAAGGCCTGGCAACATATAAAAATCAATTTTTATTAAAATCGCAAGAAAAATTATAAATATTTAATAAATTCATAAATAAGGAGAAGAATATGGCAAAGATTTATCACACAACAATGGCAGATGCCCTGCCATCAAAGAAACGTGTTGCAGAGGAAAAAGCTCGATTAGAAAAAGCAGGCGTAAAGTACATTCTGTCGTGTTGGATTGACATGCTTGGCCTTCCTAAAACAAAGCCAATTCCTATGAAGGAGTTTGAGGCATTGTGTGCAGGAAAGGGCCCTCAATTTGCGGTTCATTCAGTTTCTTTTGTTCCTGAATTAGGGCCTAATGACTCAGATCAAATCCCTGTACCTGATTTAGATAGCTTGGTAATTTGTCCATGGGATAAGACGTGCGTATGGGTTTTTTCAGATTTATGGTGGGAAGGCAAGCCTTATAACTTGTGCCCTCGTCAAACTCTTAAAAGAGCAGTACAAAAAGCAGATGACGCTGGATATAAAGCTTTTTGTGGTATTGAGCCAGAATTTATTGCGATGCGATGGGAAGATGGTCAGCCTGTTAAGGCTTTTGATGATGATCCATTGCCAGGTGACGGCTTACGTCCTCGCAGACAAGCTTTTGGATACGATGTCGAGTATTCAATTGACTCAATGGAATTCCTTAAAGAATTAATTGATACTGTTAATGATTTAGGCTGGGAGATGAAGGATGTGGTTTGTGAGGGCGCCTACTCACAGTTTGAGCTTGACTTCACTTATACAGATATTCTTCAGATGGCAGATCGATTAGTTTTCTTAAGGGTTCTTCTTAAAGAAGTTGCTAAAAAGTATGGGATGTTTATTACCTTTATGCCAAAGCCAACGATTGGTGATTGGAGGTCTGGAGCGCATATTAATTTTAGTATGACGAGTAACTTGGATAACAAAAATGTTTTTGAAGGTAAGGATGGTAAATTCTCTGATACAGCATATCATGTAGTTGGTGGATTGCTAAAGCATGCAACAGAAATTACTGCTATTGCTTGTTCAACGGTAAACTCATATAACGGTTTGGTTCCAATAGTTGGTGGATTTGAAGGAGGAGTCTATACATGGGCACCGACCACAATGGCCTATGGAGATAATAATCGATCTTGCATGATTCGACTCCCCCAAAACCGGTTTTGTATCGAGAATCGTGCTGCTGACATGTGCATGAATCCATACCTATCCTTAGCACTTACAACAGCTGCAGCTTTGGATGGAATTAAGAATAAGATTGATCCAGGTGATCCTTTAAATATAAATTTATATACATTAAGTCCTGAAGAAATGAAGGAAGCAAACATTAAATCTTTACCTCGTAATCTTTTAGAGGCAATTGAGGCTTTAAATGAGGATGATTTTGCAAGAGAAGTTTTAGGTGATTCAATGCTCCTTCAATTTTTCTCTTATAAGAAAGATGAGTGGGATCGATATCATCAGGCTGTTACAAACTGGGAAGTTGAGGAGTTTTTAAGGCTCTATTAAGCCAGATTTTTTATCAAAAGATAATAGATAAAAGCGTTAATCGTTTTTTTTCATTTAAACTATTGCCCTTGAGTTCATGTCATGCATGAATACAGGGGCTATCATAATTTTTTGGAGTTTTTATGTGTGGAATTGTAGGACTTTTTATTAAAAATCAAGCTCTAGAGTCTCAATTAGGTGCGCTTGTAGCACCAATGCTCAGTGAGATGACTGAGAGAGGGCCAGATAGCGCAGGTATTGCCGTTTATCGTAATCCTCAAGAGAATGGCTGTAAGATTACTGTCCTTGCTCAGCACCAAGACTTTGATTGGGGTGCTTTAGAGGCTGCAATAAGTAATCATTTTTCTTTAAGAGATATTACAGTAACCCGCAATCATGCAGTTTTGAGTCTAGATTCTGAAATTGATGATGTTCAAGTTTGGATGAGAGATAACTGGAGTGATCTTAGTATTACAAGTGCAGGAACAAATATTGAGATCTTTAAAGGTAAAGGTAACCCAGCTGAGTTTATTGATCAGTTTGATATTAAAAGTATGACTGGCACTCACGCACTTGGTCATACCAGAATGGCAACAGAAAGTGCAATTACAACAGAGCATTCCCACCCTTTCTCAACAGGCGAGGATTTATGTCTTGTGCATAATGGCTCTTTATCAAACCATAACAGATTACGTGAAACTTTACGAAAAAAAGGTGTTCATTTCAAAACCGATAATGATAGCGAAGTTGCTGCTGGATATTTAAGCTGGCGCTTAAGTGAGGGGGATGATCTAGATCAAGCCTTGAATCATGCCATAGAGGATTTAGATGGATTTTATACCTTTGCAATTGGAACCAAGGATGGTTTTGCAGTTATGCGTGATCCAATTGGTTGTAAGCCAGCAATTATGGCTGAAACTGAAGACTGGGCTGCGATGTCTTCTGAATATCGTGCTATTGCAACTTTGCCAGGCGCTGAAAATGCGCGCATTTGGGAGCCTGAACCAACTCAGATTTATAGCTGGAAAAGGAGCTAAGCATGACTGAAATTAATTTAGAAAAAAGTACTATTAGAGAGCTGAATGAAGCATTGCAGGCAGGGTCTTCTGGCGATAAATTTTCTGTAAATAATACTGTTGGAAAGCATGCTCTTTCAGTTGGTCTTACAACAATGGTAGATGTTGAAATTAATGGACATGTTGGCTACTATTGCGCTGGGATGAATCAACAGGCCAATATAATAATTAATGGAAATGCTGGGCCTGGCTTAGCTGAAAATATGATGTCTGGTCAGGTACGTGTTACTGGAAATGCCTCACAATATGCTGCAGCAACTGCTCATGGCGGGCTATTAGTTATCGAAGGCGACTCAAGCTCACGATGTGGAATTTCAATGAAAGGTGTAAATATTGTTGTTGGCGGTAATATCGGCCATATGAGTGCATTTATGGCGCAATCTGGATGCTTAGTGGTTTGTGGAGACGCTGGAGATGCTTTAGGTGATTCAATTTATGAAGCCAAAATTTATGTTCGAGGTAAAGTCAAAAGCCTAGGTACAGATTGTATTGAAAAAGAGATGCGAGATGAGCATAAAGCGGAACTAAAAGAGCTTCTAATGCAATCAAAAATGAGTTATGGGGTTGAAGAATTTCGACGTTATGGTTCTGCACGCAAATTATATAATTTTGACATTGACCAAGTCGATGACTACTAAGGAGATCAGATTATGAGCAAAGATAATCCAACATTAATAGAGTCTGCAACTTTTCCTCGGCATGTGATTGCGGAAATTCAGCGTGCAGCTAAAACAGGAATTTATGATATACGTGGATTTGGTGCTAAAAGAGATATTCCTACATTTGACGATTTAGTGTTTCTTGGTGCTTCAACTTCTCGCTATCCATTAGAAGGTTATAGAGAAAAATGCACAACTGAGGTCATTTTAGGTAATAGGTTTGCAAAAAATCCTATTCATTTAAAAACACCAATCACAATTGCAGGCATGAGCTTTGGCTCCCTTTCAGCTCAAGCCAAAGAATCGCTTGGAAGAGGCGCGACTATAGCAGGCACTAGCACAACTACAGGGGATGGCGGAATGACTCCAGAAGAAAGAGGGCATTCTAAAACTTTAGTTTACCAATACTTGCCTTCAAGATATGGGATGAATCCAGACGACTTAAGAAAGGCTGATGCAATTGAAATTGTTTTGGGTCAGGGTGCAAAACCGGGAGGCGGAGGCATGCTATTGGGGCAAAAAATTTCTCCTAGAGTAGCACAAATGCGAAACCTTCCAGAAGGAATAGATCAGAGATCTGCATGTCGTCATCCAGATTGGACGGGTCCAGATGATCTTGAAATCAAGATACAGGAATTACGTGAAATAACAAACTGGGAAAAACCGATCTATGTCAAAGTTGGAGCGACGCGAGTTTTTTATGATGTCACCCTTGCTGTAAAGGCAGGCGCTGACGTTGTTGTGGTTGATGGCATGCAAGGAGGAACTGCAGCAACACAAGATGTTTTCATTGAGCACGTTGGAATACCGACGCTTCCAGCAGTTCGAATGGCTGTTGAAGCTCTCCAAGAAATGGATATGCATCGTAAGGTACAGCTGATCGTTTCTGGCGGTATTCGAAGTGGGGCAGATGTTGCAAAGGCCTTAGCTTTGGGTGCGGATGCAGTTTCAATAGGTACTGCTGCATTAATTGCTCTGGGCGATCAAAGCCCTGAATTTGATGATGAATATAAAGCGATAGGTTCAGCGGCCGGTTTTTGGGATGACTATCAGGCGGGAAATGATCCAGCTGGCATTACGACTCAAGACCCTGAGCTTGCAAAGAGATTAGATCCAATTCTAGGTGGCCGACGACTTGCGAATTATATAAATGTTCTTACGCTTGAATTGCAAACATTGGCCCGGGCATGCGGTAAGAGTCATGTGCATAATTTAGAGCCAGAGGATATGGTAGCATTAACTATGGAGGCAGCTGCGATGGCTGGCGTTCCCCTAGCTGGTACTAATTGGATTCCAGGTAAGGGTGGAATATAATTACTAATTTAATAAAAATAATAACGAATAAATAGGAGAAATTATGGCCACTAAACTTAGTAAAGTAGCTGCAGATAAAGGTATTGAATACTTTCTTATTAGCTTTGTAGATCTTTTTGGAAGTTTACGTTCTAAGTTGGTTCCAGCAAGGGCCATTGATGGCATGCAAAAAGATGGAGCGGGTTTTGCAGGATTTGCAGCCTGGTTAGATATGACGCCTGCACATCCCGATATGTTTGCTATTCCAGATCCTGATAGTCTTATCCAGTTGCCTTGGAAGCCAGAAATTGCTTGGTTAGCCTCAGATTTATGGATGGATGGTAAGCCTGTTGAGGCTTCTCCGCGAGTTGCATTAAAGAAGCAATTGGCAGAGGCTGAAAAGCAGGGTTTTAGAATGAAGACAGGTGTTGAGTGTGAATATCATCTCATCAATGAAGATGGAACTGATATTGCTGATGGGAAAGATACTCAAAGCAAGCCTTGTTATGACCAGCAAGCCTTAATGCGCCAATATCCAGTTATCAAGCAAATTTGTGACAGCATGATTGAGTTAGGTTGGGGTCCCTATCAAAATGATCACGAAGATGCTAATGGTCAATTTGAAATGAACTGGGATTTTGATGATGCTCTAAAAACTGCTGATCGCCAAGTATTTTTTAAATTTATGGTGAAATCAATCGCCGAGCTTCATGGTATGCGCGCCACATTTATGCCAAAACCCTTTAGTCATCTTACGGGTAATGGCTGCCACTCTCATGTCTCAATATGGAATCTAGATGGTTCTCAAAATTTATTTAATGGTGAAAATGATAGCAGAGGTTTAGGATTGTCACCTCTTGCGTATCAGTTTTTAGGTGGGATTATGCATAGCGCAGACCGCTTAACTGCCATCTTTAACCCAACTGTAAATAGTTATAAACGTATTAATGCCCCAAGAACAGTTTCTGGTGCAACGTGGTCTCCTAGCTCAATCACTTATGGTGGAAATAATCGGACTCATATGATTCGAGTTCCAGACTCAGGTCGTTTTGAATTACGATTAATGGATGGCGCAGCAAATGCTTATTTAATGCAGGCAGCAATACTTGCTTGCGGTCTTGATGGCATTGCTGGCAACCGTGACCCAGGGGATCCACTTGATATAAATATGTATGAGCTTGGAAAAGACATCGAGGGTTATAAGCAGCTGCCGCGTAATTTACTGGATGCGCTTAGATTACTTGAAGATTCAGATGTTCTTAGAGAAAGACTTGGAGACAGCATAATTGATGCTTACATAAAATTAAAGCATACAGAGTGGAGTGGTTATGCCTCCCATCTGACTCAATGGGAGAGGGATAACACTTTAGATTGTTAGGCGCAAAATTTAATGATTTTCTTATAACTATAATGAAACTTTGTGATGGATTATGAAAAGTTTGAGCTAGGTGATGTTTCTCTTTTATCAGGAGAGGAGTTAAATTCAGCCTTTTTAATTTACAAAACTTATGGAAAGCTGAATAAAGGTAAGGATAATGTTGTTGTTATGCCTACTTTTTACACTGGCTCACATCAAAGAAATGAGGGCTTTTTTGGTGAAGGTAGGGCAATTGATCCGGCAAAACATTTTATTGTTTCAATAAACTTATTTGGAAATGGGCTCTCCTCTTCACCGAGCAATTCAAAGCCGCCTCAAGATGGCCCAAGATTCCCGCGTATTTCTCTTTGGGATAATATTGCTTGTCAGTACAAGCTATTAAAAGAGCATTTAGGTGTCGAGAAAATTGCGCTAGTGACTGGCTGGTCAATGGCAGGTTGTCAGGCTTATCAATGGGCTGCACAGTACCCTGATTTTGTTAAAGCAATCTTGCCTTTTTGTGCTTCAGCTAAAACATCCCCTCATAATCATGTATTCCTGGAAGGGGTAAAGGCGGCACTTTGTGCGGACCAAAATTGGAATAATGGTGATTATTCTTCTCCTCCAGTTGCTGGCCTTAAGGCATTTGCAAGAGTTTACGCAGGTTGGGCATTTTCACAAACTTTTTATCGTAACTCTCTATATAAAGAGATTGGATACGACTCCTTAGAAGATTTACTTGTCGATTGGGAGGAAGATCATTCTAAGAATTGGGATGCCAATAATCTCCTTTGTAAGCTTGATACTTGGCAGACTAGTGATATCAGTGTTGGGCCAATATATAACGGAAACATAGAGATGGCGTTAAATGCTATTAAGGCCAAAACTATCTTGATGCCCTGTATGCATGATCTTTACTTCCCACCTGAAGATAATGAAATTGAAGCAGGCTATATAAATGGTGCTGATTTTCGACCATTTAATTCTCCATGGGGACACTGCGCAGCAAACCCAGGAAATGATCCTGACTTCACAGCTGAACTTGAGCGAGCCATTAATGAATTACTTGAAGAGTAAAGACTGAGATGACAATTACATGGCAAGATTTCGAAAAAGTTGATATAAGGGTTGGTACTATTGTTGAGGTTGAGGATTTTCCCGAAGCAAGAAATCCAGCCTTCATATTAAAAGTTGATTTTGGAATAGAGATTGGATTAAAAAAATCCAGCTCTCAAATTACAGATCTTTATACCAAAGATCAATTGCAAGGCAAACAAGTCATGGCGGTTGTAAATTTTGAACCAAAGCAAGTTGGACCTATTATGAGTGAATGTTTGGTGCTAGGATTTTATCGCCAAGATAATTCAGTTGTTTTAGCTACAAATGATTTACCTATTAATAATGGATCTCGCCTTCTATAATATACTTGTTTTTTCTTAAATAAACTTCCCATGATAATCTGTGCTGGCGAGTCTTTAATTGATATGGTTTCCTTTCGAGGAGAACCTGAATATACTCCACATGTCGGCGGTAGTAATTTTAATTCTGCAATTGCTCTTGGTCGTTTAGGTGCCGATAGTTATTATTTTGGCGCTGTGTCAAATGATGCCTATGGAAAGCTAATAGAAGACTTTCTTAAAAACTCTAATGTCAGAGAAGAATTCATTATAAAAACTAACCGACCAACCACTCTTGCCTATGCAGATGTGGTTAATGGTATTGCCGAATATACATTTGTTGATGAACATTCAGCTGGACGAATGCTAGATAAATCTAGTCTAAAGCCTTTTTTGAGTAGAGTGATAAAGGCAAAAGCATTATTGGTTGGAGGGATTAGTCTTCAAGCAGAGCCTTGTGGATCAAGCTGGCAGTGGTTAGTTGAGCAAATCTCTGGCCATTTACCAATTTATTTTGATGCCAATATCAGGCCTGATTTTATTGAGGTTAAAAATGATTACGTTAACCGTTTCAAAAAACTTACTTCAAAAGTTGATATATTAAAAATTTCTGAAGAGGATTATCGTTATCTTTTTGGTGCCCAGGATTTTAAAGAAGTTAGCAAAGAGTGGCTTAAGAACGGGGTTAAATTAGTCATCTTGACTTTGGGTGGTGAAGGCTCAAAAGTAATTTTTGATGTTGGCAAAGAAGTATGTGTCAAGAGCAACCAAGTTGAAGTTGTCGATACAATTGCTGCGGGCGATAGTTTTAATGGAGGTTTTCTGTTTAGTCTTGAACAACAAGGGCTTCTTAGTAGAGATAAATTGAGTTTGATAGAAGAAGCTTCTCTTAAAAAAGCACTCACTTTTGCAAATCAAGTTGCAAGTTTAACTGTTATGAAGAAAGGTGCAAATCCGCCTTGGCTTAATGAGATTTAAATAGCCTAGTAGATTAGATCTATTTATGACAATTTATCAAGAGTCTGTTTTCAATATTTAAGGCAATACATTCTTAGTGAAAGGTTAAAATACTTTTTTCGATTCCCCTGATTAGATATCAATGCAAACAATTATTTCAATTAAGAATTTATCAAAAGTTTATGATTCTGGCTTTAATGCTTTGAAAAGTATCAATCTAGACATAAATACAGGCGAGATATTGGGACTCTTGGGTCCAAATGGAGCGGGCAAAACAACTTTAATTTCAACAATATGTGGAATCGTTTCTCCAACCTCTGGTGAGGTCACTGTTGATGGTTTTGATATTATTAAGGACTTTAGAAAAACACGATCAATAATTGGCCTTGTTCCACAGGAGTTAACTCTTGGATCATTTGATACAGTTTGGGGTACAGTTAGGTTTAGCCGGGGTTTGTTTGGAGCCAAGAGAGATGATGCTTATCTTGAAGAGCTCTTAAAAGACTTATCTCTTTTTGATAAAAAAGACTCTGAAATTAGAATGCTTTCTGGAGGAATGAAGAGGAGAGTTCTGATTGCTAAAGCACTCTCTCACAACCCTAAAATACTGTTTCTGGATGAGCCTACTGCGGGCGTTGATGTTGAGCTACGTAAGGATTTATGGAAGATTGTTAATGTATTAAAGTCTAAAGGCGTTACCATAATTTTGACGACTCACTATATTGAGGAAGCTGAAGAGTTAGCCGACAGGATTGGAGTTATTAGTAATGGTGAACTTTTACTCGTTGAAAAAAAAGCGCATTTGATGGAAACTCTTGGAAAGAAACAGTTAATTGTTGAGTTAAAAGAATCACTTTCCAAAGTACCTTCTTCTCTTGATAAGCACAATATTGAGATTTCTGAAGATGGTATGCATATTTCATACACGTATATTGTTAAAGATGAAGAAACTGATATGTCTGAAGTGCTTCAGGAAATTACAAATTCTGGATTGCAAATAAAAGATCTTAAAATTGTTCAGAGCTCACTTGAAGATATATTTGTAGACTTAGTTAAGGAAAAATAATGAATTTAATGGCAATCAAAGTAATTTATTTAAACGAGATGATGCGTTTCTGGAATACACTTTTTCAGAGTGTCGCCTCTCCAGTAATATCAACAGCTCTATATTTTGTAGTCTTTGGCTCGGCAATTGGCTCTAGGATTGAAAATATTGATGGCATTTCTTATGGGCTTTTTATTGTTCCGGGCCTGACAATGCTCTCTGTATTAACCCAAAGCATCTCAAACGCATCTTTTGGTATCTTTTTCCCTAAATTTACAGGTACGATTTATGAGCTTTTATCTGCCCCTGTCTCATTCTATGAGACTCTAATTGGTTATGTTGGAGCCGCTGCAACTAAGTCATTAATTTTGGCAACTATCATTTTACTTACGGCTAACCTCTTTGTTGATTTGAATATTGCGCATCCAATCTGGATGATGAGTTTTTTAGTTTTGACCTGTGTTGCATTTAGCTTATTTGGCTTTATCATTGGCCTATGGGCTGATAATTTTGAAAAGCTACAAATAATTCCACTTTTAATTATTACCCCATTAGTTTTTTTAGGTGGAAGCTTTTATTCAATCAGTATGCTACCACCGGTATGGCAGACGGTTACTTTGTTTAACCCTGTTTTGTATTTGGTGAGCGGCTTTCGATGGAGTTTTTTTGAAATCTCTGATGTCGGTGTTGGTATTAGCTTGCTTATGGTTCTTCTTTTCTTAGGTATTTGTATTGCTATAATAGCCTGGATGTTCAACACTGGTTATAAGTTAAAGCAGTAAACTAATTGACAGGAGCTTTGTGGTTCAAATTACTGATCTATTTATCTATCCTGTTAAATCACTCAAAGGCATTTCATTAAATACGTCTGAAACTTCTCTTCGCGGGCTTAAATTTGACCGTGAGTGGATGATTACTAATAGTGATTACGAATTTATTACTCAGCGCGAAATCGAGTCGATGTCAACGATTGAAGTGAGTATTGATTCAGGCGCTTTAACGCTTAGCTCAAAGAATAACACCAATCATACTATTCCTTTGGATTCAATTAAATCTGAGCTTATTAAGGCATCTGTTTGGGGCGATATTTGTGATGCCTATGACGAGGGTGGTGATGTTGCATTGTGGCTAACTAGCGTGTTAGGTCAGTATAAAGGTAAGTCCCTGAGGCTCGTGAGGTATGCCAAACAAGGAGTTCGACCAGTCCCATCTAAATACCTGGAAGGTATGGAAGCTCAGAGTGCATTTTCCGATCAATTTCCCTATCTAGTAACGTCATGGGAGTCTCTAGATAAGCTGAATAAAGGTCTCATTAAAAATGGCTCTCAAGTAGCTAAAATGAATCGCTTTAGGCCTAATATTGTTGTCAAAGGTATTGAAGATCTTGAGAAAAAAACATCTCAAAATTTTTTATGCCAGCAAAGTGGGTATAGCTTTGGACTAAGAAAGCCCTGTAAGCGCTGCAAAATTATTACTATTAACCAAGATGATGGGAAAATTGATAACCCAAAAGAGCCTTTAGCAACGTTAACTTCTCTGAGGTTTAGTGATGAGATAAATGGTGCATTTTTTGGACAAAATGCGATTTTATTATCGACGAAAAATTACATTCTTAAAGTGGGTGACGAGCTTTCAATTTGCTAGTTTAGATAGCGCTATTCTGGTTTAATTCTCCAGTGAAATAGCGCCAAGCTTGTTTTCGTTTTTCCAGGCATGTCCATAAATTACTTCGTAGGTTGCTGGCAGTTTTCCCTCAGAGCGATAGCTTTCGTACATCTCTATCATTTTTTTAAATTTAGTTTTCCCTGTGAGCGCTTTTGATCGGCTACCTACATTTTGCGCACCAATTGATTTCAGGTCATGCATTAAGTCAAGCACTTTTTCATACGTGAGGGTTATATTCTCCATTTCCATTATTGGGCTTTGGAATCCTGATTGAAGCATCTGATCGCCTATATCATGCATGTCAATAAAATTATTAACGTGCGCGCTGCTATCAACTGCTGACCAACTTCGCTTAAGCTCTTTTAGAGTATCTGGCCCAAAGGTAGTGAAAAGAATTAAGCCTTCAGGTTTGAGAACTCTAAAGCATTCATTAAAAAGTGCTTTTAAATCAGGACACCACTGCATCATTAAGTTAGAAACAATAAAGTCAACGCTGTTGGATGCAAAGGGAAGCTCGTAGGCATTTGCACAAACCTTTAAGTTTTGAGAGTTTTTTAAAAGTGATTGTTGCGCAAAATCTACACAAATTAGATTTGCATTTGGAAATATTTCAGCTGTTTTATTACTAAGAAGACCAGTACCAGAGCCAAGATCAATTATTGTTTGAGGCTTAATTGAAATAACTTTCAATTTTTCAGCCAATCTATTCGCTATTTCATTTTGAAGAAAAGCATTATCATCATAATTGCTAGCGGCACCATTAAAAGTGCTTCTTATTTGAGACATGAGGCCAATTGACTTGAAATTCTTTTCATTAAGGTAAAGTATTGATCAGATCCTGCTGGATATTTAGTTCCCAGGATGTCAATTTCGAAAGTTTTTAAGCTGAGACCTTCAGACAAGACGCTTATTTGATTAGGCTTGGCCTCTTGTCCATAGAGTAGACACGAGACACTTACGTCACTCATCGCTTGCTTGGCTATAAGCGTTCTAATGATGCTCAGCCTTGCCCCATGATATGGGGTGATGATGGTAGGCCTTAAAAGATTCATGCTCTTTTCGAAGTACTGCGTAGTGTCCGAAAATACTGCAAACTGCGAAGCTAGAAAAGGAGTCATCTGTTTTTCTAAATCTATTTTTAGCTCTTCAAGATCAAGCATTAATTCTAGAAAATTGTTGTTATATTTATCTTCATTGACTGGATCTATTTTGATTAGTAGTTTATTAATATGTTTGGCTATAAGCTTCGTGTTATTAATATCTAGCCATAGATGTAAATCATAAATATTCTCTTCATGCTCATCAGTGTCTTCATGATCCTCCAGCTCAAGTATTTCAGACCTAGATTTATGGATACTAAGATTATTCAAGCTAATAATTTGAAAAAGTGAGTCACTTTCTATGTTTTTAATTGCCTTTCTTAAGCCTGACTCAAAGTCTTCACTGACGATTATTACTAAGTCAGCATTTGTAAGCATCTGAACTTGTGAGGGCTTTAAGTGGAACGTGTGCGCTGAGTTACTCGATTTAAGTAATAGCTGTGGCTCTGCAATGCCGCTCATAAGGCTCGTCACGATACTATGAATTGGTTTAATGCTGACGACGACAGATGGCGTTGATTGCGCAACAACATTTTTGATAGCTAAAAGAAAAATAAAACTTAGTAGAAGACGATATTTCATTATAAGCCTAAAATTGAAATTGAAGATAAATTATACGTGAATCGTTGAATTCAACTCTGAATTAGTTGTTGCAAATAATGATTGCTCGAGTAGGTGCAGGGTGACCTTCTTTTGTGAGGGATGAGTCAGATGGATCAAGGAAATCTTCTAATGAAGCCGCATTATCTCCAATCCACTCTGTTCTTCTTTGCTCTTCAGAGGAGGTTTTGCTAATGTCAATAACTTTAATATTTTCGAATTTGGCATCAGCAAGCCATGATTTCAGAGTTTCAACACTTGGCAGGCAATGAACATTCCGCATTTGTGCATAGCGACCATCTGGGATAAGTGAGTATCCATTTGGACCCTCCACGACTAAAGTCTCTAATATTAGCTCTGCGCCTGGCGCCATCGTCTCTTTTAACTGCAGCAAATGTTCCATATGACTTTTTTGGTGATAAAGAACCCCCATTGAGAAGACAGAGTCAAAGATTGATAATTTAGGCATTTCTTCAAGTCTAATAGGAAGAAGCATCGCATTAATGTCTTTATTAATTAACGATTTAATTGCAGCATACTGGTAATTAAATAAAAGGAAGGGCTCAATTCCTAGTGCTTTCTTGGCGCCTTCCATCGCCATTCTTAATGTGAAATAGCCATTTCCAGCGCCTACATCAAGAACTCTTCTATTTTTTAATGGAGTAATGTGTTTTTGCAAACGTTTCCATTTAAGATCACCTTGCCATTCGCTCTCAAGTTTTAAATTATTGAATATGAATGGGCCTTTCCTCCATGGCAGAAGTCTTTTGAATGCCCTCTCGAGTACTATAGGTTCTGCGCTATTTTGATCTATTCTAATGTAGGGTTCATTTAGCCCTATTTCGCCTTTAGACATCGCTTTTAACTCATCTAATGCTATCGTCCATTTAGGAATATTGCCGTTATTAACATTGAAAGCTTTTAGGCTTATTCTGAGGCATTTATCTGCAATTTTTTGGAGTGATGAATCATTGAAAAATAGCTTAAATTCATTCGTAAATAAAATCATAAATTAAATATGTTCATAAAATATATCTAGTATAAAATAAAGTTACATATATATACATATACATATATTACTTTTAACTCTTATTGGAGATTAGCGTGATAAACAAATCAATTAAATTTTTTATAATCTTTTTCCTTTCATTTAATGTTTTCGCTGGTGGTGGTGATAAGGATGATGCCTACTATGCAAATTTAGATGAAGAGTTGGCAGCCTTTGAATCTCAAATTGCTGCTGAACTTGAGGCTGATGCATTAATGGCCGAAATAGAAGCAGAGATGGCAAGACAAGCTGCTCTTGAAGCCTTCCAAGCAAAACTAGCGGATGAAAAAGCTGCTGCTGCGAAGTCAACAGCT
>Ga0209374_1000381_pt1 | contig 50058 bp, 58 predicted proteins | sample SaaInlLV_DNA_10m_FD_184683 | JGI IMG/M metagenome (GOLD analysis project Ga0209374, IMG submission 184683) | Marine microbial communities from expanding oxygen minimum zones in the Saanich Inlet - SI075_LV_DNA_10m (SPAdes) (version 2) | ecosystem: Environmental > Aquatic > Marine > Unclassified ... | reverse complement strand
CATTGTGAACATTGTGATCACCTATTAATTCCCAAGACACTTCGCCTTGTAATTGACCTTGGTAATACACTTCAAAACGTCCACCATCGGCTTGTGTTTTTTGCGCTGTCCAATCTTTAGAAATAAATTCTTGACGAGTCCAACACCCCATTTCTAATACATCTTGCATATTGTTATCGTGCTTTTCAGACAATATCAGGCCATTGGCTGGCACGGTACGCACTAAATGATGGAATTGTTTTTTTATCGCATTGAGATCATCAAAAATATCCGCATGATCAAATTCTAAATTATTGAGCACTAACGTACGTGGACGGTAATGGACAAACTTGGAGCGTTTATCAAAAAAGGCACTGTCGTATTCATCGGCTTCTATGACAAAGAAGTTACCTTCGCCAATCCGCGCCGACACACCAAAGTTTTCTGGTACGCCTCCGATCAAAAAGCCCGGTGTATAACCTGCATATTCGAGGATCCACGCCACGATACTAGCAGTGGAGGTTTTGCCATGTGTACCGGCTACCGCTAAGACCCAACGGTCTTTGAGTAAGTTATCTAATAACCATTGTGGGCCGGAGGTATAGGGTAGATTGCGATCTAGAACGTATTCGACTGCTGGATTTCCACGCGACATTGCATTACCAATGATGACCATATCTGGCTCAGGCGTAAACTGGGACACATCATAGCCTTCGGTCAAGGTAATGCCGAGCCCTTCTAATTGCGTAGACATGGGCGGATAGACGTTACGGTCGGAGCCAGTAACAGTATGGCCTAATGATTTGGCAAGGGCGGCAATACCACCCATAAAACTACCGCAAATTCCTAAAATATGTACATGCATGCTGGATTCTTATTTGGCTAGATGAAAAATAATCGTAATACTTTAGCAGATTATACCCTGTTAACCTATCAACCGGCTATATCGGATCTATATCCGAGTTAACATACGCGATAAAAGTAGGTACACTAGCTGTACAGGGAAAGTACAATAAAAACAATAATCCTTTCTTATGGAGTCTTTACTCCTCTGTACCCTACTCTCTTCATTAATAAAGGTTTTATGTGTTATGAAACGATTAAATTCGCAATTACAGCAAGATGGAGCACCGCTCGAACTCATATTATTAATCCGGACTTTATTGGCTGGCTGCAAAGAAATTTCATTTCGTGTTTCCCAAGGTTCATTAGCAGGTGTGCTCGGTTCGACACTGTCTGAAAACGTCCAAGGAGAAACACAAAAAAAACTCGATGTCATCTCCAACCAAATCCTCAAAGATACCTTGAGTGAATCAGGTTACGTCAAAGCTATCTCTTCTGAAGAAGAAGATGATGTTGTCCCCTGTAACCCTGAAGGCAATTACTTAGTCAGCTTTGATCCGTTAGATGGCTCATCGAATACTGAGATCAACAGCTTAATCGGGACTATCTTTTCGATTACTCACGCCCCGCAATGGATGGATGCGGATGATCCTTCCGCTTTCTTGCAACCGGGTACGCAAAGTGTGGCAGCAGGCTACGTGTTATATGGTCCTTCGACTATGCTGGCTATGACCACTGGGCGCGGCACGCATTTGTATACCTTGGACAAAACCCATGGAGGCTTCTTACTGACTGAAGCTAATTTACAAGTACCACAAGACACCAGCGAATTTGCAATTAATGCATCTAACCAACGTCACTGGGAGCAACCGATTCAAGATTATGTGACTGATTTAATTCTTGGCACTGAAGGTCCTCGTGGCAAAGATTACAACATGCGTTGGGTTGCAGCTATGGTGGGGGATATTCATCGTGTATTGTGCCGTGGTGGTATATTTGCATATCCGTTTGATAAGCGTAATCCCGATAAACCGGGTAAATTACGGTTATTGTATGAAGCGAATCCGATGGCATTTTTGATGGAGCAAGCAGGCGGTTTAGCCTCAACGGGCGAAGGCAGGATCATGGAAGTGATGCCAACCGAGATCCACCAACGAATACCCGTGATTATTGGTTCAGCCAATGAAGTAGAAGCGTGCTTAGGTTATTACAACCGATAAATAATCAACGGCATGGGCTTTTTATTCGCCCATGCCATTTTTTTGTTTTATCATTGCGCTTTACTATTGCGTTTATTGACGCACGTTAATACTTAGAGAATCCCCGATATGCCACATCCTTTTGTTCAAGTCCCTAAATGGTTAAGTATTTGGCTGTTGACCATGATCAGTGTTGGCGTTTTCGCTGCACAACCAGAACCCAAAGAACTGTTTTGGGAAGATATGGTGCCTAAAGGATTTATTGCCCCAGAAGTCACCGTTGATCATCTAAATAACATGTCACAAGCTGCGCCCAACGCGCCAGTTTTACCCGAGCTAAACGGCCAATATGTGAAGATCCCTGGATTTGTTGTGCCATTAGAAGGCACAGCCGAACTGACGACGGAGTTTTTGTTAGTCCCCTACTTTGGTGCATGTATTCATGTACCGCCACCGCCATCTAATCAAATTGTTTATGTGACATTCAAAAACGGGGTGCCCATCGATAATTTATATGATGCTGTGTGGGTTGTGGGCAAGTTGTCTACCGATGGTTGGAGTGGTGATATTGCGACCGTGGGTTATACGCTAGAAGGCGTGGAAGTATTGCCATACGAGTAAGGGAGAGTACTCACGCCCTTAACGTATTTACATTAGCCAATTGTGCTTATTGTGGCACTAGCCACTCTAATAACTGCGCTCGATGCGTGTCACTAATTGGCATAGCACGCTGTTGGACATAATCAAACTGCACTAATGTCGTCGTCCCTTTCGCCACCACAACTTGCTCATTTTCGGCATTGGGCTGCTGCACTTCTTGATACACCACAAATGAACTGTTACCAATACGCTGAATACCAGTACGAATGGTCACTGCTTTGCCATAGTGGATCTGCGCCACAAAATCTACCGTGAAACTCGCCAAAATCAACGGCCAATTATCCAAGTCTAACTCAGGATTAAAGACTTTGAATAATGGTTCGCGTGCCGTTTCAAACCACTGCGGCACGACCGTATTGTTGACATGACGCAGTGCATCAGTTTCATAAAAACGTATGTTAAATGTTTCACTCAACATAACGTTGTGGACCTGTGAGCATGGGTTTTAAGAATCGTCCCGTGTGCGAGGCTGCGACTTCAGCCACTTCTTCAGGGGTACCTTGAGCAATGATTTGACCACCACCAGAACCGCCTTCCGGACCTAGATCAATGACCCAATCCGCCGTCTTGATCACATCCAAGTTATGCTCAATGACCACCATTGTATTGCCGGCATCACGTAAGCGATTCAAGACTTCCAACAACTGCTTAATATCGTGAAAATGTAAGCCCGTAGTCGGTTCATCTAAGATATACAGGGTTTGTCCCGTATCACGCTTAGATAACTCTTTGGCCAACTTAACCCGCTGAGCTTCACCACCTGACAAAGTCGTCGCCGCTTGTCCTAAACATATATAGGATAAGCCTACATCTTTTAACGTTTGCAGTTTGCGGTTAATTGCAGGGATCGCATCAAAGAACTCTCGGGCATCTTCAACGGTCATTTGCAAAATCTCGTGGATGTTTTTGCCTTTATAACGAATTTCTAAGGTTTCGCGGTTATAGCGTTTACCCTTACACACGTCACATGGTACATATACATCTGGTAAAAAATGCATTTCAACTTTAATCACACCATCACCCTGACAGGCTTCACAACGTCCACCTTTGACGTTAAAACTAAATCGTCCAGGTTTGTAACCCCTTGATCGTGCTTCTTGTGTGCCTGCAAACATTTCACGAATTGGCGTAAAAATTCCGGCGTAAGTAGCAGGATTAGATCTCGGTGTACGACCAATTGGACTTTGGTCAATATCGACTACTTTGTCCAATAACTCTAAGCCTTTCATGGTGTTATACGGTGCCGGCTCGCCCAAGGTTGCGTTGTTTAATTCACGCTGCGCAATTTTATAAAACGTATCATTAATTAAGGTCGATTTACCTGAACCCGATACGCCAGTAACACACGTCATGATACCTGTTGGCACACGCAATGTTACATCTTGTAAATTGTTACCTGTAGCACCCGTCAATTCTAGCCATTCGTTGTTCTTAGCTGTATTGCGTTTAGCTGGGATCGCAATCCCTTCACGCCCTGACAAATACTTACCCGTTAATGAATGCTCCGCATTTTTAATATCTTCCAGTGATCCTTGTGCGATAATTTCACCGCCATGTACCCCAGCACCAGGACCGATATCAATAATATAATCCGCTTCTTTGATGGCATCTTCATCATGCTCAACCACAATCACGGTGTTACCTAAATCTCGCAAATGACGTAAGGTTTTTAAAAGGCGTTCATTATCACGTTGATGCAAACCAATGGAAGGCTCATCCAGCACGTACATGACGCCCACTAAACCTGCACCAATTTGACTCGCTAAACGAATACGCTGCGCTTCACCGCCAGATAACGTGTCAGCACTGCGCTCTAGTGATAGGTAGTTTAAGCCAACATTCACCAAGAAATTTAAGCGTTCTTTGATCTCTTTTAGGATTTTTTCAGCAATCGCAGCACGCTGACCGGTTAATGTTAAGTTTTCAAAAAAAGTTAAACATTCAGCGATAGACATATGTGCCACTGTCGGCAAATTCGTTTTCTCAATAAAGACGTTGCGTGCCTCTAAACGTAAACGTGAACCGGCACAGGTAGAACAAGGCTGTTGTGCTAAGTATTTCGATAATTCATCACGCACAGCGTTGGATTCGGTATCTTTATAGCGGCGTTCCATATTTGGGATAATCCCCTCAAATGGATGTTTACGCTGCATAATATCGCCACGCTCATTAATATACTTGAAGCTAATGCTGGTGCCTTTTGAACCATTGAGAATAATGTCTTTGGATTTTTTATCTAGTTCATTAAACGGAATACTCAAATCAAATTTATAATGTTCTGCCACCGCTTGGAGCATTTGAAAATAATAATAACTGCGTTTATCCCAACCACGGATTGCTCCGCCAGATAGACTCAGTTCATCATTACTCACTACTCTTGAGGGATCAAAAAACTGTCTCGTCCCTAGTCCATCGCAAGTTTGACATGCCCCAGCGGGGTTGTTGAACGAAAACATGCGCGGCTCTAACTCACTGATAGAATAACCACAGTGCGGGCAAGCGAAGTTTGCGGAGAAAATGATTTCTTCAGCGCTGGCATCATCCATGTAGGCGACTTTGGCATTACCACCAGACAAGCCTAATGCGGTTTCAAATGACTCAGCGAGGCGTAATTGTAAATCTTCACGGACTTTAAAGCGGTCGACAACGACTTCAATGGTGTGTTTTTTGTGGAGATCCAACGGCGGTGGATCGGACAAATCACAGACCTCTCCATCAATCCGCGCACGAATAAATCCTTGTGCAGACAAGCCCTCTAACGTTTTAAGATGCTCACCTTTACGGTCTTGGATCACCGGCGCAAGCAACATCAGTTTTGTGCCTTCTGGCATTGCTAGAACACGGTCAACCATCTGCGATACGATTTGCGCATCGAGCGGTACATCATGCTCAGGACAACGTGGCACACCGACTCGGGCAAACATCAAACGCAAATAATCGTAGATCTCGGTGATAGTACCCACCGTTGAACGAGGGTTATGAGAGGTAGACTTTTGTTCAATCGAAATGGCCGGAGATAACCCTTCGATATGATCGACATCGGGTTTTTCCATCATAGATAAAAACTGACGGGCATATGCAGACAAAGACTCAACGTAACGACGTTGACCCTCAGCATATAAAGTATCAAAAGCTAAAGAGGATTTACCCGATCCAGAGAGACCAGTAATCACGACTAACTTGTCGCGAGGGAGATCAAGGGAAATGTTTTTGAGGTTGTGCGTACGCGCACCACGAACTTCTATTTTATCCATGCAACCGTTTCAATGTGCAAAACCTGTAGTATGACATAATCGCTTGAGATTACGACATATATAAGTTGTTTATAATTGTGGGTCTTGATACGTAAGATTATGGGTTTTGATCACCTAGCTGCCTCCTTATTGACTTAATGCCACACATTTACCCTTGCAAAAATTGTGTTAGAATGCGCTCACAATTATTTACTTACAGCTTGAAATCCTAACCGTGAACGCTACCGAAATTCGTGCCGCTTGTGCACTTGCCGCTATTTATATTTTGCGCATGCTAGGATTATTCATGGTCATGCCAGTATTGGCAATTTTAGCACTAGATTATCAAGGCTATACACCATGGTTAGTCGGCTTAGCGATTGGTGGGTACGGCTTAACCCAAGCATTACTACAAATTCCAATGGGGATGTTATCTGACCGCATCGGACGTAAACCGGTGATAGTGGGTGGTTTGGTGTGCTTCGCCATCGGTAGTATTGTGGCTGGGATGGCTGATAGTATGACATGGTTGATTATTGGTCGGATAATGCAAGGTGCTGGCGCGATTGCCGGTGCAGTGATGGCATTAGCGGCTGATGTCACGCGCGAATCTCAGCGCACCAAAGTCATGGCAATTATTGGGATCTCGATTGGGTTTTCTTTTTATCTGGCTTTATTACTAGGTCCTGTGCTATCAAGCTCATACGGTTTGAGCGGGATTTTTTATATTACGGCATTATTAAGCGTCGCCGGCATTGGCTTAGTCTTGTTTATTGTCCCTAACGCCACCAATATTGCGCCAAGTGCCGATACTTTGCCGCGCTTGACTCATATCAAAGCTTTATTCGTTAATCCACAGCTGCGTTTATTAAACATCAGTGTATGCTTACTACATATGTTTATTACTATATTATTTGTGCAATTACCGCGCTTATTAAGTGAAAGTGGGATTGCATTAAGCGCCCAATGGACATGGTATTTACCCGTACTATTGTGTTCTATCGTGGGTTTATTGATGCTGATGCGCCTAGCTAAAACTCAACCTAAAGGCGTGATGCTAATAAGTATTATTGCCATGACGTTATGTTTTGCAGGACTAGCGTATCATGCACATTCAACCTTAAATTTAATTTATTTATACGCATTTGCCATTGTATTTTTTATTGGATTTAATTATCTAGAAGCCAACATCCCTGCACTCGTTTCGAGCATTGCACCAGCCGGCAATAAAGGAAGTGCGATGGGAATTTATGCTAGCTTTCAATTTTTTGGTGCTTTTTTAGGCGGGATCGTTTCTGGCCTAATGATCAGTTCATTTTCTGAAACAGCGCTGTATACTTTATGTATCTTGATTGGGGTTGTGTGGCTCATAATTATTTCAATGTTAAGTCACCATGAGCGCTTAAAACGCGTTACACTTAGCCTCAATCAATCGAATTACTCGGTCGCTGAAATCGCAACACGATTACAAGCAATAACCGGTATTAAAGACATCACTGTGGTTGAAGATGAGCAGGCGGTTTACCTTAAAGTAGACCCAGCAACCTTTGACTTAACGTTAGCACAACAAGCAGTCCACTAATCACGAGGTAGCAGATGGCGACTAAAGGCGTAAACAAAGTAATAATCGTAGGTAACTTAGGTAACGATCCTGAGATCCGTAATTTGCCAAATGGCGGTGCAGTCGCTAATTTGAGCGTTGCAACTAGCGAAAGCTGGAAAGACCAACAAGGTCAACCGCAAGAGCGTACCGAATGGCATCGCGTTACCATGTACCGTCGTCTTGCTGAGATTGCGGGTGAGTACTTGAAGAAAGGCTCACAAGTATACTTAGAAGGTAAATTGCAAACTCGTAAATGGCAGGACCAACAAGGTAATGATCGTTACACAACTGAAATTATTGCTGACCAAATGCAAATGCTAGGTGGGCGTACTGTTGGCAGTCAAGGCGGCCAAGGTGGCAACATGGGTGGTGGTAGTTATAACCAACCACAACAAAGCAATCAAGGTGGCAATGGCGGCGGTTACAACCAAGCACCACAACAAAACAATCAAGGTGGCGGTCAAGGTGGTTATAATAAACCACCACAGCAAGCACCTTCAGCACCTCAAGCGCCCAAAGAACCTGATTTCGAGTTTGATGACGATATACCTTTTTAGCATCGAACTCAAAACCCTAAAATAATCACCTTATCTAACGCCCTTATTACAAGGGCTTTTTTACATAATTTGGCAATGAATAATGATTAACACTAAAATATATAAAGCGGTTTATAGTTTATCTGAGCAGCTAATGAAAGCGGCCAATAGCAATGACCAAGACTCATTCGATCAATTATTCGCTGCATTAAAAACGATATGCGTCGATAACGAAGATACCAACAAAGACCATCCTGAACAGTGGGAAACATTGGCTGATTTTACCGCCGATTTAGACGAAGCGGTTGCTGGATATGAAAAAGCATTGACCAAAGCAAAGGCGATTAATTCAAAAGATCACATGTCATCAATTGCACTATCCATGGCGCTTTTACAAATAGAATTGGGACACACCGACGCGGCACTAGACAATCTGAAAAATGCCAAAATCAGTGCTAATAAAATTGAAGACAAAGAGCTTAAAGCTGAAATACATGATCGACTTAAAGCGCTTGTAGATGGTTCGTATTAATCAAACGCCTCATCAGCTACGATTAATTTTGGTATGTATAGAGGTAATGATCGTAAGATAAATTACCGTGAAGTCCTTGAGTAATCACGATTTTCGCCACTATTAGGCGATATTTAGCAAAAACAAAAGTCAGATTTATGGTACGTTTAACCAGATCTGGCTTTTTTGTGTCTGTTTTATGAAAATAAAGTATGCAATATATTGAAACTTCCCATAAAATACCTGTCATAAAGAAAGACTCCTAATAACTACAAAATAAAGGCTTGTCATGTTTAAAAAGCTGCGCGGTTTATTTTCCAATGATTTATCTATCGATTTAGGTACAGCCAACACATTAATCTACATAAAAGACAAAGGGATCGTGCTTAACGAGCCATCTGTAGTTGCTATCCGTGAAGAACGTCCTGGCTCACCGCGAAGTGTTGCTGCCGTTGGTAGCGAAGCAAAAAAAATGCTTGGTCGTACTCCTGGAAACATCAAAGCCATTCGCCCCATGAAAGACGGCGTCATAGCAGATTTTAATGTCACTGAAAAAATGCTCCAGCACTTTATCAAGCAAGTGCATGATAACAATTTTTTACGTCCATCACCGCGCGTACTCGTCTGCGTGCCATGCGGATCGACGCAAGTTGAGCGTCGTGCGATAAAAGAATCAGCCGAAGGTGCCGGTGCACGCGATGTGTATTTGATTGATGAGCCGATGGCGGCGGCAATTGGTGCAGGTTTGCCCGTGTCAGAGCCGACCGGTTCTATGGTCGTTGATATTGGTGGTGGTACCACTGAAGTTGCGATCATTTCACTCAACGGTGTGGTGTATTCTTCATCCGTTCGCATTGGTGGTGACAAATTTGACGAAGCCATTATTAACTATGTGCGACGTAACTTTGGCTCATTAATTGGTGAGGCGACAGCAGAAAGAATTAAACACGAAATCGGCGCTGCTTACCCAGGCGAAGATGTCAAAGAAATTGAAGTCCGTGGACGTAATCTTGCCGAAGGTGTGCCTCGTAGTTTCGTGCTAAACAGCAATGAAATTTTAGAAGCATTACAAGAACCGTTAACGGGTATCGTATCTGCAGTCATGGTGGCATTAGAGCAATCCCCTCCTGAACTGGCTTCGGATATCAGTGAACATGGTATGATATTAACGGGTGGCGGTGCATTATTACGCGACCTTGACCGTTTATTAATGGAAGAAACAGGTATCCCAGTTGTGATAGCTGAAGATCCGTTAACATGCGTTGCGCGAGGTGGTGGTAAAGCATTTGATCTGATCGATCACCACGGCGGCGACTTGTTCTCACATGAATAGCGAGTAAAGGCAACGGATGTTGCCTTTTTCATTATGAAACCGATATTTAAACGTGGCCCATCCCTAGAATCACGACTCCTGATTGTTGTCGTGCTCTCTTTAGCTCTGCTTGTTTCTGATGGCTTGTATGGCATATTTACACCTGTGCGCAGTGTGCTGACGACGTTCGTCTCCCCGATCCAATATATCGCATCCCTACCCGCATCGTTATTAAACGCCAGCTCCAACCGCATTATTTCTCAAGAAGAACTCATTGCAGAGAATGACTTACTGATCCAACAAATGATGGCACTGCAAGCAGATAACCAGCGTTATCAAGGCCTGTTAGCTGAAAATGAGCAGTTACGTAAATTGCTCGATGCTCCGGTACAAACTGCACTGCCAAAAACCGTCGCAGAACTCATGGCTGTCGATAACAACCCTTATTCATTACAGGTATTGATTAACAAAGGCAGCTTAAGTGGTGTTTATAATTCACAGCCCGTCATTGACGACCAAGGCATAGTGGGACAAATCGTCGATGTGGCACAAACCACATCTCGCGTATTATTAGTCTCTGATCTATCCCATGCGATTCCGGTGCGCATTTTACGCAATAACCTACGCTTAATAGCCAATGGTAGCGGTGAGCTTAATGCACTGAATGTAAGACACGTCGCCCACAGTGCCGATATTGCTGAAGGTGATATATTGGTGACGTCTGGATTGGGTAATATTTTTCCTGAAGGCTATCCGGTGGCAGTCATTGCCAGTGTTGTACGTGACGAGGGTCAACCGTTTGCAACCGTTAAAGCTACACCTTTGGCGCGGTTAGACCGCTTACGGTATTTGTTATTATTGGGTCGTGAAAATACGCCGCTGGAGACCCGTAATGAATAAACGCTATGTCATTTACATGACCCTGTTTATTGCACTGGTACTAGAAGTACTCCCCATGCCGTTAAACCTCGTCGTATACCGACCTGAATGGCTGCTATTAGTGTTAATCTATTGGAATATCGCCTTACCGCAACGCGTCAATATCGGGATTGCTTTTATCTGCGGGATTATTTTGGATATTTTATTAGGCAATAGTCTAGGCTTAAATAGCTTGGCGTTAGTTATTTCAGTGTACATCAGTTCACTGCATTATCAGCGTTTACGCAATTATTCAATCTGGCAGCAGATGGGCATATTAGGTCTACTATGTGCCATGTACAACTTAATTATATTTTGGTTGCAACACTGGTTAACCGATGTCTTATTTCAATTTACGTATTTTTGGCCCATTGTAACAACGGTATTTTTATGGCCTTGGCTATTTTGGTTATTGCGTAAAATCAGACGACAATTGGATCTAAAATGACAGCATTGTATAACCAACAACACGCACTCGTATTAGCCTCTGCCTCACCACGACGAGTCGAACTATTAAAGCAAATTGGGGTCGAATTTACGCAAGCCCCTGCTAATGTTAATGAAGACGTCCAGGTCAATGAACACGCTGCAGATTACGTACTGCGTTTGGCTCGAGAAAAAGCCTTTGTGGTCGCTTTTACACAACCCGACAAATATGTATTAGGTAGTGATACGACGGTCCATATCAAGGGGAAGATTTTAGGTAAACCGACTGATTTTGATGATTTTATGACAATGATGGCGTTATTATCTGGACAGACTCATGAAGTCATAACGGCGGTGTGCATTGCGACAATTGGCACTACTGGACTCGATATGAGTGAAGCAGTGGTCACATCTAAAGTCACCTTTGGCGAGTTGAGTGAGCAACAACGACTCGCCTATTGGGAATCTGGCGAACCTATAGGTAAAGCCGGCGGATACGCGATCCAAGGTATAGGCGGACAATTTGTTAAGCATATTGACGGCAGTTATAGTGGCATTGTAGGCTTACCCCTCGCACAAACTGTTGCTTGCTTACAAGAATCAGGAGTAATTAATGCATGAGTGCTGAATTATTAATTAACGTCACGCCATCTGAATCTCGGGTGGCATTAATAGACAATGGTATTTTACAAGAAATCCATATCGAGCGGCATACCAAGCTCGGCTTAGTCGGGAATATTTATCGTGGTAAGGTTTCTCGCGTATTACCAGGAATGCAAGCGGCATTTGTCGATATTGGCTTTGAAAAAGCGGCGTTTTTGCATGCCTCAGATATCGTGATCCACAATGAAGTGATCGAGGATGTTAACCCCAACCATATTACCAAAAAAGACATCCGTGAGCTGGTTCGCGACGGACAAGATATCGTCGTCCAAGTCGTTAAAGATCCGATTGGTACTAAAGGCGCACGCCTGACAACTGATATTACCATTCCCTCACGTTATTTAGTGTTTATGCCATCCGTTACACATGTTGGTGTATCACAACGAATTGAAGATCCCGAAGAACGCGAACGTCTCAAAAATATCGTGCAAACATTTTGTGATGAAAATGGTGGATTTATCTTGCGAACCGCAGCCGAAGGCGTCAATGAAGAAGAACTTGTCCAGGATGCCGATTTTTTAAAACGCTTGTGGGGCATCATTCAAACTCGAATGAAAACCAAAACCGCAAATGTATTATTTCAAGATCTGCCTTTAGCCCGCCGTGTTATTCGTGATTTTACGGGAACCGAAATTGAAAAAATTCGGATTGACTCCAAGCTTTCATTTAATGAACTGGTGGAATTTACCAAAGAATACGTGCCTGAATTACAAGGTAAATTGGAATATTACAAGGGCGAGCGTCCTATCTTCGACTTATATGATGTAGAGAATGAAGCCCAACGGGCACTCAAGCGCCGTGTCGATCTTAAATCTGGTGGCTATCTGATCATTGATCAAACTGAAGCCATGACCACCATCGATATCAATACAGGTGCGTTTGTTGGCCATCGCAATTTAGAAGAAACGATTTTTAATACCAACATCGAAGCAACCCAAGCGATAGCTCGGCAACTGCGTCTACGTAACCTTGGTGGGATGATTTTAATCGATTTTATCGATATGGAGGAACCCGATCACCAAAGAAGGGTCTTACATTCATTAACCCAAGCATGTAGTTTGGATCGTGCTAAGACTAATATTCATGGTTTTACTGCGCTTGGCCTAATTGAAATGACGCGCAAACGCACCCGTGAGAGCTTGGAGCATATCTTATGTGAAGATTGTCCCGTCTGCGAGGGTCGAGGGTCGATTAAGACCGTCGAGACCATTTGTTTTGAAGTCATGCGAGAAATTGTGCGAGTAAACCGTGCGTATGATGCTGATAAATTTGTCGTGTATGCATCTCCAGCAGTAGCAGAAGCACTCATGGGAGAAGAATCAGCAATGCTTGCCGAAGTTGAACTGTTTGTCACAAAACAAATCAAGGTGCAAACAGAACATTTATATAACCAAGACAAATTTGATGTGGTAATGATGTAAATATGAGTAAACCATCGGGCAATACTTGGATCACAACCAGCTTATCAATATTGTGGCGCAGCGCTACGGTATTGTTGGTGTGTGCAGCAGTATTGATCACAGCTATACGCTTAAGTCTACCGCATACAAATCACATCAATGCGCATGTTACCCAATATTTGTCACAACAACTCAATGCACATATTGTAATCGGTAAGATTGATGGCTACTGGGAAGGTAACGGCCCTCATTTGACCTTGCATCAAGTTAATTTAACGCCTAATTCAACAGCAGATAGCCAAGCCCAAGGTGTCGAATTTGAACTCAATAACATTTACGTTGAAGTAGATTTGTTTGCATCAATACTGCAATGGAGCATTGTTACTGAAAAATTTGAACTACAAGGCTTACAGCTTGACTTAGATGTCAATAAAGCCAAACCAACCGATCTCGAAAACACATCAAGTAACTTGCCTGATTTACTACAAGATATTCTACTCAATAAATTAGAGTATTTTTCAGTGGTCGAGTCCAGTATTAATATCAAACAAACTAACCAGACTCAACACATTGATATTAAACAGTTATCTTGGATAAATAATGGCGTAATGCACAAAGGGACAGGAGAAATATTTTTTAATAATAAAATCTCATTCAAAGAATCGTATCTTAAACTAAGAGAAGAAATAGAACATCTTTTTCTTTCCAATTTATCGAATATTTTGTACAACACTAATAAAAACTTTACCCATGTTTTCCGCTGCAGTGTCGTACATATTAACCGCATCTATCTCTAAAAGCATTACGGAGTGTGGGGCATTAAAGGCCTTCATAGCTGCAATGCATTTAGCCTGCTGCTCTTTGTCCTCCAACACATGAGCGCAACAAAAAGGCAGAAAATCTAGCGTCTTTCCGCCAGAATGAAAATCTAAAACAAAATCAGCAAGCGGCAGAAGAGTGCGATTAAAGTAGTCCGCAATTTTCTCAGTAAAACTGCCCTCAGGGTCCCCAGGAAAAACTCGGTTCATATTGCCGCCATCAATTGGAGATGTCCTCTTGCCAGCTTGAAAAGCAGGATAATTCATTCCAGGAACAATAATGACGCGCCCAGAAATATCTTCGGCCTTGATTTGACTCGCCAAATCAAAAAGAGCTATTGGTCCTTCGTATTCATCACCATGATTTGCGCCAGTAAAAAGAATGGTTGGGCCCTGGCCATTTTTCGCGACCGTTATAGGTATTACAATTGACCCCCAAGCAGATTCGTCATGGGAATGTGGAAGCTTTAGAAAGCCATGCTGAACGCCCTCTTTTTCAAAGTCAACGGTTGAACTTATTGGGCTATCTTTCATGTCTAATTCGGATGTAAAAATAATATAGCGTCATTGTACTAGAGCGCTTTAATATTATCAATCCTGAGTGATGGTTAGCCAGTGGACAAAAAATCCACTGGCAAGTATTTAAAACCCTCTTACTTAGTTACAAACTCTGGATACGCTTCTAAGCCGCACTCAGAAATATCAGCGCCCTCATCTTCATCTTCTTTAGTAACTCGAATTCCCATAACAGTTTTAAGGGCAAACCAAACCACTCCAGAAGCTACAAATACCCAGACAAAAATAGTACCAGCACCGACTAACTGTCCAGTAAATGTAACGTCACCATTTGTTAGTGGTACAGCCAGAAGACCCCATAAACCAACAACTCCATGGACCGATATTGCGCCAACTGGATCATCAATTCTCAGCTTGCGATCTAACCAAACTATTGAAAGAACTACTAGAATTCCTCCAACAGCGCCAATTAGAGTGGCAACTAATACGCTTGGCGTATCTGGACCGGCAGTAATTGCTACAAGCCCTGCTAAGGCGCCATTTAACGTCATAGTTAAGTCTGCCTTACCAAACCAAACTTTAGCAAAAAGAAGCGCTGCAATAACCCCGCCAGCTGCAGCAGCATTGGTATTTACAAATACCATTGCTACAGCGTCTGCACTTTCCTTGCTCGCCATTGCTAGTACCGAGCCACCATTAAAGCCAAACCAACCCATCCATAAAATAAATGTTCCAAGCGTTGCTAAGGGTAGATTTGCACCTAAAATTGGCATTGATTTTCCGTCTTTGTCATACTTACCTTTTCTCGCCCCAAGCAATAGAACGCCTGCAAGTGCAGCAGCAGCTCCTGCCATATGTACAATTCCAGAACCGGCAAAGTCGTAAAATCCAAAGTCACTCAATGAATATAGACCGAAAACGCTTGCTCCGCCCCATGTCCATGAACCTTCTAATGGATAGATGACTGTTGTAAAAATTACTGCAAAAGCAAAGAAAGTAAACAGCTTCATTCTCTCTGCCACTGCTCCAGAAACGATTGACATTGACGTAGCTACAAACACTACTTGAAAGTAAAAATCTGCTGCATTTGAGTAGGACTCACCTTGCCCGCTAATCCCTGATAAGAATGCATCGCCGCCATACATTACGTCATAGCCATAAACCATGTACATCGTACATGCAATAGCAAACAAACCAATATTCTTAGTTAAGATCTCTGCTGTATTTTTACTCCTAACCAGGCCAGCCTCAAGCATTGAGAAACCCGCGGCCATCCACATGACGAGAGCACCCATTACTAAAAAATAAAAAGTATCTATAGCATATTGTAGTTCTAATATTTGATTTTCCATAGCTACCTCCCCCTATACCGCTTCAGGACCAGTTTCACCCGTACGGATACGGATGACCTGCTCAAGACTTGATACAAAAATTTTACCGTCACCAATCTTCCCACCATTGATCTTGCATGCTTTAATGATGGTCTCAATGACCTGCTCGAGCTGCTCATCAGTGATGGCAATCTCTAGTTTTACTTTGGGTAAGAATTCAACCACAAACTCTGCCCCACGATAGAGCTCAGTGTGCCCTTTTTGCCTGCCAAAACCTTTAACCTCAGTTGCTGTAATTCCAGTTACTTCAATCTCAGAAAGCGCTTCTCTAACACCACTTAACCTCTTTGGCTGAATAATCGCTGTTACCATTTTCATATTAATACTCCATATAATAAAAACAAAAAAGCCCACTACCTTAAAAAAAGATAGTGGGCTTCTATACCAGTTGAGCTCAACTTTAAGCTGACGAAAAAAAACGCTTACCTAGGTATAAACCCAAATAAACGTCATTGTTCTTGCTTAACAACCAGCATTGGATGTTAACTGCGGATTATTATAACAGTTTAATTAAATGATATTTTTTTATATTTCAAAACCTGGAAAGCAATTTATTGTGTTGTTGCTTTTCTACTAACCTTTTGTTCTCGATGAAAAGTATAAATGCCTGTACTGACTATAATAACGGTTCCAACTAAAGTCGGTTGGTCAGGCCAATCACCAAATATCAAAATACCCAACCCAATCGCTCCAAGCATAGAGGTATAGCGAAAAGGAGAAACGAAGCCGATCTCGCCAATTCGCATAGCCATGACACTCAATAAAGTAGCGATCAAAATGGCAACAGCCGCACCAAGAATGAGCAACCATGACACTGCGCTAACAGTATCCCACTCTGAACCAATCATCATAATTCCAGCAAACAAGGTGCTGCCAACAGCCGTTGATAGAACCACGGTGATGGTCGGGACTTCGCTTTTTAGTTTACGGGTGGAAATTTCTCTTACAGTAAGAAAAATAATCGCCATAAAAGCTGAAAGCGAATAAATATTAAAACCTTCCAGACCGGGCCGGACAACAATTAGAACGCCAACAAAGCCAACAAGTATGGCACTCCAGCGTCGCCACCCAACAGGTTCTGCAAGGAAAAGTGCTGCAGCCATTGTTATAGCAAGCGGTAAAGCCTGTAAAATTGCGGTGACATTGGCTAACGGCATATGCTTGAGGGCCGTCAGGAAGGTGATTGTTATAAAAATCTCAGCACCCACACGCACCAATATGAGACGCTTATCCTGTTTTGAAAGATTGCGTATCGCCACTTTGGTGATCCACACCATGATCAAAATTGGTGGAACAGTAATTATACTTCGTAGAAATACTGCCTGAAATAAAGCAATCTCAGAAAATAGAAGTTTCATAAAAGCATCATTGATAACATATGCAGATACACAGGCCGTCATCAGAGCAGCGCCTTTCATATTGCTGTTAAGGCGCATCAATAACTCCAAATTCTAGCAAACTATCCCCAAGTCTTATATCTACAACTTGGAAATTTGCAAAATGGTCTGCAAAAACTGCAGGAGAATTAAGAAAGAATAGTGAGAATAGAAGTAGGAGTGTTTTTTTCATAATTTATTGAAATAATTGATTAAATGAGAGCTAATTATTTCAATAAATTTTGATCAAGCTCTTTTAAGTATTTTAAAAATACGCGAAGCTTTTCAGGCATCCACTCTCTACTTGCATAGACCGCATAAACCGAGACTGGCTCAATTTTCCAGTCTGAAAAAATCTCCACAAGTTCTTTATTTTTTACTGCGTTAGATGCGCTATTTTTTGGTAAAAAACAAATACCAATACCGGCAATAGCAGCCTCCTTAATAACCTGTCCATCGTTTACTTTAAACCGATTATTTTTATTGGGAATTGTGTGTGAAATACCATTCTTTGAAACTGTTATTTTAGGTCTTCCAGGCACATTAAGATCAAGCATATTTGCGTGATCAATTTGATCGAAATTATGAATTATTCCATTATCTTTTATAAAGGATGGGGAGCAATAAAGTCCAATATCTCCAGTAAAAATTTTTATTGCAATTAAAGATGAGTCTTCTAAAGGTCCAATTGCCAATCTCAATGCTACATCAATGTTATCTTTATAAAAGTCAGTGGTTCGATTTTCAATAACCAATTCAACACTAATCTTTGGGTGCGTATCCATAAATGGTTTTATTGCTGACTCGATTAATGTTTGAGAAAAAGTATTTGTAGCTGAAATTCGAAGAGTACCTGACACCTCAACCCCCAAAGACGATGAAAATCTATCAGCCTCCTCTGCTATTTCAACTACCTGCTTGCAATATTCATAGTATTTTGCACCAGACTCAGTCAGTGTAATCGTTCGAGTGCTTCTATTTAACAACCGAACACCTAGATGACTTTCTAACTGTGAGAGTTTTGTACTGATAGTGGATTTATCCATACCTAGAAGTTGCGCAGCTTTAGTGAAGCTTTTATGCTCCACTATTCTTGCAAAAATTAATAATTTATTTAAATCCATAGTCTATTTTATTGTTTACATACAAAAACACTGTTTTAATATTTTACTATATTGTTTATTTATTAGAAACAATAAATAATAATAAAATAAAGAATTAACACGATTTGATGCTATTCATGCGCGCAGGCATCTTCTTTAGTTAGTCCGCCAGAACTGATAATCATAATCTGGTTTTTATAATATTAAAGGAAAAAACAATGGATAACGTTAAAAAAGAAAATGGTACGTGTGGATGCGGTAGATCACCAACTGGAGATTGTATTGGTTGGCATGAGCTAACGCCAGAGCAATATGAGGCAAAAACTGATGCTGACAAAGAGGCGATGTTTGGTGACTCAAAGTAAGTAAATATAGCGTAGCCCTCTTTTTGAGGGCTATTAATAAAAAATTAGGGGATATATGAAAGTAATATCAAACTTTGAAGTGACTAAGGGTTACGAGATCTGGAAGAAAGCATTCGAATCTAATGAGGCTACGAGACAAAAAAATAACGTTAAAGTTTTAGCCTATGGTCATGAAAAGGGCAACGAAAGTAATGTATATACAGTTGTCGAAATGAATTCAATCGAGGATAAGCAATTAAAAGAGCCTAATATGATTGAAAGTAGAAAGAATGCTGGCGTTAATCACGCTTCGTTAAAAATCACATCACTGGTTGAATAAAGGCACTAATCAAAAATAACACGGCTCTCTTTTTAGAGAGTTTTTTCTATAAATCATAGGAGTAAATTATGAATAAATTAAATAAATATTTAATACCACTTGTAAAAATTCTTTTGTCGCTGGCCTTTTTAAGTGCAGGCGCGTTTAAAATTATGGGCGATGCGCAAATGGTTGGTATGTATGAGATGATCGGATGGGGTCAATGGTTCAGGTATGTAACAGGTTTAATCGAAGTTACTGCAGTTGTATTGATATGGCTTCCAAACAAACAAGTTTTTGGAGCGGCACTTCTTGTATGCACCATGATTGGAGGTTTTATTACTCACATTGCGTTAAGCATGCCTGGAGCATTTGCTCCTGTCATACTTGGGGTTTTAGCTGCCTATATTCTTTATTTTTATAGAGATCAGTTAGGTGATTCTGCAAAGAGTTAATTAGTTTTTTTATTAGCCTTCCTTGACTTTAAGGAAGGCTTTTAGATCTAAACCTTTTATCAAATAAGTCGTTAAATATCTAAGGATTTACTATGAATACAAGTGCAAATAAAACGCCAATATGGAAGAAAGTAGCAATCATCGCAACAATGATGACGTTTATTGGTGGTCCACTAACAGGGGTAATGACCTACATGAATATTGGCTTGAGTGATAGTTTCGCCTTGGCATGGTTAAAGAGTTTTGCCCTATCTATGCTAGTGATGGCACCCATTGGTATCATTATGATGACTCTGTTCGAAAAATTAGTTACCAGCCTTTTGCCGAATCTATCCAAGTTGCAAACTAATTTGGTAATTGGTGTCATGATGGCCCTTGTGATGGAATCGGTCATGGTAACTATGACCACCTTAATTAACGTCGGAACTGCTGATATAACAGTCTACTTCAGTGCTTGGACGTCTGCCTTTATCGCAGCCCTGCCACTGGGCTTGACTGTAGGACTTATTATGGCAACCATTATTAAACCACGTATTCAAAAAATTATGCACAGCTAAAAAAATTGAAGCAGCAAATCAAGTTGTTGCTTATATATAAAAAACTCTAAGGGGATACTATGAAAAATGTTAAGTTGAAAGTAAAAGATGGTGAGTTTATTCGAACAGACTCTAACTTTAGAAATTGGATTACTAAAGATGGAGGTCCTGGTATTTCAGGTATTGGAGGCTTCAAAGCTGAGGTTGATAGATATCATCTTTATATTTCGCATGCATGCCCGTGGGCTCATAGAGCGCTTATCTTTAGAAAACTAAAGGGACTAGAGTCGCTTATTTCATTATCCATTGTTCACCCATTGATGCCGTTAGAAAGCTGGGTCTTTGGTGAATATCCTGGCTCTACAGAAGACCATCTATATGGGTTTAAATATTTATATGAGCTATACCAAAAAGCGGATAAAAAATTTAATCGTTTGGTTACTGTTCCAGTATTATGGGATAAAAAAAATCACACAATCGTTAATAATGAGTCCTCAGAGATTATTAGAATGATGAACTCTTCTTTTGATGATATTACAGGAAATAAGCAAGATTATTACCCAGAAAAATTGCGTGAAGAAATTGATGTAATTAATGAAAGAGTCTATAAGGATGTTAACAATGGTGTTTATCGCTGCGGCTTTGCAACAACTCAAAAGGCTTATGACAGAGCAATCACTCCACTTTTTGAAACTTTGGATTGGCTAGAAGACATTTTAGAGTCAAAACGCTATCTAACTGGTAACGCAATAACCGAAGCCGACTGGAGGCTATTTACAACACTGATTAGATTTGATCCAGTTTATGTGGGACACTTCAAGTGTAATGTTCGTAGAATTATTGATTACCCTTGTCTTTCAAATTATTTAAGAGACCTTTATCAGCAGCCAGGAATTGAGTCAACTGTAAACATGGAGCAAATAAAAAAACATTACTATGGAAGTCATGAATCTATAAACAAATTTGGAGTAGTCCCGCATGGTCCTGAGATTGATTTAAACAAAGCACATAACCGTCAAAAAATCCTAGACTCCCATGGAAAATAAAGTTGAACTGCCTATTATCGCTGGAAAAGAGCCTGCTAAAGTTGAGGTAGAATCAGGAAAAAGTTATTTATGGTGCCGATGTGGACGATCATCAACCCAACCTTATTGTGACGGTTCACATCGTGGTACCAATATATCGCCTTTAAAAATTGATGCAAAAAAAAATGAAACTCTATTTTTGTGTCAATGTAAGGCTAGCTCAAACCCACCATTTTGCGATGGAAGCCATAATAAGCTAAAGGCTTTAAAAATTGGTGATGCAGTGCCTAATAATACAATAAGTCAATCAATTTCAATTGCAATCCCAACCCCTGAAGAGCCAACGGTTGCAAGAATCCACGAGTTGGCAAAAAATGGCCTAAACAATATTGGTCATCATGGTGAAGTTGGATCTATGGGCGTCCCAAGAAAAGACCTTCCTCATTGGGATGATATTCAAATAATGCCAGCTCAAATGGCTCGCAAACCTCTGATGGAAAATAAAAGTGTATCAACATCAGTCATCATAGGTCCGCGCGCTAAAAAACCATTAAAACTTGATATTCCTCTTTTTATTTCTGATATGAGCTTTGGAGCTTTATCTGAGGAAGCAAAAATTGCACTAGCAAGAGGTGCTCATCAAGCGGGGACTGGAATATGTTCTGGTGAGGGTGGAATGCTTTCTGAAGAAAAATCTGAAAATGCTAGATACTTATATGAATTGGGCTCAGCTCAATTTGGATGGAAGCTTTCAAATGCAGAAAATATTCAAGCCTTTCATTTTAAAGGTGGTCAGGGGGCAAAGACTGGAACTGGAGGCCACCTACCTGGGGCCAAAGTGCAAGGAAAAATTGCTTTAGTTAGAGGGCTTGATGAAGGTCAAGATGCAGTGTCTCCTCCAACCTTTTCAAACCTAGTAACACCAAATGACTTTAAAAAATTTGCGGATACTGTTAGAGAGGAGTCTGGTGGAATACCTATTGGTTTTAAGTTGTCAGCCAATCATATTGAAGATGATATTGATTTTGCTCTTGAATCAAGTGCTGATTATATTATCTTAGATGGAAGGGGAGGAGGTACTGGAGCTGCTCCATTAATCTTTAGAGATCATATTTCTGTACCAACTATTCCTGCCCTTGCTAGAGCAAGAAAACACTTAGACTCAAGAACTGGAAGAGATGTTTCACTCGTTATTACAGGTGGACTAAGGGTGGCCGAGGATTTTGTTAAGGCAATGGCACTTGGAGCTGATGCAATTGCATTATCTAATTCAGCGATGCAAGCAGTTGGTTGTATAGCTGCGCGCATTTGTAATTCAAATAACTGTCCAGTAGGCATAGCAACTCAAAACCCTGATCTCAGAAAGCGTTTAAATATTCAAGACGGCGCGGAGAAATTAGAGCGATATTTTAATTCTAGCGTTGAGTTAATGCAAGTTTTAGCTAGGGCTTGTGGGCATTCAAGCTTAAGTGATTTTTCAGCACAAGATATTGCAACTTGGAAGTTTGAAATGACAAGGCTAAGTGGCGTTAGTTTTTCGGGGGTTGATCGAACGATAAAAGAATTTTAAAAAGTAACATTCAAACAATAGAGCCTATGGAAAACAAAAATCAATTGCCTAATATCGCTGAAAAAGAGCCTGCTAGACTTTTTTAGAAGGATTACTTATTCGCCCATTCACAAAGATTTGTAAGTACTGGAATACCTGACTTTCCATAAGAGGTTAATGAGTACTCTACTTTTGGAGGGATAACCTCATAAACCTTACGATTAACAAGATTGTCTTCTGCCATCTCCTTCAATTGCTTAGAAAGCATTTGCTGAGTAATACCCCCAATTGATCTTTGAAGTTCACCAAAACGCATTTTTTTTTGTGATAAATGCCATAGAATACAAAGCTTCCATTTGCCGCCAATTAACTTGATAGCAACGGTTGTAGGAGATTCATTATTTATATTTTTACTCATATAAGTATGATTTTATATAGTAGTATTAAAAATATGTGTACTTGTATATTTGTAATATACCACTAAAATACCTATCTTACAATTTATTCAACACATAAGGGTATAAAAAATGAAATCACTAATGATGACAAAATATGGCGATGCAGGCACAAGCTTAAAAGTGCAAGAAGTGTCTATTCCTAATTTTGGTAAAAATCAAATACTTATTAAAACTCATTCTGCAAGCTTTAATCCGATTGATTATAAGATTCTTAGAGGTGACTTTAAGGCTATGGGAAAGATACAATTTCCTAAGGGGATTGGAAGAGATGTCAGCGGCATTGTTGAAAAAGTCGGAAAAAATGTAAAAAACTTCAAAGCTGGAGATAAAGTATATTCAAGAATAGCAGAGGACTTTGTTGGAACTATGGCAGAGTATGTGATTTCAAATGACAACGATGCAGCCCTCATTCCTTCAAATCTTAGCTTTGATGAATCCGCCAGTATACCTTTGGCTGGACTTACCTCATATCAGGCGCTTATAGATGTGGCAAAACTATCTTCTGGAGAAAATATTTTAATACACGCTGGATCTGGAGGAGTTGGCTCTATTGCCATTCAACTTGCAAAACATCTAGGGGCAAATGTGACCTCTACCACAAGCACTAAAAATGTTAAATTGGTGAAGGATTTAGGCGCAGATAAGGTTATCGATTACACCAAACACAACTACCTTGATGAAGGCACTAAGTTTGATGTTGTGTTTGATACTTTAGGAGGCGAACACACACTTAACGCATTTAAAGTTTTAAAAGATGGCGGCCGGGTAGTATCTATATCAGGAGCTCTTGATAGCATTACTGCAAAACAGTTTGGCCTAAACAAGTTTGTACGTTTAATTTTAGCTTTTCAAGCTAGAAAAGTTACCAAGGCGGCTGCAAAAATGAACGCAATGTATCGGTTTCTATTCATGTCATCGAGTGGTACTCAGCTGAAAAAGTTAGCACAATTATATGAGTCTGGCTTAATCAAGCCAGTGATAGACAAAACGTTTGATTTTAAGACTAGCATCCAAGCACTTGAGTATCTATCAACAGGCCGCGCCAAAGGAAAAGTTATTGTGAAGATAGTAGAATAAATTTAAGCCCAGTTAAGATCAAATTTCTCTCTAACTTATGGCTAGAGGGAAATTTGTTAATGCTAGAAATAATAATTGGCTATGCCGTATGTATAAAGCCCAGTAAAGATTATATTAATCCATTTCAGTTGTTTTTCAGTATGAAGCCAAGCACAGTAAACCCAAATTAAGCAAAAAGGAAGTCCAATAAACATTGTGTAAGGATACAAGTCATTGATAATTGCAATTGTACTGAGGATGCCTAGGAATAATGCTAGCCACTTCAACTGTTGTTCATATTTAGCAAATCGCATCAATAAAGTCTTTCATAGAAAAAATAGGATTATATGCCAACTTGAACCAAATTTAAAATTTAGTTAAATTTTTGAGAAATAAGTTATTGTTGATTACTCAGATTAATGTCCTCTTCTAGTGTCTAAAAATTAAAAAATTTGAGATCGTAATAGTGTATATTTTCCTTAAGTTAGATTAGGCATTAACATTAACTGAACTCATTAATGGATAAGAATATGAACAAAACAATAAAGCATTTAAAGAATCATAGACCTCTATATTTTGCTATAGGGTTTACTTTATTATTTGTCTTTTACATATCACTTATTCTAGTTCCCTTCAGTAGCTGTTATAGGCTAGATGTTGGGTCAAATTCACTAGGTCTTGCTATTTACAATACAGAGATGGTTCAAGGTTTTTTTCAGGCAAGGGACCAGGCTCAGCTTTTTTGCTATAGCCAATTCCTTCAGTTTTGGGACGTAATTTTTGCCGTTCTTTCTTCTGCGATGTTTGGCTCTTGGATTATATATCTCTTTAAAAATAAGCGTCTAGTATTAGTAGCTCCTACTGTCCTTGGTATGATCGCCGATTGGTCTGAGAATTTTCTTGAATTATTGATGTTAAAAACTTATTCAATTTCAGGCACAATATCTGAAACACTGGTTTCATTGGGCTCTGGACTTAACATATTTAAATTGACAATGTCAGGCCTGACTTGGTTGATCATCCTTGTTGGAATAATACTTGCCTTAAAAACTTTCCTAACCAAGCCTAAACTAACTTAATAAACCAGTTCAGACAAGCGAATGAGAAGCTTACTTTCACCTGGATGAATAAGCGTTTAAAGATTATTTAACATTAAATTTAAATACAATCTCTCTATCAAATGCTCCCTCATCTAAAGGAAGTGGAAGAGGCGATGATTTGAAGACTGCTCTTCTAATGGACGCCCCAAATTCTTGTGCATTGTTTTTTGACATTTCAGGTAAAGCACACCCTAGAATTTTTACGCTCTCTACAGCGCCATTCTCAGCTTGATTAATTAGAACATCACAACTCCAACTGTCTTCTGCGCCTTCATAGCGCCAAAATTGTTTTATACTTGCTTCAACACTCTTAATGTAAGGTGACTTTAAAGTACTCATTTGAGATGAGCTTTGTTCTACTTCAGAATCTTTATTAAGACTATTCCTTTGTCTTTCAAACTCTTCATTTCTTTTTGTTAACGCCTCAATACGAATTGCTTGTTCTTCAGGATTTAGCTTTGACATTTGACATATGAAATTTAATAAGATTTCATAACCAGTGTTTGGCTCATAGTATTCCCAAGAACTAACCATATTATTTTCAATACCTTCACCCTCTCCCATAGGCATTGAAAAATTAACTCGTTTATTAACTTTAAACCCCTTTAAATTACAATCACCCTGAGCATTAGATTTGGCACTCCCATCAGTCCATGAATCCATATAAAGCCAATAAATGAAGCCTTCTCGCTCTTCCAGTGTTGTAAAGTCGATATATAAAGAGGAATTATTACCTGGCAGAACAGTTGTCCACTCACCATAAGCATTAAATGAGAGTATTAGAGAAGACAATAATAAGAGTAGTTTATTTTTCATAGCAGTTATTCTAAATGGAACATACAAAGGATAGATGAAGATTAGGAGTTATTTAGATAAAGATTTTACTGAAACAAATCTGAATAAAGTCTCTCTGATATATGAGGTAGGATTAATTTTGAGCTATAATTAAATTTCTTTAAAAATAAAAGGAGAAGTTTTATGGCGAACTTAGTTAGAAAATCTTTTGATACTCCTGATGATTTAATATCACCAGACAAGACTCGTGCAGAAGTGCTTGAATTTGGAACAGTAAAAGCTATTAGAGTAACAGCTCAACCAGGATGGATGTGGTCGGAGTGTATTAAACCTCATGTTGGTGGTGATAGTTGCCAAGCAGGTCATTTAGGTGCTTGTATTCAGGGAAGTATGCGTGTTACTCATGATGATGGCACCGAGATGATTGTTAATGCGGGTGATGCGTATTCTATTGCTCCAGGCCATGATGGTGAAGTCATTAGTGACGAGCCTTTTATTGGCTATGAGTTCAATAATCAAGGCAAGTCATTCGCAGTATGGGATAACAATTAAGAGATATGAAAAGAGCTTATAAATAAGGCCCTATCTTTGGGCCTTATCTTATTCTGGAGATTGCTTTTTGAGGACTATATAAAAGAAATAGCCCTATAGCCAGCATAAAAGCAACACCTTCTGCGATTGAAAGAGCAGCAATAAAGCGAAAATCAGATAGTAAGCTATAAAAAATTATTAAAAGACCAGTTGGAAGAATCAATCCCCGACTCATTGCTAAAAGCGCAGACTGAAAAGGCAGATGAATAGCAGTTAAGTAACCAGTTATCATCATATTAAAGCCAGCAAAAATGAAAATTGGCCAAACATAAGTCACAAATTCCAAAGCCAAGATCACAGTCTGGTCGCTATCCTTCTCATTGACAAATAGATAAATCAAAGGCTCACTTGCTGTAAGCAATATAGTTATAAAAAATAAACTTAATAAAGCAACTATAACGCAAGCAGTTTTAAGAAAGGCTCGAGTGCGCTGGGCATTTTGAGCTCCATAATTTTGAGAAATCATGACCTGACTTGTATCTTCGATGGCAAAGAACATCATAAATCCTGTCATCAACATATAATTTACAACAGTAATCGCGGCAACGCCGTCAACTCCAGCCCTCTGAATCAGCATCCAGTTAAAAATAAATGCAATAATAGCTCCAGAAACTTCATTAATAAATTCAGAGATTCCGTTGTATGCTGCCTGGAATACTTCCATCCAGTTGTTCTGTCGAAAACTAAAACTTAAGGTCCTCTCTGGCATGAAAAAATAAAACAGAATAACTAATAGCGATAGAACTTCGGATATGCCTGTTGCCCACGCTGCGCCAGTTAATCCCCAATCATAAACTGCAATAAATAAATAGTCGAGTGCTATATTTACTACCGCGCCAACTCCAAGCGCAATGGCGGCAAGATTAGGTAAGCCATCCAAACGGATAAAGAAATACAGCGGGATAATAATCAACTGGAAAATGACAAATGGCATGATGATGCGGTAATACTCACTCATCACTGGGAACAGTTCTTTAGTAGCGCCAAGACTCGCAAATATCTGCTCTTCGAACATTAGGGTCAGAGTAATAGATGCAATACCATAGAGAGTCATAAAAATTAGTGACTTACTGAAAATTGAAGATGCAGCTGTCTTATTTCCCTCACCAAGATACTTTCCACCTCTAACTGAGCCACCAATCGACATCATCATGCTAACTCCGAATAGGAGTGTGATTATTGGAATAATAAGATTAACTGCCGCTAGAGCAGTAATACCCACATAGTTTCCAATGAAAATACCGTCCACCAATGAGGAGGATGTCATAGCAATTAAGCCCAGAACAGAGGGAATTAGATACCTAACGAACGTAGGGAAAATCTCACCATTAAGAGCGTCATTATCTTTTGTTTGATCAACCTTCATCGATATTCGAATGAGCGTTATAAATGATTGCCATTTTCACATAATTTATTCAAAACAATGTGAGCTTGTAATCTATTTAAAAATGGCGGAGCGGACGGGGGTCGAACCCGCGACCTCCTGCGTGACAGGCAGGCGTTCTAACCAACTGAACTACCGCTCCAATTTTTTGGTGGGCGCTACAAGACTTGAACTTGTGACCCTCGCCTTGTAAGGGCGATGCTCTCCCAACTGAGCTAAGCGCCCAAAAAAAATGCCCGAATCACTTCAGGAATCGGGCATATTATACTGACAAAAATCTATCTAGTTAACAGATTCCTTTAATAATTTCCCTGCTTTAAATGCTGGAGCATTTGAAGCTTTAATTTGAATCGTAGCACCAGTTTGTGGATTACGACCACTGCGGGCTGCACGCGCTCTAACTAGGAAACTACCAAAACCCGTAATGGCAACTGAATCGCCATTTGCTAATGCGCCAGTAATGGCACTTGTTGTTGCTTCTAAAGCACGAGCTGCATCTGCCTTAGATAATCCTGAGTTATCGGCAATGGCTGAAACTAAATCTGATTTATTCATTGTTTAAATTCCTTATAAGTTTATAAATTTATTAAAAACCAAAAATATATTATGGCGTTCAAAATAAATTATACATCATTAAACCGCTGTCTCAAGGCATATCTAGAAAAAAATACAAATAAAAAATTGCATAATATGCAATTTTAATAAAAATACTTTAACTTTCTATTGGGTTAAGATGAACCACAAAATTTTTCTCCCAGACATTCTGATTAATTTCACCAATATGTTTATATAGGATTAAACCTTCTTCATTAACTAGGAAGGTCTCGGGTGTTGCATAAACCCCTAAATCTAATCCAATCTTACCATCTGGATCAAATAAAATTTCATCAAAAGGATTTCCCATAATTTCTAAATACTGTGCACCGTTTTCTCTAGTATCTTTGTAGTCAATACCTATAATTTGTAAATCTGTATTTTTAGCTATATTCATAATCATTTGATGCTCCTTGCGACAGGTAGTACACCATGACGCCCAAACATTTACTAAGCTCATTTTATTATCAAAAAGATCCGCCACTATAATAGTTTCATCGGTATAAAAATCTTTGCCTTCAATGACAGGGAACATTTTTCCGAGAAGTGGAGAAGGTAGCTCGTCTTTATTTGAATTTAGACTTAAAAACAGAAAAACTGCAATAATAACAAATACAATTAATGGAATTAGCTTCTTCATTCTTTTCCTGCTGTAGCTTCAAGAGCTGCTGCAACTTCAGGCGGCATATAGTTTTCATCATGCTTAGCCAATACATCTGTTGCCAGAAATATATATTTGCATCCCTTACCAAACCAATTTTTAACGCACTTTGAAGTCAATGATCCACTCGTAACAACCCCCTGCCCCTCTCTAAAAAGATCAGGCAGAATGCCTTCATAGTTTACTTCAATTGATTTATTATTGTCTGTCACAACAAAGCTTACCATCATGTCTCGTCTTTGAACACTATCTTTTTCAACCAGTCCGCCAACTCTAAAACTTTTTCCAATTGGCGCCTTCCCATTTGCTACATCAGTTGGTGTATAGAAATATAATAGATTTTCATTAAACGCTTTGATGCCTAAATAGCCAGCTGAAAACACTCCAAATAAAAGAAGCGCAACAAGAAGCATACGGTTTTGTCTTCGAGTCATTATTTTCTTGAATACTTATTTTGTAGATTGATTAAGGTTTTTTTATGCTTCCTATTCGCGCTTAAGAACAGTGTAATAACTGTAACCGCAGAAACACCGTATGCGAGCCACACATAAAATGCATACTTACCATAAGGAAGAAAGGAAAAATACTCTACCATTGTCATGAGACTGCTCCAGTAACTTCTTCTTGAACCCACCGCGAATTTTGCTCACGAATTAAAACCTCAGTTTTAGCTTTAATAGCAACTAATAATGCATAAAGAAATATAGAAGCAACGAACATTAGCGCTAGAGCAATTTGCATATCAGGATCTTTTAAACCACCAGTACCAACTGAGTAACCCTGGTGAAGTGTGTTCCACCACTTAACTGAATAATGAATAATGGGCAAATTCACCAAGCCAACTAACGCTAGGATTGAGCTTGATTTAGCAGCAGTTCTTGGGTTGTCAAAGGCATTATTAAGAGACATATAAGCCAAATATAAAAAAAGCAAGATAAGCTCTGATGTTAGTCTTGCGTCCCAAACCCACCAAGCTCCCCACATTGGCTTTCCCCAGACAGCTCCTGTAACTAATGCAATAATTGTAAAGGCAGCGCCAATAGGGGCTGAAACCTTTGCAACTACTTCAGCCATCTTAATCTGCCAGATAAGTCCAATACCTCCAGCAATAGCCATAACTGCATAAACCATCATTGATAAAATCGCACTAGGCACATGAATAAAAATAATTCTGTAGCCATCTCCTTGTTGATAATCCGCAGGAGAAACGATAAGCGACCAGTATAGTCCAATAACTAAAAAACCAATAAATGGCCAAAAAAACCAAGGGGTTAAGTTGGCACATGTTTGGTAAAAAATTTTAGGAGACGACTGCCTTTGAATCCATTTCCACATAACTAAAAAAAAGCTAAAAAAAAAGATTTTATTTTAATGATTTTTGAGCGACGTTGTTTCGTAAATATATTGGTTGTGGGAGTTCAAATGCTGGTTTTTGACCCGACTCAATTGCATGAATCGACAAATCTACCAATTCGGATGCCTCGGGGAATATAGTAAGGTCAGTTAACTTGACATTAGAGGCTGTATGTAATTTATCATAATACACCCCCCATCCAGTTCCTACTCCCACAAAATCATCTCCTAAGCAGTCAACATCTTCAGGGCCACAAATTTTCATTTTGCTAATAGCGCCATGAGCATAAGCCGCCCAGTAAACCTCTCCCATACGAGCATCAAGCGCAATGGCTATTTTCTCTTCTTTAAGTATTTTAGATGCCCTAAATCCTAACAACTCAAGTGTTGAAAAACCAATAGTAGGAATGTTGCAAGAAAACGAAAGCCCCTGCACAACGCCAACACACATTCTCACGCCTGTAAAAGCACCTGGGCCTTTTGAATATGCAATTAAATCGATCTCATTTAACTGTCTTCCTGACTCTTGAAAAACTTCGTCACAGAGCCTCAATATGTGTCCAGAACTTTTTTCAACGCTTGAGAGAACTCTACTTGTCTTAACTCCAGCAGAATATAATGTAACCGATGCCACCTCAGTGCAAGTATCTATTGCAAGTATATTCATCAAATTATTCTTTTATAGTTCTTATGCATCGACAAAATCATTTCAACACGTTTTTTAAGGCGATCAGGAAAATTCGCAGGATTGTAATAAGAAGGGCCTTTTAATAAGGCAACAAGCGTAGCCATTTCCTTTAAATTCAAACTACTTATATCTTTGTTAAAATAGTGCAAGCTTCCACTAGCAAAGCCATGAAAAGCAGTAGAACCTTGTTGCGCTAAATATACCGTATTCATATATCTCTCAAGAATAAATTTTTTGTCGTACGACAGCTCTATTAAGATTGCCATTAAAGATTCTTTTGTTTTTCTTGTTAATGTTTTATCTCTTGAAAGTAGGGAATTTTTTATCAGCTGTTGGGTTATTGTACTTGCACCTCTAAGCTCTTTTTTATCGAATAAATACCCGTATACAACTCTTAATATTTCCTTAAAATCAACACCGTGATGATTAAAAAATGACTGGTCCTCAACCAATAAAAGCATATTAACCAAGTCTTTAGGATAATCATCAAAAGAATACTCAGTTTGAATTACGTCCTCTATTGGCTCTATATCTGAAGAAAATTCAGCCTTTACTAAACTATTTAAATACAAAGCATACGAAATAAAAATGACCAAACATAATAAAAGTATTCGTTTAATCCATGAGCTAGTAATTGGTTTCATTTTTTATACTTATAATTTTATTGGCGTCAGTAAAAGGACTGTTTTCAAGTAAGCTCGAGCAAGAAGAATGAAGCCAGTTAAAGTTAGAGCTCTTAGCAATCTTGTGAGCGTTTTTTGGATTAACACCAGAGCCAGGCATAATTTCGATTTTACCCAAAGCTCTTCTGTGCATATCATTGAGAACTAATAGGCCTTGATCAGCCGTTTTAAAACCACCTGAGGATAGAATACAATCAAAACCTAAATTAGTAGCAATGTCTACTGCTGCAACTGGGTCAGTTACTGTATCAATAGCTCTATGTAAAGTTTTTTTTAATCCAAGAGCATGCTTGACAAGTTTTTCTAGAAAATCTTGGTCAATTTCCCCATTGACTAACGTAGCTCCAAAAACAACACCCTCAAAACCAAAAGAACGAGCCATATCAATATCGTTTTTCATTTGTCTTAAATCTAAGGATGAATAATGAAAATTACCACTTTTTGGGCGAACCATAACGCGCACAGGAATTTCAGCATGTGAAGCATGTTTCATTAAATTAACTTCTGGGGTTAGTCCACCATGAATTAGGGAGCTGCATAACTCTATTCTATCGGCATTACCCTTAATACAGGCCTCCAAACCAGCTAAATTATCAATGCAAACTTCCAGTTTAGTTTCCATATAGTCCAATACAAATAGAGTTATTTTAAACAGTTCATCTCAATGCCTACATAATACGATAACAACAACAAATAATTGATAAATATAGATTAAGTAGTATAAAATACCCCCTTCCTTGCTTGATCAGCTTACGTTGGCAAGCTTTTTTTAACCCATAAGGAGATGTTAATGAGACATTATGAAATAACCCTCATTGTCCACCCTGATCAAAGCTCTCAGGTAACGACAATGATTGAAAAATACAAAGAACTAATCACTTCAGGTGGTGGCATGGTTCACAGAGATGAAGACTGGGGTCGCAAACACCTCGCCTACCCAATCGATAAAATCTATAAAGCACATTATTTAATGATGAATATTGAGTGTGACAAAGATACTCTCGATAAATTGAACTATAACTTCCGATTCAATGATGCCATTCTTAGAAACTTAATAATTTCTAAAAAAGAGGCTATCACCGATCCATCAATTATGGTTACAGAATCTGACAAAGATAAAGATCATGGTAAAGACAAAACCAAAGATCGTGTTGCTGACAAGAAATAGGAGATTGTAATGGCTAAAAAACAAGTAACTAAAAGACGTAAATTTCAAATCCCTATCAACCGTTTTTGTCGTTTTACAAAAGCTGGTGTTAAGGAAATCGATTATAAAGATGTCGAAACTTTACTAAGAAATATTGACGAGAGTGGAAAAATTACTCCATCAAGAATAACTGGCACAACCGCTAGATTCCAAAGACAACTTACTACTGCGATTAAACGAGCTAGATTCTTGGCGTTAATTCCATACACTGACAAACACAAAAAATAGGAGGCCTCATGAAAGTAATTTTATTAGAAAAAAATGAAAAATTAGGTAGCCTTGGTGATATTGCAAACGTTAAGTCTGGATATGCCCGAAACTATCTAATCCCTCAGGGAAAAGCTAAGCCTGCAAATAAAGCTAATATGGCTACATTTGAAACAATACGTGCTGATCTTGAAGCTAAAGAACTTGCTGCAATGACAGACGCTCAATCCAAAGAAACTGCCATGTCAGATGTTGTATGCACAATTTCAGCAAATGCAGGTGAAGAAGGAAAACTTTACGGCTCTGTAAGTCCGGCCGATATTGCTGAAAATCTTCTCGCACAAGGCTTTGAGGTTGAAAAAAGAGACATTAATATGCCTGAAGCCATAAGAAATATAGGTGAATATGAAGTTACAGTTTCTCTTTATGCAGAAGTTGTTGTGACTGTTAAAGTAATAGTTATCGCTTCAACTGAGGTAGAATAAGTTAATTCAAATCCCATAAGTAAGTTAAAATAAAAAGCCCTTTTTGAGGGCTTTTTATTTTTCTAAACTGCGCCAATGGACATTGAAAACCCAAAAATACCGCCAAATTCAATTGACTCTGAGCAGTCAGTTCTGGGCGGACTTTTATTGCATAATGATTCTTGGGATAATGTAGTTAACATAATTAGCTCTGATGACTTCTATCAAGCCTCTCATCGCATCATCTACGACGCAATAGTTATCCTTCTTGAACATGACAAGCCCGCAGACATTCTTACCGTTAAAGAGCAGGTTATTAAAACTCATGATGAGGAGTCTATTGGAGGATTTGCTTATCTAGCTCAAATTGCAGAAAACACACCGAGCGTTTCAAACATTGATGCTTATGCCAAGCATGTAAGAGAGCTTTCAATCTTTAGGCAATTAATTAAGATTGGAAGAGAGCTCGCTGATACTGCCTTCCATCCAAAAGATATCGAAGTAAACAATTTACTAGACTTATCTGAAAGAAAAATCTTTGAAATTGCAGAGCAGGTAAGTCGTAACAAACAAGAAATTACAAATGTAAAAGATATTATCAAAGATGTCGTTAATCGCGTTCATGAAATGCAAGAAAAGAAAGGCTTTAAGGGAACTGAGACTGGTTTTTCTGAATTAGACAAATTAACATCGGGGCTTCAAAATGGTGACCTTATTATTATTGCAGGAAGGCCAAGTATGGGCAAAACAGCGCTATCAATGAATATTGTAGAGCATGTTGCTATTCATAATTCAACGCCTGTTGCGGTTTTTAGTCTTGAGATGCCGATGGAACAATTAGTAATAAGGATGATTTCATCTTTTGGACGAATAGATTCAAGTAAGTTACGAGATGGCGATATGTCTGAAATTGATTGGAATAGCTTTAATCATGCAGTAAGGGCCTTTGAAGAGAATACAATTTTGATTGATGAAACGCCTTCAATCACTCCAACTGAAATTCGCGCAAAATGCAGAAGACTCAAAAGAAAATATCCTGACCTTGGTTTGATCATGATAGATTACTTGCAATTAATGACCGTTCATGGAAAGTCAGAAAATAGAGTTCAAGAGATTTCAGAAATTTCACGCTCATTAAAGGCACTTGCTAAAGAAATTAATGTTCCAGTGATTGCACTCTCTCAGCTTAATCGAGGAGTAGAGTCGCGCACAAAAACTGGTAAAGGAAGGATACCTCAAATGGCTGATTTACGTGAATCTGGGTCTATTGAGCAAGATGCTGATATTATTGGATTTATATATCGTGATGAGGTTTATCATGATGACGCTTATACCAATCCAGAAGAAGTGGGAAAGGCTGATTTAAGAATAGCGAAACATAGAAATGGTGCAACTGGTAATATAAAACTTGCCTTTGTAGGCCAGTATTCTAAATTTGAAGATTTAGCCTTTGAAGACAGATTTCAGGGTGTAAGCGATGAGCAGATGGATGCATCCTATGTTAAAAATATGACAAATTTTGATCAAGGCGACTTCTAAAGCCTCTTTAAAAAATCTTTCAAACTAGATTCCATGAACAACTCCTTTATCCAAATCAGTGATTGTCACATAGATGATGAAATAAATGTATGGGGTACTGACTCTCAAAAAAATTTAAACTCTATAGTCAATAGTATTTCTAATAGAAATTATGACGCACTAATAATTAGTGGTGACCTGGCTCACAATGGAACTGCCTCTTCCTACTCATTACTTAAAGATATAATTCACCCAATTAGTAATAATCTAGCCATTCTTCCTGGAAATCATGATAATAAACTGAATTTATCCTCAGTATTTAGTAAACATTATTTGTCAAAACTGACAATTGCTGACTGGGAAATAATTTCTATAGATTCTGTTCAAGAAAATAAAACTAGTGGCTTTATAAAAAAAGCTGAACTTGAATTACTTACTAAAAAAATTTTATCTTCGACTAAAAAATTTATTATTCTTTGCCTTCATCATCCTCCAGTTTCTATGGACAGTAATTGGGATGATAATAAATCTTTAGAAAACTCGGATGATTTTTTTCAAACTATAGATAAGTTTAGTAACATCAAAGCAATTATTTGGGGTCATGCTCACCAAGGCTCTAAATTTTACAGAAATAATGTAAAGCTCTTTTCGTGTCCATCGACAACACTTCAATTTAATGGTCCAAAAATGATTGGCTATAACCATTTCAATCTGAGTGATAAAGGTGAAATTAATTGTGATATGGTGTGGCTATGACAAACGATCAAATACTTAATAAGTTAATATACAACCAAAAAAAAGTAACTTACTCAAATATATCTGATATTTTCGAGCTTAACTTTAAAAAAATTTCTAGACTTATACCTCTTCTAGCTTCTATTAAGAGTGATTTTATTGGTATAAAAAAACCATCTAATGATCTATTTTTACTTTGTCATGATAAAGCCCCTTATACCGGAACATATACATTAACTCACAAAATTCAGTCTCAAGATGTAATGATTAATAGACCAGATATCTGTTTCAAAATTTATTTTGATGCAAAACTTTTAGAGGTTACCTCAATCTGTAAAGAGACAAGAATTAATGACTCCCATCCTCTAATCAATGACTGCAGTGATTTAGCCTTTCAATTAGAACTTAACCTCTTCATGCTAAGGTGGCTAGATTATTGTTTGGATAGGTACAATGGTGCTGAATGGTCAAAAAGCAAATAAAAACTGAAAGCACAAAGCTTGTCATTGCAATCTCCTCTAGAGCACTGTTTAATCTTGATCACTCACATCAAATATTTAAAGATGAAGGCATCAATGCTTATGCCAAACACCAACAAGAAAATGAGCAAGTAATCCTTGAGCCTGGTGTGGGATTTACTTTAGTCAAAAAATTACTTAAATTAAACAGCAAAAAGACGCCAATTGATGTGATCTTGCTTTCAAGAAATAGCGCTGATACTGGCCTAAGAATTTTTAACTCAATTGAACATTATGGTTTAAATATTTCAAGAGCAGCGTTTACTCGTGGCGAAAGCACTCACCCTTTTGTTGGCGCCTTTGAAGCGGACTTGTTTCTGTCTAGTAACTATAATGACGTTCAAAAAGCTTTAAAGTCAGGTTACGCAGCTGCATCAATTATTGAGTCAAAATCAAACCATAGTCATCCCTCACAACTCAGGATCGCCTTTGACGGGGATGCCGTTATCTTTTCGGATGAATCTGAAAAAATATTTCAAGAGAAGGGTCTTGAAGCTTTTCATGAAAACGAAGTCCTGTCTGAAAAAATTAAACTAAAGGCTGGCCCATTTAAATCTTTTCTGGTCTCTTTACAAAAAATTCAATCAACATTTCCTGAAGAAAATAACCCTATAAGGACTGCGTTAGTTACTGCAAGATCGGCCCCAGCACATAAAAGAGTTATTCACACCATGAGAGAATGGGGGATACGCATTGATGAGTCATTTTTTCTTGGCGGTCTTGAAAAAGGCGTCTTTCTAAGGGAGTTTGGAGCAGATATTTTCTTTGATGATCAGCAGCAGCATTGTGACTCAGCATCTCAGTACGTTCCTACTGGGCACGTCCCAAGTGGCATCAAAAATTTATAGCATTTTTAATAGAACTTATTTATTGCTTAAACTCACCATGAGATTTAATTGGTAAAATACATATTATTATTATTTAAAGTTTACTGATGTCAAATAAAATTCAAGCCATTAGAGGAATGAATGATCTGTTGCCAGCAGACTCTGCCCTTTGGAGTTCTTTGGATGCCACTATTAGTAATCTTCTTATCTCTTATGGCTATAAATATTGCCGTACACCCATTGTTGAAAGTACAGAGACTTTTTCTCGTGCAATTGGCGAAGTGACAGACATTGTAGAAAAAGAGATGTACACATGGGAGGACAATAATGGTAACTCTTTAACTTTAAGGCCTGAAGGCACAGCTAGTGTAGTTAGAATGATGATTGAGCATAATTTGCCGCGCGAAGGAATACAAAAGATTTTTTATAACGGTCCAATGTTTAGACATGAAAGACCTCAAAAAGGAAGATACCGACAATTCCACCAAGTAGGGGCGGAAGTTTTTGGAGCTTCTGATGCCAAAATTGATGCTGAATTAATATCTCTTACAGATTCACTCTGGAAATCTCTTGGAATCAATGCAAGATTAGAAATTAATTCACTAGGCTCAAAAGAAAGTCGATCCGCTTATAGAAATATTCTTACAGGCTTTTTTAATGAAAATATAAGCCAACTGGATGAAGATAGTCTGCGTCGATTAAAGTCAAATCCTTTAAGAATATTGGATAGTAAAAATAAAGACCTTGAGGTATTAATTTCAAATGCTCCAAAAATGATTGATCATTTAGATGATGAATCTAAAGAGCACTTTACTATTTTAAAAACCTATTTAAATAAACTAGATATTCCTTATGAGATTAATCCAAAACTTGTAAGGGGCTTAGACTACTACAATCAAACTGTATTTGAATGGATTTCAAATGATTTAGGGTCGCAAGGCACTATTTGTGGTGGTGGAAGGTATGATGGTTTAGTTGAAAAAATGGGTGGTAGCCCTACCCCGGCAATTGGCTTTGCAATGGGCTTAGAGAGAATAGCCCTTCTAATTCAAGACAAAAATAGTCAGCTTGATAACAAGAGGTGCCAACTCTATTTTGTTGTCCTAGGTGATAAGGCACAGATTGAGTCAATGAAGCTGTCCAAAAAAATTCTTCAGGCCCTCCCTAACATTACACTTAGTAATGACATAAGCATGGGGAGCTTAAAAAGCCAAATGAAAAAAGCAGATAAGTCTAATGCTGACTTCGCTTTAATTCTTGGAGAGGAAGAGTTATCAAGCAATCAGTTGAGTATTAAACCCTTAAAAGGCCAAGGAGTCCAGCAATCGATTAAGCTTGAGGGTATCATTCAGCATCTTCAGGAGATATTATGAAAAATTTTATAGAAATTAGCGACACGGAAGAAGAACAAGTCGACAAAATTAAAAAATGGTGGAATAGTAACGGCAAGCAAATTATTGGTGGAGCAATTCTTGGTCTTGCAGGAGTATTTGGCTGGAATTCATATGGTGACTATCAAGATAGTCAAGCTTTGAATGCTAGAACTTTATATTTAAGTTATGCATCAGATTCCACTAATATTGGAGCTTACGATAAGCTTATTAAGGATCACTCTTCAAGCAGTTACGCTGATCAAGCAACGTTCTTAATGGCTAAATATTTATTTGAAGCTGGTAATTATGCTCTTGCTCTTGACGCTCTAAAGCCTTTGATAAGTCGTGAAAATGTTGTTATCGCTTCAACTGCTATTTTAAGATCTGCTTCACTTCACTTGCAACTTGGTGAACATAATGAAGCACTTGCAATTCTTGATATTGAAGCTGGGGAAGGGTTCTCTGGTTTATTTTATAATCTTACTGGTGATATTTATTTGGATCTTAGCAACAAAGAAGAAGCTAAAAAATACTATAGCCTTGCAATTGAAAATATTACTGCTAACTCAAGCCTTACCCAACTAATTCAGATTAAGTTAGACGATCTGAATTAATATAAATTTTTAAAAAATTGTGAGCTACCCTATCATCTCATTGGTTGGCAGACCTAATGTAGGTAAGTCGACATTATTTAATCGTCTTAGTAATTCTCGTCAGGCACTTGTTTCTGATTTTGAAGGGTTAACGCGTGATCGTCAATACGTTAATATCGAGCTTGATGATGACATTCATTGCACAATTGTTGATACTGGTGGTATGACACATGAGGAATCAGTTATTGATTCTGGGATACATGCTCAAGTGCTCAATGCGCTTAATGAGTCTGATGTTATTTATTTTATTGTCAGTAATAAAGATGGTGTTACTTCTCTTGATCTAGATATTGCTTCTCAGCTTAGAAAACTCCGAAAAAACATTATCTTAGTATGCAATAAGGCCGAAGGCTTAAATAAAAGTTCAGCTGCAGAATTTTATGAACTTGGTTTAGGGGATCCTTTCCTTATATCCGCTGAGCATAATCAAGGAATTCCAGATCTCATTGAAAAGACAATTCCTCTGCTTCCCGCTGCTACAGAAGACATAATCCCAGAAGTTAAGGGAATTGCAGTAGCTGTTTTAGGCAGACCTAATGTTGGTAAATCAACACTCATAAACCGGATATTGGGGGAAGAGAGGGTTATGGCAGTGGATCTTCCTGGAACAACTCGTGACTCGATTTTTATCCCCTTTGAACGCGAAGGTCAGCAATACACTTTAATTGATACAGCTGGAATAAGGCGCAAAAGAAGTGTTAGCGAAAAAGTTGAAATTTTTAGTATTATTAAGGCTAAAGATGCCATTGAAGATTCACATGTAGTGATTTTAGTTTTGGATGCGCACGAAGGAGTGACTGAACAAGATGCTACTCTTTTAGGAATGATAGCAGACAAAGGTCGTGCACTTTTAATAGTAATTAATAAGTGGGATGGTTTGGATGATTATCAAAAAAGTGAAGTAAAAAGAAAGCTCGACATTAAGCTTTCATTTATAAACTACGCCTCAGTTCATTATATCTCTGCGCTTCACGGATCTGGTGTTGGAAAATTATTTGGACCCATTAAAAGATCTTTTGAGCATGCTGGTGGCAGACACCCAACCTCGCAACTCAATAGAATTCTAGAGCAAGCTAATAAAGCCCACTCACCTCCACCTGTTGCTGGCAGACGACTTAGATTAAAGTTTGTAAATCAATCTGATGTTTTCCCACCAACTTTTACCTTTCATGGCAATCATGTTGATAGCGTTCCAAGTAGCTATGAACGCTTTTTAAAGAATTTCTTTATTACATCTTTAAAGCTTACAAATACGCCTGTAAAAATCCAATATAAAAGTGGTGAAAATCCATTTAAAGATAGGAAGAATATTCTTTCAGCCCGACAAGTTCAAAAAAAGAAACGCCTAATGAAATTCGTTAAAAAGAAGTAGAATTATTCTTTAAAAAAGTTAAAGCTGTGATTATCAAAACCTTTGGACTGAAAATTCAGAAATTGGAAGTGGAGGCTTAGATTTTGTAATAATTGACTCAACAATTTCTGCGGTAACTGGCGCCAAAGTTAGCCCAATATGGCCATGTCCAAATGCGTAAACAATGTCATTACCTTTACTAGATTGAGAAATAACTGGCTTACTATCTGGAATTGATGGGCGAAAACCCAGCCACTCCCTACTTGGCTTTCCTAGGTCTGGAAAAAAACTTAAAGCTCCTTTTTCTAAGTGATCTACTCTATGCCTAGAGATTTCTGGACTGAGTCCTCCCAGCTCAACAGTTCCAACAACTCTTAATCTTCCGGTCATTGGAGACATATAAAATCCCTTCTCTGCAGAGCAACAAGGTCTATTTAATAATGGATCATTCATATCATACTCAACATGGTAACCACGCTCAGCATCTAAAGGAATATTGTCTCCAGCCTGTTTTGCAAATTTCTTGGAGTATGCCCCAGCTGCTATGACTAGATGTTTAGAAATAATTTCTGATTTATCTGCTAAAGTTACTTTAATCCCCTCACTACTCCTTTCAATTCTATTGGCTGCTTTTTTAATAACTTGACAACCTTTTTTAACACTAGCATCTAACAATAGTTTTGTCATTTTTCCAGGGTCGCTCATGTAAGCTCCATCTGGGAAATAAGACGCACCGCCCTCAGAAAAATTCAAATTTGGCTCTAGCTTATTGAGCTCTGATGGATTTAACATTTCGGCATTTAAACCATACTTCTTCCGATTATTAATATCCTTCAAGCCAGACTCATAAGAAGAATCTGTTTTATATAAGTAGATATTGCCATTCCTATTTAATAAAGATTTACCATTTATCTGATCTGCAAGCTCTTCCCAACGAAGTCGTGAGTTTGCCAAAAGATCTGTAATTGCCTGGGCGTTTTTAGCAGCTTGCTTGGGCATGGATTGGTACAAAAATCTAATCAGCCATGGCGCTAATGAGAGAATTTCAGAGTGCTTTACAGAAATAGGACTATTTTTATTAAACAATAAAGATGGTAGTTTTTTTATAATTTCAGGAGACCCAACAGGAAGAACCGCATATTCAGCTATTGTTCCAGCATTACCATAAGAGGTTCCAGTTCCTGGCTCTTCAGGATCTAAAAGAATTATCTCTCTGCCAGTATTAAGCATCTTTAGGGCAATAGCTAAGCCTATTACTCCTCCACCCAAAATAACTACATCAGTTTTTATCATTGGACAAAATTTTAATAATGTTTAAAGTTTAATACAAATAAAACTTAAGAGAGTATTAGATTATGAGCTTGTTTTGCTGCCTTGATAAAACTTTCAAATAAAGGATGACCATCTCTAGGCGTAGAAGTAAATTCTGGGTGAAACTGGCAAGCGACAAACCAAGGATGTTCTTTAATTTCAACCATTTCAACCAACAGGCCATCAGAAGATCTTCCTGAAATTTTAAGGCCGGACTCTTCAATTTTAGAGATAAGATTATTATTAACTTCGTACCTATGTCGATGCCTCTCTACTACTTTATCTGATCCATAAATTTTTTGAGAATGGCTGCCTTTAACTAACTCACACTCTTGACCACCGAGCCTCATAGTTCCGCCCAAGTGTGACTCTGAATCACGCTTTTGAGTTTCTCCATTTTCATCTTGCCACTCAGTAATAAGCCCTATCACAGGATACTCTGTGTTTTCATCAAATTCTGTACTGTTTGCTCCATCCATTTGCGCCATATTTCGAGCAAACTCAATTACAGCAACTTGAAGGCCTAAGCAAATTCCTAAGAAAGGAATATTGTTTTCACGAGCAAACTGAACTGCTTTAATCTTTCCCTCTATTCCGCGTAATCCAAATCCACCAGGCACTAGTACTGCGCTCATTTTACTTAAGGCGCCAGCACCATTTTTTTCGATCTCTTCAGAATCAAAATAATGAATATTTACCTTTGTCTGTGTATGAACTCCAGCATGAATTAGTGCTTCTGAAAGAGATTTATAAGACTCTGTTAAATCCATATACTTTCCAACCATAGCAATATCAACGCTATGATTAGGTCTCTCTAATTTTGAAACAACATTCTTCCACTCTGACAAGTCTGCTGCACCACATTTAATTCCCAATTTGGATACAACAACATCATCAAGGCCCTGCTCATGAAGATCTTCAGGAACCTTGTAAATAGTATCCTTATCCAAAGATATAAAAACTGAATTCTCAGCAACATTTGTAAATAAAGCAATCTTCTTACGATCTGAGTCTTCTAGTGCATATTCTGATCTGCAAATAAGGATGTCTGGTTGAATTCCAATCCCTCGAAGCTCTTTTACAGAGTGCTGTGTTGGCTTAGTCTTTAGCTCACCTGCGACCTTAATATAAGGAAGAAGCGTTAAATGAATGAATAAAGTGTTCTCACGCCCAAGCTCCAAACTCATCTGCCGAATAGCTTCTAAAAATGGTAGGGATTCAATATCACCAGCTGTTCCGCCAATCTCTACAAGGGCTATATCTGCATCATCAACGCCCTCTTTCATTAATTTTTTTATTTCATCAGTAATATGAGGAATAATTTGAACCGTTGCGCCAAGATAATCACCCCTTCTCTCACGCTCTATGACATTTTTATATACCCTTCCAGCTGTAAAGTTGTTCTTTTTTCCGAGTTGAGTTCGAACAAATCGCTCATAGTGTCCTAAGTCTAGATCAGTTTCAGCACCATCGTTTGTGACAAAGACCTCACCATGTTGAAATGGACTCATTGTTCCAGGGTCAACATTTATGTAAGGATCTAATTTAAGAAGGGTAACGTTTAGGCCTCGTGTTTCTAAAATTGAAGCCAGGGAGGCGGAGGCTATCCCCTTGCCTAAAGAAGAAACAACACCACCAGTTATAAAGATGTATTTTGTCATGCAAAACTAACAAAGTTTGAAATAGTTATGATACACAAAATTAGGTAGAATATGGGCACATCCAAACAAACAAATCACGATGGGTTATAGACAATTCGTAAAGAGACTCTTTCCATACTTAAAAGGCCATATTGGAAAACTTGCCTTTACCTCAATAATGATGGTTTTTGCTACGGTATTGGAGACCTCAATACCTGAAATTACGGGCCAAATAGTTGATACATTATTCTCATCTAATCGCTCTAGTGATGCTGCATTTTCATACTCATTAATTCTATTCATTGTGATTGCAATGAGCTCTATATTCGCCTTGATATCAATTAGTGCAAGCTCTTGGATTTCTAACAAAGTAATTTTAGACCTTAGAGTTGATATGTTTAAAAAAATTCTCAAACTCCCTAAGGCTTACTTTGATAACAATACAACCGGAGAGACACTCTCTAAGTTAACCTTTGATGTTGAACAAATCTCTGCTGCAGCATCAACTATTTGGCTAGAATTTATAAAATCTTCATTTACTGTTGTCATATTAACAGCTTACCTATTTTACAAAAATTCTCTTCTAAGCCTTACTCTTTTAATTCTCCTTCCACTCGTGTATTTCGCAGTAAAAATATCTACCGCTAGAATTAGAAAAGGTTCAAAAAAAGTTCAAGAATCAATGGGGAAAATGACCCATCTTCTTGATGAAAATATTTCAGGGAATGACCTAATAAAAATATATAACGCCCAGGCTAGTGAGCAAAATAAATTTTTTAATATTATTAATATGATTCGCCAGCAAAGATTTAAAGTTGATATGGCAAGCGGTCTTAATACTTCGATAGTAAACGCTTTAATTGGACTGGCTTTAGGCTTTGTTGTTTATTTATCATCTACATACCTAGTGATGACTGCTGGTGATTTTTTAGCTTACTTTACTGCAATGGGTATGTTAATCAAACCTGCCAAGACTCTGATTAATATTAACAAACCTTTACAACAAGCAATGATAGCTGGAGTTAGTGTTTTTAATTTAATTGATGAAAAAGCTGAGCCTAATCTTGGTAGTAAAAAAATGAATCAAGCAACTGGAGATATTTATTTTGACAATGTAAGTTTCTCTTATTCTATCAATAAGCCCTCATTAAAAAATATCACTCTAAGTATCAAGCAAGGTGAGACAGTTGCACTCGTAGGCTCGACAGGTAGTGGGAAAACAACTCTAGTCAACCTATTAATACGCTTCTACAGCCCAACTGCAGGAAAAATTACTATAAACAATGAAGATATTAATAGCTATGATTTAGAATCATTCAGATCGAATTTTTCTTTTGTCGATCAAAATGTACGACTATTTAATGACACTATTAGTGGCAATATCGCCTTTGGGCAGAAAGAAAAAATGCCAATGGATTCAATTATTAATGCAGCGAATGTATCCAATTCAATAGAGTTCATTAAAAAACTGGATGATAAATTTGACTCTGACATAGGTGAAGACGGCGTAACCCTATCAGGCGGTCAGCGCCAAAGACTTTCCATTGCCAGGGCAATTGCAAAAGATAGTGCTATTTTAATTCTTGATGAGGCAACCTCAGCGCTCGACTCTGCAACTGAAAAACTTGTTCAATCAGCAATCACTAAAATGCAGAAAGGTCGAACCACAATCATTATTGCTCATCGATTAAGCACAATTCAAAATGCAGACCGTATCATCGTTTTAAAGGAGGGTGAGATTATTGAGCAAGGCTCCCATGAAGAGCTTATCAAAGCCTCAGGGGAATACGCAAATCTTAACCAGCAGCAACTTTAATAAATTAACTTTACTTATCTTTTATTTGATCTAGTGTGGCTGATGAACCGCTTTCATATGGTTAAGAAGCGGAGGGATTCTAATGCATTAAGCCACATTAGCAATATGAACTAGAAAAGCGTCCAGATTCTATTACTATCGAGCTCATCCCTGCACTGGGAAAGCTGAGTCTTATAGGTGTTAGATTTGCTTTCAACTTTTTTTGCGATATCAATTAACCAGGCTTTGCTTTCATAGCTTTTTTTATTAAAGCCACCATGGCCCTCATGGTATGCAAGATACTGGCGATATGCATCTGTCTTACTTATCTTAGAGCGCAATGAAGACTGGTTAGCATACCAACCAACAAAATCAATCGCATCAGCAAAATCATCTCTCTTAGCAGTCTTGTTACCAGTTTTAAGTTGATACCAGTCCCAAGTGGCTTTTTTAGCCTGGGTATAGCCAAATGAATCTGTTGGCCTTGCACCAGGTATGATTCCAAAAATTTTATTTCGTGGTGGTTTCGCTTTTGAAGCAAAGCGAGACTCTTGATGAATGATTGCCATCTGCAAATGCATCGGCACTTTCCATTTCTCCTCACTCAGCTTAGCTGCTCGATACCAACTCACCTTCTCATCCAGCAAATTACAGATATTAGTAACTTCTCTAGCAGGCGTTGAAAAACACCCAGAAACAGAAATTACAACTATCACACTTAGGACAAACAGTTTTTTCATTTAAGCAATAAAAACAAAGTAAGCAATAATCAACTGAAAAACCAATAAGACTCCAAACATTGCTTTAATATCATTATCAGTTAATGGCTCTGACTCTTGAGCAACCTTCTCTAACTTGACATCAATAGCAACTAAACCTTTGTCAGTGTTTTCAACTTTAAATTTAACTCTCGTATCACTTCTTAAACGTGATTTATTGAAAACATTTTTCTGGTGAACGAAATACTTTTCATTATCGTCACCCGTAATAAATCCGTAACCTTTTGTACCAAATTGGGCGACTATGCCCGTCATTTTTTTAGCCATTAAATTCTCACTTTTTGCAGACAATACACTGCTTTTTCAACAAAATCTACTCCTTGAAGTAGGAACATTGGCTCATTTTCAATATCACTAATATTTTGAAGTTCTTGACACTGAAACGAACCACCATATAGTAAGTCAACCTCCAATTTACTAACAGCAAAAGGCGGACCAACCCTTTGATGTTGAGGATAGTTCAAAGTTAACAATAACACCCTCACATCTTTTGATATTATATCATTTAAATGATTAACATATTTTTGTCTTAACGCCTTATCTAAGGCAATAAGTGAAGCACGATCATAAACAGCTTTGACGTTAACTAAGTGGCTTGCCTCTAAAGTAAAAAAGTCGCCACAGAATATTTGAATTCTATCACCCTCATAAAGTATTAAATCATTAACTTTGGAAACAGAATATTCTAATTTATTGTCGCTAAAAAACTGCTCAATAGCAATCTCACTCATCTCTACGCCGACAACTCTGAGACCTCTTTTTAATAGATAGAACATGTCAACACTCTTACCACAAAGTGGCACAAAAATCTTATCGCCATCGACTAAGTCAAGCTTTGAAAAATAATCAATCAAATTCTGGTTAACTTGGTCTGCGTGCCAACCGATTTTATTGTTCTGCCATCTACTGTGCCAGTCTGTCATATTTATTCCTTGATATAATAGAGAGTCATATTAGTTAATCATCAAACATTATGACCCATTTTAAAAGTGGCTGGTCAGATTATTTAAATCCTGAAAAAGACAAGCAATATTTCATTGCTTTAGATTCTTATCTTCAATCAAAATTGAATTTAAATATTTACCCGCCCAAAGACTCTTGGTTCAAAGCGCTGGAGTATTCAAGCTTTGAAAAAACCAAAGTAATCATCCTAGGACAAGACCCTTATCATGGAGAAGGTCAGGCAGAAGGCTTAAGCTTTTCAGTTCCAAAGGGTATTGTTATCCCGCCGTCACTTAGAAATATCTTTAAGGAGCTTCAAAGTGATGATGTGGGCTTCTCTAAACCGGAGCATGGAAATTTAGTCTCGTGGGCTAATCAAGGCGTTCTTCTTCTTAATAGCGTTCTTACAGTCGAGAAAAATTGCCCTGCTTCGCATGCCAGTCTGGGCTGGGAAAAGTTTACAGACCAAGTCATTAAAATTTTAAGTAGTCATAAGAATAATTTAGTGTTTATTTTATGGGGCGCTTATGCAAATAAGAAATCTGAATTAATTGACAGCAATAAACATCTGATACTTAGCGCTCCTCATCCTTCTCCCTTTTCAGCTTATAAAGGCTTCTTTGGCTCTGGGCATTTCTCTAAAACGAACAGTTACCTTACGTCAACGAATCAAAAAGCTATTGACTGGAGCATTAACCCATGAAGCTAATGATTGATGATGCAGTATGGGGTTATAAAGAAATCTTCTCTAGTTTTGGTGAAATTACTACCCTTCCAGGAAGGCTAATTACCCAAGAAAGCCTATTAGATTGCGAGATACTTATTGTCAGATCAAGAACCAAAGTAAACAAACAGCTCCTTGACGGAACCAAAGTCAGGTTTGTTGGCTCGACAGTAGCTGGGCTTGATCACATTGATGAAAATTATTTAAAAGAAAACGCTATTTCATTTGTATCTGCCCAGGGCTGTAATGCTAATGCAGTTGCGGAGTATGTCATTAGTGCTCTTTCCAATCTAGCGAATGACTATCAATTTGATTTATCAACCAAAACACTTGGAATAATTGGTGTTGGAAATGTTGGCTCTAGGCTAGACTTTAAAGCAAAGCAACTTGGGATAACGACTCTTCTTAATGATCCCATCCGTGAAGCTATTGAAGGGAAAAATAAGTTTGTTGACCTTGGTGTTGCGCTAAGTGCTGATATTGTAACTTTTCATACCCCCCTAACATTTTCAGGGGCCCACCCTACTCACAACCTTCTTGGAGGTCAAAACTTTAACCTCATTAAAGAAGATACGATATTAATCAATGCTGCTCGAGGGGGCATAATTGATGAAAGCCTATGGGAAAAAACCAAAACAAAAGAAAATATAATAGACTGCTGGGAAAACGAGCCCAATATTAATAATAAACTTCAAAGCAACGCATACTGGGCGACACCTCACATTGCAGGGCACTCAATAGATGCAAAATTTATGGGTAGTTTTATGATTTATAAAGAGTTATGTAGCTTTACAAAAGCTCCATTTAATAATGAAATTGAGTCGCTTATTAATCCTCAAATAAGAGTCATTAATGAAAGCTCTCTTCATGAAACACTCAACTCAATATACTCATTCTTTGATGACCATGAAGTCCTCAAAGACAGTTCGAAGTTTGAAGATTATAGACGTCATTATCCTGAGCGCTATGAATGGAAGCATTTTTATACAAATTTTATTATTCCTCATAAATTATAGTAAGCTCATCCCCAATTATGTAATATATAATTAACATTAAGTATGTTATACATTACATTAAGTATGTTATAATTTACATATTAAGTAACTTATAGATATAGATATGAATATAAAAATTAGAAATACTTTAACCGAAATAATCTCAGCTGCAATAGCAATTATCTGGATGTACTCTAAATTAAATGCAGCCGCTAATATGAGTATCACTTCAATTACTCAAGTGCTTGTTCAAGGCATTGGAATATCCATACTTGCAGCTATCTTTTTTGCCATAGTTATCGCCATAGTTTCAGCAATCATGACTCAGAGCAAAGAAAAAAATGTCGTAGATGAAAGGGATAATATCATTGAGTTCTATGCTTTAAGGTTAAGCAGTGTCATATTTGGTATCTCACTTGTAATTATTCTTACTCTATTAGGATGGTTTAACCTACCTATAAACTTTGGAATAATTGCTATAACTTTTTCAGTGTTCTTAGCAAGCATCTGTAGTACTTTTTTGAAAATATATCTCTATAAATAGTTATTTACAATGGCTAAGAAAAAAATCAATATAGAAAATTTTGTCAGAAAACTCAGATTTAATAATAACGAGATGACACAACAAGAACTTGCTGATTTGGTTGGTATTTCCAGGCAAACAGTTGTTGCAATTGAGAAATATAAGTACACCCCATCTCTAGAGTTAGCTTTTAAAATTGCATTAGCATTCCACAAAGAGATACAAGAAGTTTTTTATATTGGTAAATAATTTTCTAAGAGGATTAAAAATGAAGCACTATCCAGTAAAACTAAAGATTGATTACCCAGAAAAATCTAACAAACTAACTGCCATGTTTAGATTAGTATTAATAATTCCAATTGTTATTATTCTTTCTTTTATTTCTTCTTATGCTGAGGCTTTATCGCTGGCAGTAGTT
>Ga0209374_1000380_pt1 | contig 50283 bp, 46 predicted proteins | sample SaaInlLV_DNA_10m_FD_184683 | JGI IMG/M metagenome (GOLD analysis project Ga0209374, IMG submission 184683) | Marine microbial communities from expanding oxygen minimum zones in the Saanich Inlet - SI075_LV_DNA_10m (SPAdes) (version 2) | ecosystem: Environmental > Aquatic > Marine > Unclassified ... | reverse complement strand
AGCAGCCAGCAGCCAGCGCGAGACGGTCAGGGAAGAGGCGGCCACGGCGTTGGCCTTAAAAAGTGATGACCCGCAGTCCCAGTGCAGCGTTTATGAAGAGCCCCAACCAGATGATCCAGACATAGCGGCGCACCACTCCCATATGAGTGACCATGGCAGCATTGCCTGCCTCGCTGGCACCCTCATTGATCATCTGTACGTAGGCGAGTGCAAAGGGTTTAAGCCCAAAGCGCACCGCAATACCACAAGCAACCAGCACGGCAAAGATCAGGATTTTGAGGAGTACCCAGCCGGGTAATCCCAATGAGAGCCCATAGGTGCCAGCCGCGAGAAGCGTGAACACCACTGCAAAGCGCAGCCGCAGATCCCACCGTGCTAAGGATGGCATCCGATGACCTATCGAGCTGTGGATGGCGGCGACCAAACCCACCCAGATCGCCACTACCAGCCAACCGATCAGCGCGGTTTCCCCGGGAAGCAATGTGGGCCAGCGCAGGGCGGCGAGGTGACAGCCAGAGCCGAGAATGATGGGCATGGCCAACCGTGGCCCCATGTCGCACTCCATCAGAATTTTGAAGGCGGTTTGTCGCGACTCGACGCCGAGGTCACTGCGCAACACATGTCGGCTCGAGAGATAGGTGCCAAGGTCACCACCGAGCCAATAGACCAGTGCCAGAACATGGATATAAAGCAAAGCGGAATACATGGATGCCTCTCAATCTGTTGGGATAGCGAAATGGTGGTGTCATGCGGCGACCGCTGCTGGGAGCAAGGGCAGGCGTAATGTGATCGTCTCGATTATAGATATCTGCCACTCAGAAACATCAGGGCGTTTCCTCTATAGATATTTCGGTCAGTTCATAATGCGTTTGCATATAACCCTCGGCGCTGGCTTTTAGTAGCAGATAATCATCGTCTGCCGTGCACCACACGTCATAGGGCGGGTGCTCTTCTGGAAGGTTGCCCGCGGTGCCTGCTACCTGAAAGTGGCGGGCTTTGAAGCTGCCAGCCGCGACTTCGATTTCCTCCTCTCCAAGATAGACAAGATCAAAGGCCGTCACGAAGAAGAAAGGCCCGGTTGCGCCGCGATGATCGGGGGATGTAAGGAAGATGTTTTTGAGCGCGTGAACTCCGGGGCCCTGAGCCAGTGGGTACAACCGCATGAGGAGGGCATCCCCGACAATCGGATGGCTCTGCAGCCACCCGACTTGAGCGTCTGTTTCCAGTTCCTGGCTGATTCGACCGTCTCGTGCATTGAAGGTCTCGCATTCTGCGTAACCATTGCCAAAGCGCATCCAGCCCGAACCTTCGAAACGGCCTCCAACGGAGAGCCGCACCGAACAATCGATAGGGCTGGAGTCCGCGTGCCGGAGTGCCAGGCAGACATCTCGTGTGACTTTGGGCGCATCGTCAATTTCGCAGTGGGCGAGCAGGACATCGGTGCCATCTGGCTGGCAGCTCAGGGTAAATACCTCTCGCCCGCGGACCTCACCCGTGCGTTCGGATTTACGGCTGGTGTACTCGATCACACCTCGGATAAGCTTATGTCCCATAGAGCCCTCTGTGGATTGTCTTAGTTTGATCTGGGGCGCCAGATCTCGCTATGTATTAATGATATGTTTTTATATCATGACGGTTCGCGCTTCGGAAAAACAGGAATAACAATGGAAACTAGCGACCTCACTGCGCGGCAGATCTACCAGCAAATTAAGGATAACCCCAGCCGCGCCCGCTTTGGCTTCGGTAAGAAGGCGATCCTTGTCAATATCGATTTGCAAAAGGCGTATACCCGAACCGACCTCTTTAAAACCGCTTACGAGACCGATCCTGACCAGCTTAGTTACGTGAATCAGCTGGCTGGAGCATTTCGTGCGCTCGATTGGCCCGTAGTGTGGACCCATGTTGCTTTTATGGACTCAGGAGAGGACTGCGGTGTGTGGGGAACACGCACCGACACACCGGACTCGCTCCAGAATATTAAGTTTGGCTCGACGCGCGCCGAGTTCGATGAGCGGCTCGACATTGATGAGCGGCGCGATGTCATCTACTGCAAAAAGATGCCGTCGGCTTTTTTCGAGACTGCGCTGCAGTCGCTCTGTGTCTGGCATCAGGTCGATACCGTGATCATGACCGGGGGCTCTACCAGTGGCTGTATTCGCGCCACGGCCGTGGATTCACTATCGCGGGGTTATCGTACGATTGTCCCTGAAGAATGTGTGGCGGATAAGCATGAGAGCTACCATTTTGCGAATCTGACAGATTTGTCGATCAAATATGCCGACGTACTCGGTGTGGGTGAGGTGCTCGACTGGCTCTCACAGCAGGGCTGAGGATGAGTGGTACAACCCAACACGCTGAGCTCGCTCTCTACGACTACAGTCCCTATGAGCGGCGCCCCAAAATCGAGTGGCCCAATGGCGCGCGCATGGCGTTTTGGGTGGCGCCCAATATTGAATTTTACGAGTTGGACCCGCCCTTCAATCCGCATCGTACGCCCTGGCCGCACCCTTATCCCGCAGTGCCCGGCTACAGTATTCGCGATTATGGGAACCGGGTGGGCCATCACCGCCAGATGGCTGTGCTCGATAAATATGGTGTGCGCGGTTCGATCAGTCTGTCGGCGGCGTTATGTGAGCACCACCCCGAGATCATCGCGCTGTGCGCTGAGCGTAACTGGGAGTTCTTCAGCCACGGTATCTACAACACGCGCTATACCTATGGTCTGAGCGAGGATCAGGAACGCGAGATGATCGAGGATGCCATGGCGACGATCGAGCGCGCGGTGGGTCAGCGGCCAGCAGGCTACCTTGCGCCGGCGCTGTCGCACTCAAACCACACCATTGATCTATTTGCCGAGGCCGGCGGGCTCTACACCTGCGATTTGTTCCACGATGATCAGCCGACCTGGGTCAAAACCCGCAGTGGTAAGCCGTTTGTGTCGATTCCTTACTCTCTGGAACTTAATGACACCATTGCCTATGTGGTGCAGAAGATGGAGCCGCGTCGCTACGGAGAGATCATTCGCCGTGCCTTCGATCAGCTCTATGAGGAGGGCGCCGAGAGCGGCACGGTGATGTGCATTCCGACTCACAACTATCAGGTGAGTTGTCCGCATCGGTTGCGCGCTTTTGAAGAGGCCCTTGAATACATCACCGGTCACTCTGACGTGTGGGTTACGACGGGGCGAGAGATCGCCGAGTACTCGCTGACCCACCTCCGGGATCAGATCGGTAGTCACTCGGAGGTGTCAGCATGAGTGATGAGTTGCTGGTCTACCCACGGCGCGATTACGGCATGGATCACGACCGCTACGCATGGTCGATGCTGCAGGACCGCCCGCCCGTCGCGTGGCCCGATGGCAAACCTCTTGCCTTGTGGATTAACCTATCGATCCAACATTTCCCGCTCTCGGGTGACAAGCCTCCTGTGGCACCACCGGGAGCGCTCACCATGCCCTACCCCGATCTCAGGCATTACACGTTGCGGGACTATGGCAATCGGGTGGGTATTTATCGGCTGCTCAAGTTGATGGAGCACTATCAGGCCGCGCCTTCACTGGCGATCTCTGGCGCATTGGCAGAGCGCTACCCGCAGCTCTTGGAGCGGCTCGCAAAAACATCATCGGAATGGCTAGGCCATGGCTGGAACATGCTGTCGATGCACGCGGGTGAGGTAGACCCGCAGATCGAAGCCCAATGGATTCACAATACCCGCACCGCCCTCGAGGCCTTTACTGACCAACCGATTGTTGGCTGGCTCAGCCCGGGGCGCATTCAGAGCGCCAATACACCCGAGCTGTTGGTGAAAAATGGATTCCGGTACCAATGTGACTGGGTCAACGACGAGCTGCCTTATACCTTCAGGACCGGCGAGGGAGAGATGACCTGCCTGCCTTCTAGCCTCGAGCTCGACGATGTCTTCGTATTGACCCAGAACCTGCATAGCGAAGACAGCTTCGCCCAGCAGGTGATTGATGCCGCTGATCTGTTGATCAATGAGGGTCGCGAGCAGGGCGGGCGATTGTTATCGCTGAACTTTCATCCCTGGCTGGTGGGCCAACCGCACCGCATTCGCACGGTCCGCGAGATCCTTCAGGCTCTGCTGGTCGATCGTGGCGATGCCATTTGGCACGCGTCGCCCAGCCATATTATCGCAGCCGCGCAGGCGTAATTTTTATATCGCCTTGGTCGCACCAAAAAATGCGACTGAGGCGATTGTCACCCAGTAAAAGTAGGCGAGTCGCTTGCCAAAAGCCAGGCTCTTTTCCAGCTGATTCTCCGCTTCCAGATTGGGTCCCTCGGCCAGAACGCGAAAGAGCGTTGTCCATTCACGCATGATGAAGCGGAGTTTCAGGCCGATCATCAGTGTCACGCTATAGAGCAGGATTTTGATGGAGAACCAATACTGCATCGGACCCACATTGAAAGGCCCGTAGCCCAGTAAAGAGCTGATGGAGGAAATGACCAATACTGGGATGAGAATAAATCGCACCCGTTCATCCCAAAGTGTCAGTTGGATGCCGCGGTCAGTTTCCCGAAAGAAGTAAGCCGAGATACACAGGCTGAGCCACAAAATAGCGAGCACCCACACCGCGACAAGGAATTGGCCCCCGTAAGGCTGTACGCCCCAGAGGTGGCCCATATGCAGGCCGAGGGGCAACAGGCTGATAATGCCAATGCGCGCGAGTATGTCGATGTGGTAGGCGGTCTGCATGTGTCGCCGCCGTTCTTCCATCGACAGCTTCCGGTTTATCACGTGGGTGGACGTGTTAAAGACTCCCCACTCGCCACCCAACCAGTAGACCATGGCGATAATGTGTAGCCAGCGTAAGACGGCCAGTTCGGTGATACCCATAGCTCTGCCCCCACAGATTAAAGATATAACAATAGCTCAAAATGTCCCGGTGTGGCAGTCGGGCAAGACATAATTGGCCCATCGGGTGCCCGCGCCACACTATAATGCGCCAACAATACACCTATTTTGATATATCATTAGGCGTTGATCAGGCGTCTGACTGGAAAAGCGAATATATGGAACAGTTTTTTGGTCCACATCTGGTTGGTCAGTTATCCAAGCAGTCCCCCACCCCTCTGTACCATCAGCTATTCACCTTATTGAAAACGCGCATTCTTGACGGAACTTTGCTCTACGGTACGCGTTTACCGCCCGAGGAGCAGTTGGCTGATCTTTTTCAGATATCGCGGATTACCGCAAAGCGCGCGATGGATGATTTGTCCAAAGACAATTTAGTAGAGCGAAGGCGGGGCAGGGGCACCCATGTAATCTACCAATACTCTCCCAAGCCAGTTTATGCGCCGCTAACGGGTATGCTGCAGGAAATAGAGAGCATGGCGCGTAACTCCACGGCGCATATCCTCGACTGCGGCATGCGCGCTCCACCTCAGGCGATTCGCGAGGATTTGAAATTGGCGAATGACGAGGTAGCGCTTCACCTTCTCAGAGTCCGCGAGCGTGACGGCTTGAAATTTGGCCACTACAACAGTTGGACCGCGGGGGTGAGTATGCCGGCTGACCCTGCCATTTTTAAAAGCACACCTCGCCTAAGTTACTTCCGTCAGCAGGGACTTGAGGTCAGTCATGTTACTCAGACACTGTCTGCGGTCGCCGCTGACGCATCCGTTGCACAGGCACTGGGCGTTGCGCAGGGAAGCCCATTACTGAGTCTGACCCGGCGTTCATACAAGAAGACCGGAGTCGAGAGTGAGCAGATTATGGATTTTCTGGAAGTACTCTATAACCCTGAGCATTTTCAGTACTCGATGGATTTAACGCTGGATTGACGCGTCAGATGAGGCCAGCTTTTTTAAGCTTCGCTATCACCAAAGACTGCTGTTCCATAAAATGTGAGCGATCCGGTGTGACGATGTCTCCGTCTTTGTTTATCAACGTATCTTCTGGATAAAATCCGTTCAGTGCGTATGTGGAGCGAAACAAAGACAGTCGCTGTCTGGCGATCAGGTTGGTCATGGCCGGCTTGGTGCGGGCTTCCCTAAGTCGCTCAATATCAATCATGGCGTGCGCCACCATGGACTCTCCGGTATAGGCCTCGGTCAGCACCTGACCTTTGTAGTCGACCACCTGAGAATGCCCCTGAGTCGAGTTCTGTGGCACGGGTGAGTGAAGAATCGCAGAGGTGTTGCTCGATATCACGTAACACATGTTCTCGTAAGCGCGCGCACACTTTGCAATATTTTTAGGGGTGGGTCTTGGGCTGCCGACTTCGCTGGAGGAGTGCAGCAGCACTTCGGCGCCTCGGGTGGCGAGTGAACGGGCTACCTCCGGATACAAAATTTCTTCTGAAGCCACGCAAGCAAGACGGCCAAGCGGCGTATCGACCACCGGGAACAGGCTGTCCTCTCCGTAAACCTCTAGATATTTTGACATGACGTCGTGGGGTGTCGGCGCAAACATGGAGATCAAGCGGCGATATCGCAGTATCACCTGGCCCTCGTCATTTATAATGAAGCTGGTCTGAAAGTAGAGATTGGGAAAGTGGGGATCAAGCTCATAAGCATTCCCTGAGATATAGACACCACGGCTGCTGGCAAGCTCTCCGAGGCGCCGATATTCTGGGCCGTCTATCTCGATGCAGGCTTTTGAACGCCAGGCATCGATACTCTCGCCCATTGGGAATCCGGTCAAAAAGTACTCCGGTAGTACGACTAGTTTTAATGTGTCGCCGCTGAAGGTGCTGATGAAGCCCTTGCTGCCCGCGATCAGGTTATCCACCCGCTCCAGTGCACTCATCATGGCCTGCTGAACTGCCGCGCGGTCTGGCAGATGGTTGACAGCCGAGCAATCCATTTGCAACGCCAATGCGGAATATGTATTCATCAGGACTTATTCCAGCACCGTCTGCTGCACACCTTCAACGAGTATCACCCGAAAATCTCCCGTGCCCTCCCGCAGGGGTTTCGCCGCAGCGTATTCATCGCTTTCCCAAAAAGCCCTCGCTTGCTCAGCCGAGGGCCAGCGATGCATCACCACGCGCGAGGTACTCCAGTCGCCTTCAAGCGATTCCTGCGGTCCACCCAGCACTAGGTACTCACCACCAAATTGCGCCACGATAACGGGCACCTTTTGCGCGTAGGCGCTAAAAGCTTTGGGGTCGTGAACAATCGCTTCTACAATGATGTAAGCAGTCATATTGGCCTCGTTGATTCAGTGGCCTGAGCGGCAAAGCCGGTAGGAGAATATACCACGCTGTGCCCAACTCATGCGCTGCCTTGGAGTGGGGACAGTCCATAAGCACCCCGGCTCTCCTACAGTGAAAGGCCTCTTCGAACTGTGGCCTTGCTTGCTCTCTTGCTCGCTGAACGTTCTCTCTGGAGTTTCTGTGCGACGATCAGAAGCCTAGTACACCGGGATTCATGATTCCATTGGGATCGAGTGCTGACTTGATGCTGCCGAACAAGTTTTCTGCTGGTGCTTTGAGTGCAGGACGATAGTGGTATGCCTTGCCTAATTGAAAATGGCTGGCGCCTTCCGCCGATAGGAGATCTACCACTTCGCTTTTGATTTTGTATACCGCTTCCCGCGCGCCAGGAACGGCCTCGAACTGATTCATTCGCGCGAGGTGGTCAGGCTCAAGGCTCTGCTTGTGCAGGGCATTGAGCGCGTCTGGCCAAAAGAAGACGGGTTCCAACACCGTGATCTGTTCGCTCACGACTGCAATTAGATAGCCGGTCTCAATGGCATATTGCTCCAGCACATCCCGATTCCGCTCATACACTGCCTCTATGGCTGCTAATACCTTCTCACCTTTCGAGTGTGGTACCAATCCATGAACCGGCAACCAGCGTTCGCCTTCGGCTCCCACCATATTGTTGACTGGTCCAAACGGATTGGCAGCCAGAATACGGGGGATGCTGTCTGGTAATTCCTTGCCTCCCTCGGCTAAGCATATCGTGCGGATCCGCTTTACCTGGTGGGCTGTTTCAGCTTCGGTTCGCCCCTCGCTAATGGTGAACATGGCCCACTCCACCTCGTCCATGAAGCGGCGACCCGCAAGGGCAACCTTGGCCCCTTGCTTGACCTTGTTGACTATCCCTGTCTCAGCTTGAATGACACCTGAGAGTTGCTGCGCATCGGCGGCCAGACTTGCGCGTTTCATCCGCTGATGCTGAAGATAGGGGTCAAAGCCGAAACATTCGCTGGTCAGCGACTCACGGGAGATCTGCGCCATTGCGCGCAGCATGGGTCCTGACTCGGTAAAGGCAAAGCTGGTGAAACCTTTTGCCCCCGGCAGCAGCACCAATGGCAAGGTTATGCGCACTTTTATGCCCAGCGCACCGCAGTCACTGAGAAAGACGCCTGTTAAGTCCGGGCCGAAATGACGCATAAAAGGCGAGCCATTGATTTGACTGGCGGCGCCCGTTTCTATGAGTTCTGCAGTGCCGGTGATCACGCTGACGGACAGCACATTATCAGCAGCAGTGCCTCGTTGGCCGCTGCCCCAAAAAATACTGTTTTGGGACAGACTGCCACCCACGGTGGCGAAGCGGCCCGACAGCGTGCCCCAGTAGGGCGTCCGCACGCCCAAGGGCATCAGATGTTCGTAGAGCTTCTGCCAACTGCATCCCGCTTCGACAGTAACGTAGCGGTCTTCAAGGTTGACCTCTACGATGCTGTCCATCGAGGTCATATCAATGAGAATGCTTTCTGGGGCAGTGGCGAGGTAGCCACTGGTGTAACTCATACCGCCGCCTCGCGTAACGATAGGTGTGCCGCGCTCTCTGCAGGCTGCAACCAGCGATTGCACCTCTTCGATGCAACGGGGCCTGACGATCGCGCCGATGGGCGGTCCGATGGTAAATACGTCTTGAGAATAAAGCGCAATGCGCTCGGGGTCGGTATCGAGAATTTCTGCCGGGAGCAGTTGCGAGATACTAGAAACTACAGCGTTCATATATGCCTCCTTGGTGCGCCCAAGGTTACTCTTCTGAAGGATGGTCTCACGAAAAAGGGTAGCAGAGGTTCACAACAAATGCCCGCCACTAGCGGCATACCTTTGGTTGTATGATCGTCCTATTCCAGCTGGAGGAGTAAAGAATGCGGCGCAAAGGTTTTTCTCACGTGGTGATCAATACCGCCCACGCAGACACTTTGGGCGGATTTTTCACTGCATTAGGTTGGCAACTCCAGACAGAAGCACTGGATGATGCTTCCGCGGCCTTCTGGGGCAACACCGACGCCCACGGAGCATTGCACCGCTGGCGGCTACCCGACGGCGGATCCGAAGTGATCCTCCTGCCGACTTCGTTTGAGGAGCCGCTTTTGCGTCCGGAGGCCTGCCCGGTGGCGACACCCGGTGGGATCTTTGACATTAATATGCGCACCGATGACAGTGATTGGGCTTGTGGATTCCTTGCGGCACATGGATGGCGTGAGTTAGTGAGCCCGGTCGCTTGGCACTTTGGTGAGGTCGAGACCAAAGAAGGCCTCTTTATACAGGACGACGGTATCGTGATGGCGGTCATGCAGCGACTGCATCCCCCACTTCAAGGCATCAACTTCGATCGCATGAGCGATATTTTTAACAGCACGCAGATGGTGACTAGTGTCGAGCGCACTTTGGCGTTTCTTCAGCTTTTTGACTTCGAGCAGTTTGTTGATCATCGCGGACCTTTGCCCGGGGAAGGTGCGAGAGTGCTGCAGCTCGAGGATCAACCTGAAGAGACAGCACATGTGCGTTTGAGTATTGCGCATCCCGAGGGCGCCATGGACGGTTCGATTGAGCTGATTGACGTGCCCGCTCACCCGTTACCCTCTATTGATGTTGCTAAGCTGGGGGGGCGGGGGTTAAGAGCGCTCTGTATCCCGATGGAGGATGTAGAGCGGTGCTATGAGCGATTCATGAGCAGCGAGTGGTCGGATAGGCTGATTCATCCATTGTCTCATCGCCAGCTGCCTGGGCAGCTGAATACCGATATATTCTCGGTGGCTGCTCCAGACGGCGGACGGCTGGACTTGTATCAATGTCCGGATTGAGGCGCTCAGTATGCTGAAGTCAATTCTGATGGTTTGGGTGCTGGCACAGAACCTCGCCGCTACGCAAGATGCCTATGAGCAGTATCTGGGTTACCGCGTGGTGGATAAGGGGTATGTTGAAGACACCGTGGCATTGGCCATCGAGCGGCCCGAACTGTCCGGGCAGCCTTACGTGACTTTAATGCCCTCTGCGGGGCCCCAAGTGGGTATCCGCCTCGTGAACGGCGCGGAGCCTGGTTACCAAGCGATGCGTCGGATTGGTTGGAGCGCAATCGAACTGCTGGTAGAGGATCCAGTGGAGCTGAAGCAAAAACTCAGTGGATCGACTTTTACCCACTTGCGGGGGCCCGACTATTTGACCGAACAAAGCAATATTTTAGCGATGCAGGTGGGCGGCCCCAACAGAGAGCTCTTTTACCTCACGCACATGGTTGATCCTTCTCAGTCAATTCTTCAGCCACAAACCAGCCCGGCTCCTGTTGGACATACCTTTATCATGGTGATGGGGAGCCACGACCTATCCGACAGCCTGGCATTTTTTGATCGTCACTTTGGCAATACGGTAATAGGACCATTGCCCTATCGCATCGGCGTGTTATCTCAAGCCTACGGTCTACCCGAGGACACTGAACATGCACTGGCGTTGTTGTCGATGACCGATGGCTATGGGATTGAAATTGACCAATATCCGTCTGGTGCATCTCCCATGCCCGCTGCTGTGGGCGAGAGAGGGGGGGTTATTCTTGTGAGTGTCAGCGCGGACCCTGAGGGTCTCAAGCGGTTGCCAAAGTGGGCATCAACTTTTATAGACGAGCAGGGTGCGGTCCTTGGCGGTATTGTTAACTTGCCATCCGGCACACCACTCGACATCTCGTTTACAGAACCATTGTTGCCACCACCAGACAATTAAGCTTATTGTTATAATTATAGATCTTATGCGTGTAGCGCCCTTAAGGCAGCCGGGAGTCGGGCAATTCTATTGTGGCCAAGACATTATTTGACAAGCTTTGGCAAGAGCACGAAGTAGAGACGCTCTCCGAGAGAGAATCGCTCCTCTATATCGATCGTATTTTTCTGCATGAGCGGACTGGCAGCGTCGCCCTAAATAGTCTACTCGAGCGCGGTCGTCAGGTGCGCCAGCGAGAGCACGCCTTTTGTACAATGGACCACATTGTTGACACGCTTCCCGGGCGTGGTGACGAAACACTCATGCCCAGTGGTAAAGATTTCATCATCGCAACCCGAAGTGCCGCCCAAGAAACGGGCATTAGCCTGTTCGATATACAAGATCCCGATCAGGGGATCGTTCACGTAATCTCTCCGGAGTTGGGTATTGCCCTGCCCGGTTTATCTCTGGTCTGTCCTGACAGTCACACCTGTACTTTGGGCGGGCTGGGTGCCTTGGCCTGGGGGGTGGGCTCAACTGAGGCAGAACATGCGCTCGCCACCAGCACGCTTCGCGTAACCCGACCCGGAACCATGCAGGTGATGTACGAGGGGTTGTTATCTTCCGGTGTGACAGCAAAAGATTTGATGCTGTATACAATTCGCGAATTATCGGTCGCTGGTGGTGCGGGTTACGCCATTGAATTTGCTGGTCAAGTCGTTGAAGCACTCCCGGTAGAGGCGCGACTCACCTTATGCAATATGACCACCGAGCTCTCGGCTTTTACCGGTTTGATTGCGCCTGATAAGGCAGTGGTCGAATACTGCAGTGGCAGGCAATTCGCGCCCTCGGGTGCTAGCTGGACTCAGGCCTGTGAGCATTGGCAGTCCCTGAAGACTGATCGGGGCGCACGCTTTGATTGTAATCGGACACTGTCGATTGATGGATTAAAGCCTCAGTTGAGCTGGGGGACCAGCCCGCAACACTGTATCGATTGGGACGACAGGGTACCTTTTTCTGGAGAGGCCGCGAGTGAAGCTGACGCCGGCGCATGGCAGCGGATTCAGGAGTATATGGGGGTAACGGGAGGGAGTCGGCTATCTGATTATCCTATCGACGCGGCATTTATTGGTTCCTGTACCAATAGTCGCTTGTCCGATTTGGAGCTCGCTGCCGATTACCTCCGCAGAACCGGTCATCGCGTTGCTAGGAATGTGAAAGCGTTATGCGTTCCGGGTAGTGGACGAGTGAAGCGAGAGGCAGAGAGCCAAGGCCTACATGAGATTTTTCAGAGTGCCGGTTTTGAGTGGCGGGAGCCGGGGTGCTCTATGTGCTTTTTTGCGGGAGGCGAGAATTTTGGAAATCGTGCCCGGGTTGCCTCTACGACGAATAGAAATTTTGAGGGGCGTCAGGGCGTTGGATCGCGAACTCATTTGGCGAGTCCTCTGACGGTTGTTGCCAGCGCGTGTGCTGGTCATTTGACGGCAGACACAACGCTATGACGCCGTTCATTCAGCACCTCGGCGTTGCCGTGCCCTTGCTTCGAGACAATATCGACACGGATACCATCATACCGTCACGAGAAATGAGAACGGTGTCCCGATCGGGATTGGCGGACGGACTCTTTGCACCATGGCGTTACACCGACGCAGATTCGCGCAGGCTTAATAACGCGTTCGTCCTGAATGCGGTCCAGTTTGCTGGCGCTTCTATTTTGCTCGCCGGCAACAATTTCGGCTGTGGCTCGTCGAGAGAACACGCTGTTTGGGCACTGATGGAGAGTGGGTTCCGTGTGGTGATTGCACCTTCGTTCGCAACCATTTTTAGGAATAACGCCCTCCGTAACGGGCTTCTAACCGTAGAGCTGGATAATCCCCTTATTCTTAGGATACTGGATTGGGTTCAGGAGGATCCTCAGCGTCATCGTGTGGGAGTTGATCTTGAGCAATGCGTTTTAACATGCGACACCGCGCTCGCTCCCATTCCCTTTGTGATCGCGCCTCCGGCTCGCCTTATGCTGCTGAAAGGCCTCGATGAAATTGGGCTGACAGAGCGCTCTCTTAACAGTATCGCGGCGTTCGAAGCCAATGATCGTAAGCGACGTCCTTGGGTCTGGTTGGGCAGTGCCTAGCTGCTAATGACACCGTCTTGGATAAGGGTGGCGACGGCGTCGGCATCAAGTCCCAACTCAGACAGTACTTCATGATTGTGCGCGCCTGCTTGAGGCACGTCTCTATGAAGTGGTGGCTTGGTCAGACCAAACTCGACGGGTAGTCGGGGTAATGTGGTTTGCTGACCAGCGCGGTCACCATCAGTCAGGTGGAGGGGTAGTAACCCCCCTGAGGCGGTGAGGTGGGGGTCATTGAACAGGTCCCCCGGGGTATTGATAGGGGCGAAGGGCAGGCCAGCACGATCGAGTCGGTCGCTCAGCGCTTGAAGGCTCATGGGTGAAAACAGGCGATTAATCGCCTCCAGCAAATGTTCTCTAGCAACAACGCGGCCGGCATTGGTGGAGAGGCTGTCGTCTGCGGCCCACTCCCCGAGTTCAAATTCTTCGCAGAATCGGTACCAAAGCGAATCACTGACAATACCCACGAACAACCGCTCTCCAGAGTCCAATTGGAACACGTCGTAAATTGCCCAAGCGGACTGCCGAACGGACATAGGCGGAGGTGCCTCGCCACTTACCGCCTGCTGTGCCATATGTTGGCCCACCAGAAATGCGGTTGTCTCGAACAGGGCGCTTGTGATGTGGCTGCCTACTTCCGTGGTTTGCCGTTCATGTAGTGCAGACAGAATGGCAATAACCCCAAACATGCCTCCGGTGATATCAATTACCGACGAGCCGGCACGCAAAGGTCGATTGGGCAAACCGGTCATATATGCCAACCCACCCATCATTTGCGTGACCTCATCAAGTGCCACCCGATTTTCGTAGGGACCGGAGAGAAATCCCTTCAGCGAGCAATAAATCAGGCGGGGGTGCGTTGATTTGAGTGAGTCGTAATCAAGCCCCAGTTTGGCCATGGTCCCGGGGCGAAAATTCTCCAGAACAATGTCGGCTGACTGGATTAGCTGGAGGGCGATTTCACGACCCTTTTCATTTTTGAGGTCGAGCGCGATCGAGCGTTTGTTGCGGTTATACATCGGAAAGTAGCCGGCTCCGGAGCCTGTCAGCCGACGGGTGTTGTCGCCTTTTAGTGGCTCAACTTTGATGACATCCGCGCCAAGATCCCCAAGGATGACACCAGCAGTGGGTCCCATCACCATGTGAGTGAATTCGATGACTTTAATGCCGCGTAACGGCGCGGCTTGGTCAGCGGGTTCTCCAGCGCCCATCATTACTGCTTCTCCAGCTCATTTGGTATTATGTTATATCATTAAGCTCTTTGAGGCCGCAAAGGCCAGAGGACATTGACACCTTGAACAACTCTGCCGTCATTCTTGCCAGGCGTCCTGAGGGCCTTCCGATGCCCGAAGATTTTTCGGTGGTCACCCCACCCCTGACGCCGCGTGCTGAGGGGAAGATCCGTTGCGAGACGCTGTTTCTGTCACTCGACCCCTACATACGCTCTGTGATTGCGGGCAATCATCTCGGTCATGGCATCGATCCGGGAAAGGTGGTGCCGGGAGAAGTCGTCGCCAGAGTGATCGAGAGCGACGACACGGATTGGCCGGTGGATACGTTGGTGCGGTGCCAGGGTGGCTGGCAGCAATTTAGTGACCATCCCTCGGAAGCATTGGCGAGAGTGCCAACTGAACTCAGTCGTCCTTCGCTAACGCTTTCTATCCTCGGCATGCCCGGGCTAACCGCATGGGCGGGTATGGTCGATCTCGCAAAGGTGGGTCCCGGAGATGTCGTGGTGATTCCGGCGGCGGTTGGCGGCGTGGGTGCTATGGCTGCGCAACTCGCAAGGCGGGCGGGTGCCACAACGATTGCCATTACCAGTGGACCGGAAAAGCGACGCATTGCCCTGGAGACATTGGGTTATGACCATTGCATTGATCGTATTGACGACGATCTTGGCACCGCATTAGAGCGAGCCGCACCAGATGGCGTTTCGGTTTACTTTGATTTGGTTGGGGACCCGACGCTCACTACCGTAGCTCAGCGCCTCGCTATCGGTGGCCGGGTTGTTCTCTGTGGATTGATAAAGGACTATAACGGCGATCATAAAACGACGGGCCCGCATCCCGGCTTGTGGATCACCAAACGCGCTACGGTGAGTGGGTTGGTCGTGTATGACTATGAATCACAACGGCAGGCGTTCGAGGCGGAATTTGTGCCGCTCATGGAAGCGGGTGAATTGACCGCTAATGAGGAGATCCATAACGGACTTGAAGCCGCACCAGATGCCTTTTGTCGGCTCATGCGCGGACACAATAACGGCAAGGTGGTGATCAGTCTGGCAGACTGACGGGAGCATCATGAAACACATCACCATCAGCGAGGTGGGCCCGAGAGACGGCTTGCAAAGTGTGGAGACTACGCTGTCCACCGAGGCGAAGCTGGCCTGGATTGAAGCTGAGTACGGTGCGGGTGTACGTGAGATAGAGGTTGGATCATTCGTCTCGCCGAAGCTGCTGCCGCAGATGGCTGATACTGAAGCTGTGGTGCGGGGGGCTCAGCACCTTGAGGGCTTGATTATCGCGGTATTGGTTCCCAATGTCCGTGGCTTTGAATCCGCTCTCAGGGCTGGAGCCCACAAAATATCGGTACCCCTCTCTCTCAGTGAAACCCACAGTCTAAAAAACGTGCGCCGGACTCACGCCCAAATGTTAGACGAAATTCGGTCTTGCCTGAAATTAGTTGAGGCGATGCCTGAGAGCGAGAAACCCGTTTTTGAAGTGGGGTTATCAACTGCGTTCGGATGCACGCTTGAAGGTGTTGTGCCAGAGTCCTTTGTCGTAGAGATGGCAGAGCGGGTGCTCGATCTGGGTGTAGCCGAAGTGGGTCTGTCCGATACAACGGGTATGGGTAACCCGGCGCAGCTTGAGCGATTACTGACTGGTATCTGGAAGCGATGTGGCGAATCAAGACTGACCGGGGTGCATTTACACAACACGCGTGGACAGGGTTTGGCCAATGCATTGCGCGCCGTGGAGCTGGGTATTACCACACTCGACAGCTCGCTAGGCGGACTGGGTGGCTGCCCATTTGCCCCGGGTGCGAGCGGTAATATTGTGACTGAAGACTTGGTGTTTATGTTGCAGTCTATGGGCTACCCAACGGGAATCGATCTTGAGGCGCTATTGGTTGTGCGGCAACAAGTTGCTGAGTTACTTCCTGAAGAAGAGTGGTTCGGTTTTACTGCCGCCGCCGGGTTGCCAAAGCACTTCGGCGCGGCGACTTTACAGTAGGTGAACTAGCGTGCCAGACGAAACGCTTTCCGTGCGCAATCCCCGAACGGGGCTTTTTGATTACGAAATCTCTGTCACATCAGCTGACACTGTTTCTCAATGCACACAAGCGCTCAGGGAAGCGCAACCTGAGTGGTTGGCGCTCGGTGCCGAGGGTAGAGCGAAGTGCCTTGACCGATTTGCCGATGCGTTGATGAACGAAATCGATTCTCTGGCAGAGGCGCTGGCGATCGATACTGGCCGTAGGACTTTTGCCCGATTCGAGGCTTTCAAATCGGTAGAGTTGATTCAAATGTGGGCCGAGCGCGTTACACCTATCCTCGATCAACTGGCTGGTTCAGGTCAGTCAGGGCAGGTGCCAGCGGTACATTACCAACATCGTTTGATTCCATACGAGGTCGTGGCTGTTATCAGCCCCTGGAATGTCCCGTTGCTGCTGGCCATGATTGATAGCATCGCGGCGCTGTCGGCTGGGTGTGCCGTGTTGTTAAAGCCTTCCGAAGTTACACCGCGTTTTATCGTTCCTTTGCAGCGAGCGCTGGATACGGTGCCCGAATTAGCCGCCGTACTGCGGGTGGTTACGGGGGGCGCGGATACCGGAAGCGCGATGATTGATCAGGTTGATGCAGTGTGTTTCACCGGGAGTGTCACTACAGGGAGAAAAGTCGGCCAGCAAGCAGCCGCTTGTTTCATTCCTGCATTTCTAGAACTTGGAGGAAAAGACCCGGCCATTATTTTGCCAGACGCGGATTTGCCATTTGCTGCCAGGGCAGTTATCCGGAGCGCCGTCGGTATGACGGGTCAGGCCTGTCAATCTCTGGAGCGCGTGTATTGCCACGAATCAGTCGTGGGCGACTTTACAGAAGCGTTATTGTCGCAGCTGCGAGCATTGTCCCTGACTTGCACCGATCAAGGCGTAGGCGATATTGCGCCGCTGATTTTTGAGCCGCAGGTAGAGACCATTCAGTCTCACGTTGATGAAGCTTTGAAAAAAGGTGCGGTATGTCTTATGGGTGGGGAAGCGGTTAGGGCGGGCGGCGCGTGGTACCCCCCAACGGTGCTGACAGGCGTCACGCAGGACATGCGCATTATGCAAGAAGAAACGTTTGGGCCTGTGATCCCTATTGCGAGCTTCAGCAGTGTGGAGGAGGCCATTGCATTGGCCAATGATTCGATCTTCGGATTGTCTGCCGCGGTATTTTCTGCAGATCACGGCGCGGCGATCGCTGTGGCAGAGCGCCTGCAAGTGGGTGCAGTGAGCATCAACGACGCATCGTTAACCGGTGTGGTAAATGATGTGGAGAAGAACAGTTTCGGTTTTTCCGGGATGGGCGGATCGCGCATGGGTTCTGCTGGGTTGACCCGATTTCTCCGTAAGCGCGCTTTGCTAATTCAAACGGGGGAGCCGGCGGCGATACAACTTTTTTCGGATCAATCTCAGGAGGAATTGGCATGACCATGGTATGGGTCGATATCAAGCCTGGTGCTGGTGGATGCCAGCCTATTTTGGATTTTCTCAGCGACATTTTGCCTGACACCAGAGCGTTTGACGGCTGTCAGGATCTAAAGGTCTATCAGGAGGGTGATGGTGAGGCACTTGTATTCATTGAATATTGGGACAGTGCCGAGCACTATCAGCGCTATCTAGATTGGCGCACAGAGACGGGTGTGCTGAATCAACTGGTCGATCTGCTCGCCGAGCCTCCGGTCATTCGCATCGCCGAGGATACCGAGATCTGATAGCGCCCCATCACATACTAGCTGACGACGTTACGAGACAAACCCGTAGAGTACCCCGGCAATTTTTCTCAGCTGAATTTCTTCGGCACCCTCGGTAATACGGTAACGCCGATGATGTCGATAGATATGCTCAAATGGTTTGTGGCGAGAATAGCCGAGTCCGCCATGAAATTGCATGGCTGTATCAGCTGCATTGCACACCAACCGGTTGGCACGGTAGTTACACATCGACACTTTGTCAGTCAGCTTTTTGGCAACGTCAACTTTATTCATTTGGTCCATCTGTGCCGCAGTTTTGTAGATGAGCAAACGAAGCATTTCTGCTTCAGTTTGCAGTTCCACCAGCGGAAACTGAATGCCTTGATTGGCTGATAGGGGTTTGCCAAAGGGTGCTCGCTCTTTGGTGTACTTGAAGGTCTCATCGAGACAGTACTGCGCAGCGCCCAGAGAGGACGCGGCTTGTCTAATGCGACTCTCATGAACAAAGTGCATTGCAATTTTTAGCCCCTCATCAACCGCGCCCAGGACGTCGGCATCGGGCACGAAAACATTCGAGAGTGTGCAGCGGGGATGGTCCGTTGGCATATTCAGTGTCCAGAGATATTCACCGATCTCGAACCCCGGTGCATCCGTGGGCACAACAAAGCAACCAATGCCAATCGGGCTACCATCGGTTCCGGAGTGCCTCGCAAACACCAGTACGTGGCTGGCTTTGTGGAGGCCAGTTGTCCACATCTTTTCTCCCGTCAGACACCAGCCAGCGACGCCATGCCGAGTGACTTGTTCAGCGCGCGTTTCCATCCAGGTGGCATCAGATCCATGCGCCGCCTCGGTAAGGCCAAAACACCAACCCATCTCACCTTGCAGCAGTGGCTCCATCCAGCGCGACTGCTGCGTTGACGTGCCAAAGTCTCGCAACATCAGCGGCGTCATGAGATTTCCCACGATCGAGCTCTCATTTTGTAAGTCATTGTGTAACCCAAGACCCTTTTGTGCCAGGTATTCTCGGATGCGCGCCATCGCGAGATTCGTCCCGTTCTGGCCGCCAAATGCCTCGGGCAATGCATAGCGAAAGTGGCCGGCGGCGTCGGCGCGTCGGCGCATTTCCATGAGCAGCGCTTCCCAATCTTCCCGCGGTAGGCCGCCGCGATCCCAATCCGTTCTTGCGTGCTCTCGGCGGTGGTCAAAAAAGCGTTGGTTGTCATCCTGAGCTTCGAGGGGTTTGATTTCGCGCTCGATAAAGTCATCCAGGACCAGCAGGTAGTCCTCGATGTCGCGCGGAATTTCAAAGAGAAAATGTTGGCTCACGAAGCGCACTCCCAGACTAGCTGCTCGATTGACGACATTACCGCGGATGGTGGCCAGGGGTTGAGCGTGATGTACACGTGCGCGCCGACCAATTCAGTTAGATTGCCATCGCTGCTTAGCAATAGCGCGACTGGCATATTTTGGATTGTTGATCGCGGTAACCAATAGCTGCCGTGCCTTGAGGTAGTCAAAAATTCCCGGCTCGTTTTCAATCTCTCTTCTCGCCAGCGCGAGAGACAGCTGCTGGATAATGTTGGCACCTGCGTCGATGTCTGGTAGCCATCTCGTCGCAGCATCTTGATCCAGTGCCTGCAAAGCGGGGCGGATGGTTTGCTCACGTTGGATGATTCCCAGCACGTTGGCCGCGACTCTGGCGTTGAACCGGTCGCGTCCCTCGAGGTGGGGTGCGGCGCTCTCGATCAGAAACGATTTAACGGCGTTCAGCAACGAGTCCGCCGATACCTCAGCCGAAAGCATCTCTTCTTCTCGATTCATTAGTCTTCCCATTCATCGATTAACAGCAGCATATCCAGTTCTGCCTCGGATCGTCTGCGTGCCACCGCAGCGCGCTCAACATCACCTTGCCCACTTTTCCATAGTGCTCCCATGGTCTGGCAGACCAGGCCCCAGCTCAGTGCGGCAAAGATTTCCCAGTAGCGAATGGTACTGAGATCAGGGCTCCAGCCCGCGACCGATTTGTAGCCGGCGATTAAGTCCGCGTAGTCGCCAAACCCGCCCACCGGGTTTTGTAACTGCCCAAATCGCCACACGTGGGCACAGAGGTAGCCAAGGTCCTCACCGGGGGGACCTTGATGAGTCAGTTCCCAGTCCAGAACACCGCACAGCCCACTGTTGTTTATCAGCAAGTTCCCCGTACGGAAATCGCCATGAAGCAATACATGAGGCGTGTCTGCGGGCGCGTGGTCGATCAACCAATTAAGACCAAACTGCAGAGCAGGCGAGACATTACCAAAAGCATGGAGCCGGTCTTGCGCCGCTTCGAAGCGACGCGTCAGCGTTGTCGGACCAATAGTGCCGGGCAGATTTGCGCAATCAATAGTATGGATGCGGGCCAGCGCCTCGCCGCATTGATAAGCGAGCTGGTCACGCGCAGGCGCGAATGCTGCTTCGGTGAGCCAGCGTTGAGGAATGCTTTCTCCGCCGATAAACGCCATGATGAATGCCTCACCGATGGGATGTTGCTCATCAAATACTCCATAAACAGTGGGCACAGGGACCGCGGTATGGCTGGCAAGCTGAATAACCTGGGCTTCGTCTAACAGGGAAAGTCCCAGAATATTGCCCTCGAGATTAGCCACGGCGCCGGCACTGAAAGGGCGCCGGCGGAGAATCAGTGGGGTATCACCCCACGTCAGGCGCCAGGTTTCGTTATTGGCCCCGCCAGAAAGCCGCTCCAAATCGGTGACGCCAGTGCCCGTAAGCTTATCTGCCAGTAAGGGCGGCAAAGCGATATTCAAATGTTCGGTCAGTTGCTCAGGTAGCATCGGTTCAGCACGGTTTGAATCTGTAGTGAGTCCAAGGACGTAAGCTTATCCCTGCTCGATCTCAAACGTCAGGCCGGCATGGGCTTCAAGCCGCTCAACCAGTTTCTCGCCCAGCGCCGCAGCCGGGGTCCAAAGTCCGCCACTGGCCAACTCTGGGTTTTTCAGTAAGCACATCGCTGCCTCGGCGAGCATTTTCGACGTTGAGCCATAACCCGGGTCGCGATCACCCTTAACGCTGCTGATCATCAATTCGCCATCGCTGCTGGTGCCGGCAAAAATCGCCTCATAGTCGCCGTTCTCGCGTTCTTCTTTGGTGGGGCCGTCACCCGGTTGGAGTTCACTCTTGGCGACTGAGTCATCTTTGGCAACGAACTCTGCCGTCGCCTTCCCCTGTTCGCCATCACCCGTCAGCAGCATTTCGTCGTAGCGAAAATCCATGCCATAGCGATGGCCGAGTAAAAAGTTGGAGCGATGAATATTCTTTGTGTTGATCGGTGCCATGATAAAGGGCGCACTCCAGCTGCTGAGCTCGTCGTCATACTGGGGTATGGCGCCCGCGGGTTGCTCGGGGCCCGCGAAGCCCTCGGTCAGTGCGAAGGGATTAGTCAGGATTTGAATAATCTCCGGGTTCTTGGCAACACTCGTCATGGTGGCGCGCATTGAGGCGATCGTGCCGCCCGAAAAACCACCATTCATTGCGCGGACGCGGCCTTTCACTGTGGCAATGGGTTGGCCAGTTTTGGCGATAGCGTGTTGCTGTAGGGTGAGGACGCCCAAATCAAACGGGATTGAGTCAAACCCGCAGCTGTGGACGATGCGAGCCCCCGACGCTTTCGCAGCCGACGCATACCGCGCAATAGTCCCATGCATCCAATTAGGTTCGCCTGTGAGATCAACGTAATCTGTTCCGTGTTCGGCGCACTGTCGGACGAGTTCGTCCCCATAAAGCTGATAAGGGCCCACAGTGGTGATGACGACTTTACAGGCTTCGACCATTTGCCGAACGGAATCGGTGTCAGCGACATCGACTTGGAGGAGAGCGATATGCTCGCCAATGTTCATCTCTGTGCGAGCGGCAGCGAGTTTGTCCAGTGAGCGGCCCGCCATTGCCCAGGAGAGATCATCGCTGCCGTACTCCTGTGCGAGATATTCGGCTACCAGCCGGCCGGTATAGCCGGAAGCGCCAAAGACCACGATGTCGTAGGAATTTTTAGAGGTCATGAGCAGCGGAGCTCCTTTGTATTGGCCATTGCGGGCCCGCAAGATTACCCTCTCAGCCGTGACAAGGGGAAAATTATTCGCGCATTTGCGATAGGACGTGCTGTGATGTTGTTCGAATTTATCCTGCTTCTGCGCTGACGGAATCAGCGGTTATGATGCCCCCGTGGAAATAGAATCAATCACGCGTGAAGCCATCGAGACGCTGCTCGAGGCGATCGAGTCGCGCGATTTACGTTCGGTGCGTCGCGCACTGCATCCGACAGCTAGTTGGCAAAATGTCCCTCATCCCGCTGCCGAGGGACGCGAAGCAGTAATCGCTTTATTAGATGGCATCCTGTGCTTCTCAGAGCGCGTGCAATGGGACGTGCTCCGAACTTCGGTAGACGGCACGTCTGCCAGTGTCGAGCGTGTTGATCGGTTTTGGCTGCAGGGGGACGAATATGCGGTTGCCTGCCATGGCATCTTTTCGGTGGACATCGCTACCCGCACTGTGATTTCAGTGCGAGATTATGTGGATGTGGGAGAGTGGCAGCAGCGGGTGAGTCCGATGCTTTCCAAAATGGCGTCTCGTCCCTCTCTCGACGTGGTGTCGGCTCATCTGGAGGCGATCAAGACCGGAGTACCGCTGACAGTGGCTGCTCACTATGCACTGGACGCTACCATTGAATGCTCCGCGAGTAAGGTGGTCGGCTGGGATGGGATTGCCGATTATTACGCGGCAGTGGGAACACAACCGGAGTTGCGCACGCTGGCATGGGACTTTGTCGAGTCAAAAGGGCGTGACGCCGTTGCCGTGGATTGGCGGCTATCAGCGGTTGGGGACACTATGCGATCGGGCCGCGATCACTATGAGGTGCGCGACGGTAGGATCATATATCTTATGACGACGCTGCAGCTCAACGCGCCCTGACTCGGTTCTGCGAATACAAAATATTTCCGCGAGCGATTGCTGCAAGTCACACACGAAAAATACTCTCTCCACTTTTGCGATAGCAAGACTGCTCAGCATCATGGCCAGCGCAACCGCCGTGGCACGGAAAGATCAGCGGAACTGAGTATTTCGTTTTCACCCAGTTAGCTATCGCCTACTTGCGCCGCCGCCCATTCGCGCATGGTTTCTTTTAGGATACCTAAGGGCATGGCGCCATTCATAAGCACTGCCTCATGGAACTCACGTAACACGAATCGCTCGCCCAGGGTGTTCTCTGCTTCCCTGCGTATATCCAGTAAAGCCAATTGACCGGTTTTATAGGCAGTGGCCTGACCAGGCCACACGACGTAGCGCTCGATTTCGCGCATGACCTCTTCATCGGTCATGCCGGTTTTGGCGATCATGTACTCGATGGCCTGTTCACGACTCCATCGTTTCGCATGCATCCCGGTATCGACTACGAGCCTCACCGCACGAAACATCTCAGCCTGCAGTCTGCCCAAATCACCCAGTGGATCGTCGTCGTAGAGACCCATGTCGGTCTTGGCGATGCGCTCAGAGTAAAGTGCCCAGCCCTCCGAGAAAGCGCTGATAGGCGAGAGCTTCCGGATAAATGGCACTCCTTCAATTAATTGCGAGGTGGAGATCTGGAAATGATGTCCCGGTGAACCCTCATGGATCATTAGCGTCGGCAGGGTCCAGCGCGGATTATCCCCCGTATCCTTTTGATTGATATAAAAGCGTCCGGGGCGTGAACCGTCGAGAGCGGGTCCGTTGTAGTAGCCGGCCGGCGAGGAATCTTCCGAGTATTCCGGGACGCGCACAATCTCCAGTGGCTGAGGCGGAATCGTAATAAAGTAGTCTGCAGCGATTTGCATCACCTCTCGGTCGAGGGTCTCGAGGTATTTGATCATCGCCTCGCGGCCTTCGTCGGTATTGGCAAAGTGGTACTGTGGATCCTCCATCAGCGCGCGCATACCGCTGGCAAGGTCGCCTCCAACAAGACCGCGATTATCAAGAATATCCAGCATTTCGCCCTCGATGCGATCAACTTCCTGCAGGCCAATGCTATGAATTTCATCTGCCGAGTACTGTGTGGTGGTATTGGAGCGCAGGTTAGCTGCATAAATGGCCTCTCCCTCGGGGAGCCGCCAGATACCGGCATCATGACTGGCTTCAGGCAGCATGGATTCAAATAACGTAATCATCGCCTCATAGCCGGGGATGACCTCAGACTCGACCCGATCTGTGGCGTCACTGATAAATGCCTTGGCTTGAGTGTCGTCTAGTTCATCAAGCGCTTCCAACTTGGGGCCCAGAGTAGTCACGAGGGGATTCTCGGTAGCGCCACCAGCAATAAATTTCTCGAGTCCCGCGAGCGTTTTTTCGATGACGAAATCGGGAGGGATAACTCCGTGCTCTTGATCGTCGATTACGCGCGCATGGACCTCACGCAAAACTCTGCCAAATTCTGTGAGACGCGACAGATATCGCTGAACGCTTTTTTTGTTTTTGATGACATGGGTGTCAGTTAAAAACTGGGGCAAATTAACAGTGACGCCGGAGATTTGGTTGACACGATAGCCGCTGTAGCGAAGCTCTGCCTGCTGCAACAGATCATCGAAAAACCAGGCGCCGATTTTCCACGTCAGCAGTTCTTGCCCCTCTAGTCCTGCGGGACCATAGTCGTCCAAACCTTGCCGCGCCTCGCGTAGCTCCGCGATCTTCTTTTCTTCCTCTTCCTTGGTGTAGTCAGCGAGCTTGCCGCTATGAAAGTCGAGCGGTGTGTTATCGATCATACCCAAATAGGTCAGCAGTTCTGGCGAGTCAATCGCCAGCTTAAAAGTGACCTTGTTAAGGTAGTTGTTCACGCCGACCGGAGTGAACCAGAACCAAAGTGAAGTGGAGGCCACAGAGACGGCGATAACGACCACCACCCCCAAGAGGATTCTTCGTAACCACGTCATACGACTGCCTTCCGGAGTGAGTCACCCCAGTTTACATGGGGCATGTTTGCTATGTAGACATCTGGTAATACGCCCAGAGGTCGATAAAAAAGCCTCCCCCAAGCACCGGGGGTACTGCGCGTTCATCGACGCTTTTCCACAGCGTTTTTACACCGGCTCCCGGGGCACCCCTGAAGACATTGCCTCTTATCGCGAGAAAGCAGTTCAAATGTGTGACCACAGGCGTGCAACGCTGAACAATATGCGGTGGCAAAGAGACTTTAACGCGACCTTATTCTGGTAGCTGATGAGATAGCCAGGGACCTGTGCCCGCTACTGTTTCAATGTTCAGTTGCCCTGCCAAACCTGCCGTGCGATGAATATTGATCTCGGCATACTCGGGAAGCTGAATCATCTCCATCATCGCGGCGCGGGATGGGTACATTGCGATGGCAACTTCATCCCAGAGCGATTCGACCTCTCCCAGCATCAAGCGCGACACCTCACCTGAAAAACCGACTTGGCCGCCCACCTGGGTGATGAGCTGTGCGACTGCTCTGGCGTAGAGCCCATAGGCTTCGCGACCAGTAAGTTCGCTTTGGCGCCCGTCCTCGTACTTGGCGCGCTCATAATATTTCAGGAGGTTAACCATGTAGATGGGGGACTTTGCTTCTGGTTCAAAAAACTCTTTTAGCTGAGTCTCGGTGGGTGAGACTGCATTACGAACTTCCATTGTTACCTCTCCTAAGTAGGAAAAAATATCGCCAAGCGTCGACAGGCGCCGACCCTAGCAATGCTCTAGTGGCCCCGACGCCTGCGACTCTATTTTTAATATCGGCACTCAATAACTGCAGGGGCGACATATTCTCCTGTCGGGGAAGGCGGGTCGATGTGGGCAGTAGGGGTAAAACGCTCATGTGATCTCATTCGACAGTTGGCATCGAGTTTGGGATGGTCTTTGACGGCCATCGCTCATTGTGGCATAAATAATGCCAATAGTTTATCGACTCAACACAGCCAGAGGATAATAAAAGTATATGCAGGTACTACGCACATCTGACAGTTGTTTCGCGGCGCTATCCGATTATCCCTTTGAGCCCCACTACACAGAGATTATCGCGGACAGCGGTGAGGTATTGCGCATTCACCATATCGATGAAGGTGATCGTCAGGCGCCAGTCGTATTGCTGCTTCATGGCCAGCCGAGCTGGAGTTATCTCTATCGAAAGATGGTGCCCTTGTTAGTTCAGCAGGGCTTGCGCGTTATCGCGCCCGACTTACCGGGTTACGGCAAATCTGACAAGCCGGCGGCGAGAGAAGATTACAGCTATCAGCGTCAGGTCGACTGGATGGGTGCCTGGCTGGTAGCCAATGACTTAAGTGAGATCACTTTTTTTGGTCAGGATTGGGGAGGATTGATTGGGCTACGACTGGTGGTTGATCACCCTGCGCGATTTGCGCGTGTGGTGGTTGGCAACACAGCATTACCTATCAATAGGAACTCCAATCCGGAACTCGTCGCTAAAATCGCGCAGTTCAGGTCCGATGGTCAGCGCCTGAGTCTTCCCGCGATGTCGCGCGTCTTGTCGCGCTTGCCGCGAATAGGTCTTGAGGATCAGGATGCTTTCCCAATGGGGTTTGCGCACTGGCAGAAATTCACCTGGGAAACGGTGGACATGCCTGCGGGGTTTTTAATGGAAATGATGATCGCGCCGGCGGCGACATGGAGAGTCGCTCCCCGCTTATTGCTTCATCATTACCTTGGTCTGTCACTTCGTCCTCTGACACCGCTGGGTCGAGCTTACGAGGCGCCATTCCCTGCTCCCGAATACAAGATGGGTCCCCGTGCGATGCCGAGTCAGGTACCCACTTTACCCACTGACCCGTCATTGGAAGCGCAGGCCAAAGCGTGGGAATTTTACGAACAGTTCGAGAAGCCTTTTCTCTGTTTATTCACAGCAGATGACCCCGTAACGCGGGGCGCTGAAAAAAGCTTTATCGGTCGCGTCCCCGGGACCAGGGGTCTCGATCACCAGATTTTTGAACGGGGCGGTCACTTTTTGCAGGAGCAACGCCATCATGAGCTAAGCGATGCTATCTCTTCATTGATCCACGCGACGTAATTGCCAGGAAAGGCACTTTTTTGGCTATTAACTTGTGTTGAGTAGACCGATTAATCGATAACTACAAGAGTTCGCAATTGGCGCTGATAGCTTCTTCTGATGCTGCGGCGTAAGCCTCGAAGTTGAAGTGCGAATAACGCCGCGCGGATGAGTTTATTTCAAGAAAAGCATTGCAGTATTTGGGTGGTTTTCTTGCGCCTAATAACGCCACGAATATACCCTTCGTTATCCGCGCAACGACCTATCTTTTGAAGCGCGCCCGCAATGGAAAACGAATTGTTAAATAACACCGTGAATACAGAAGTCCTTGTGATTGGTGGGGGAGCAGTAGGCGTGGCAGTGGCAAGGCATTTTGCGCGGGAGGGGGCGCAAGTGGTTTTGTTAGAGCGAGAATCGACCATTGGCTCTGGAACGAGCTCTCGAAGTAGTGGAGTGATACACGCGGGCCTCTACTACCCTGAGGGCTCTCATAAAGAACGACTGTGTATAGAGGGTAAGGCGCTACTGTATCGATACTGCATAGACAATGGTGTGCCGTTTGAGCAAACGGGTAAATGGATTGTAGCGAGCACGGGCCAGGAATCCAGACTTGAGGCCATACATGACCAAGCTGTGAAAAACAGCGTCTCGGTGAGGCGCTTATCAAAACATGAAATTCACAGGAGTGAACCTGAACTACGATGCACAGCAGCGCTTGAAAGTCCCAGCACCGGCATTATTGATGCTCACTACTTGATTCACAGTCTTGTCAGAGATTTCGAGCTCGCCGGTGGCTTGGTGCACTGTCGGGCAGAGGCAGTATCCGTGGAGATCCTGGGTGATAAATCTCAGACGGTATTGCGCGACGGTACCCATGTGATTGCAGGCCTCGTGATTAATGCGGCGGGACTCGATGCACTGGCGCTTGTGCCAGAGAGCATCGCCCACAGTTATAAGAATTATTATCTAAAAGGCAGCTACTTTTCTTACGGCGGAAAGATTCCTTTCAAACGTCTGATATACCCTTTGCCCTCTGATGACGGGTTGGGGATACATCTCACCTTAGACCTATCGGGTGCGGCTAGATTTGGGCCTGATGCGCGTCCGGTAGTTGAGAGAGAGTTTTCGGTCAACCGAGACGACTTGCCTATGTTCGTTAGCGCCGTATCGGAGTACTGGCCGCAATGTGATACCAAAAAGCTCAAACCAGATTACGCCGGTATTAGACCAAAACTGCATGATGGCGGCACTGTGGTTGAAGATTTTGTCTTCATGGACCAATCGATCGGCGCCCAAAGCCCAGTTATTTCGCTTTTGGGTATCGACTCTCCCGGACTGACAAGTTCTTTAGCGATCGCACGTCACGTTTTTGACCTCTTCCATCAAAAGGCGTCATTTACAAAAACATAGCGCCACGCAGAGGATCGTCGCCAGTAACAAGATCGTGAAATGCCTCTGCCAGCCGCTGGCTTTCGCGAATACAGACTTCCCAGTATGCGACCCGCTGCTCCGGTGACATGGCGCGGAAGTCACCGCGATCCGGAATTTTCCCGTATGGCAAGCTCATGAGAAATTCGTCGCTCGGGCAGATCAATACCAAATTACTGAGGTGGGGTGAGCCGATGCGCCCCCGCAGCTTTTTATCAAACCAGCCCGGGGTGAGTTGCGCACAGAAGTGCGGATACAGCACCAAGCCGTCGCTGGGCGGGGTGTCGAGGCTAAAGTGATAATCGATAATGCCACCATCCCAGAACGGACCTTCACCTGCACCGGCGATGCTTGACTCGCATTGCATCAGGAGTGGAATGGCGCCACTCGCCTTCAGTGCGGAAATCAGATTATTTTCTGCCAGTGCGATCATCTGGGTATCAAAACCCGCTGTGAAAGGCGCCGCTGTGAGTGCTGGATGACAGAAGATCACTCGCTGAAAAAACCTTTCGAGCCCGTTGCGAGACCAAGCATTGGTAAGCGTCGCTACGCCCATAGCGGCGACGAGTGACAGTCCTTTTTGCCCTCGGGCAATATTTTTTGCTCTGGCTGTCACGATGGCGTTGCGTAGAGTGGGGTGATTGATAAGGTGCTGGGCCCCTTGTGGACCTAACGCCTCCCTTAGCATAGTCCCCGCGACTTCACTGACCTCTTGGGGTGTCGGTTTGGGGCTGCTGTATTGTTGATAAAGGTAAATGTGCTGCAGCCGTTTAATAGCGGCCACCGGGTCCGGTTGTGTCAGGCAGGCGTGTCGCCATGTGCCAATCGAAGAGCCCAACAAGGTCATGGGGCGAGAGGTGTGAGTCAGTAGCTGCGAGGCCAGTACCTGATCCATCTCAGAGAGAATCAGCCACTTGGGGCCGCCCGACGCGCCCACAAGCGTTCTGAAAGGTGCGTCCTGCCAGCCATGTTCAGCGATGGTAGCTTTGGCGGCACTACCCATGAAGACTGAGAGAGGCTGAGACATTGTGCTTTTCCGTCATGGCGTTGAGGCGTTTTTGAGTTTAGCGAAAATTGTCGTTCGTGCATGTCCGGACAAAATAGGCACGGTATTTGCATTAGCACAGGAACAGTCATGTCAAAGACGCCTCACTTTGGCCACATAATGTGTACCAACAGGCGGCAAGATGACATGGACAACAAGAGATCTATAAGGGTTCACGATGCTGGGAAACGTAACGCCACACCGACACTTGCCGCGGCTCGCTCGATAGACGCATGCCTGAGAGCCCGACAATAAAGCCCAGCCTCTTTGAGGCACTGCAGGCTTTCCTCTCTGAGGAACGCCTTCCCGCTGCTTTTGGACAAACTTTTGTCGCTTGGTACGCGGGTATTACCCGGCACCTCGCGGCGCGGGCTGATGTGAATACACAGCCTCTGCTGGTGGGTGTAAGCGGCTGCCAGGGTTCGGGCAAAAGTACGCTGGCCAAAGCTATGGCTCGCATAGCACAGGAGGTTTTTGGCACCCCTGCAACGACACTGTCACTGGATGATTTTTATCTGACTCAGACCGAGCGAAAGCGACTTTCCGAGTCCATTCACCCCTTGTTTGCTACCAGGGGCGTGCCGGGCACCCATGACCTGGCTCTCCTCAATTCAACGCTTCAGGCCCTCACGAAAGTCGACGGACCCGTCGCACTGCCTGAATTCGATAAAGCGCAGGATGAGCGCACCAAGCCGGTGCAATGGCGCCAAGTTTGTGCGCCCGTTAGGCTGATATTTCTCGAGGGATGGTGTGTGGGTATTTCTCCTCAGTCAGACCTCGCTCTGGTCGAGCCTGTTAACGAGACTGAACGGGAGCAGGATTCGGGTGGGCGGTGGCGCCAAGAGGTGAACAGACAATTGCAGGATACATATGCAGCGCTATTCGACCAGCTAGATGTGTTGCTGTTCCTGAAGGCCCCTGACTTCAATGCGGTGTTTGATTGGCGCTGGGAACAAGAGCAACGGTTGTCCGACGCGATTCGGGAGGGAGCGCATCCAACGACCGGTACCGGTATGACCCGCAATGAGGTCGACGCATTCGTACTGCATTACCAACGCTTGACCGAGCACGCGCTGGCTACCTTGCCCGGGAGAGCGGATGTGACCTGGGACTTGGACCACGAGCGCTCCGTACGCCGCATGCAACTGATGTCGGCTTCCACATGAGTGGTGTCGTCATCTACACCGATCTCGATGGAACTCTGCTGGACCATCACACTTATTCTGCCGAAGCGGCGAGCGCTACTTTGTCAAAACTCAGGGGGCTCGGTATCCCCGTGATTCCCTGCACGAGCAAAACCGTTGCCGAGACTCGGCCGATTGCTGCTCAACTGGGGCTGGATGGCCCAATGATTGTGGAGAACGGCGCCGCCGTTTGGATACCAAAAAATTGGAATTTGTCTTGCACAGAGTCCTCTATCAGTGAGGGAGAAATGTGGTGCCATGGGTTCGGTATTCCGCGGTCTGTTATCCGGCGTCAGCTGGCAATACTCAGTGTCGAATGGGGTAATCGATACCAATCGTTATGTGATTTATCAGACAAGCAGGTGATGTCGATCACCGGGCTGGATGCGGACAGCGCACGTCTTGCAAAGGAAAGACACTTTTGTGAAACGCTCGTTTGGCTGGGCACGCCGGCTGACCGCGTCGCGTTCGCTCAGCAGGTGAGGGAATTGGATATGCGGTGTGTTCAGGGAGCGCGTTTTGTTCATGTGCTCTCTTCGGGCGGCAAAGCTGAAGCGGTCAGTTGGCTGCATCGAAAAATTTCCACGGAGCGGTCGGGTTTTGAGAGCGCCCTGAGTATCTCAGCGGGCGATGCTGAGAATGATATTGACATGTTGCAGGTGACAGATCTTGCGCTGCTGGTGAGATCCCCAGTTTATGACCCCCCACAAATAGCAAGGGCGGGAGGTTTGATCATCAGTGATCAGTTTGGTCCTGCTGGCTGGTCGGAGGGCATCGAGACTTTGTTGGACCGAGTAATGGAGGATAGAGTCAGTGGCCGATTTTTACCAAAACGGCACGATTACAACGCTGCATAACCTGGGCGCGCGATCGACCGAAGATCTTGAAAAAGACCTGATGTCATTCAGCGAGCGCAGGAAGCTCGGACTGATCCTGCCCTCTCTGTATTCTGAAATTCAAACACCGGCACTGCCCGCAATTATTCGCGAATTGCAGTCGGTGCCCTACCTCTCGCAGATTGTGATTGGCCTCGACCGCGCGTCCCAATCGGAGTACGAGCACGCTCTCACGTTTTTCTCGGCGCTGCCCCAGCATCATCGGATATTGTGGAACGACGGCCCGCGCCTGAAGGCGATTGATGAACGTCTGCAAGAGGCCGGCCTGGCGCCAACGGAACTCGGCAAGGGCCGCAATGTCTGGTACTGCATGGGATACGTGCTCGCCACGGGCCGTGCTGAGGCGATAGCACTGCACGATTGCGACATCCTCACCTACGATCGTAGCTTGTTGGCACGGCTGATCTATCCGGTAGCGCATCCCATTTTCGGATACGAGTTTTGCAAGGGCTACTATCCCCGCGTATCGGAAAATAAGATCAACGGACGGGTGTGCCGATTACTCGTTACGCCAATGATTAGGGCTTTAAAGCGCATCGTGGGTGATTCACCCTATCTTAACTACCTCGATAGCTATCGGTACATTTTGGCTGGAGAGTTCGCTTTTCGAAAACGTTTGCTCGGCGATCTCCGTGTACCAACGGATTGGGGGCTAGAAATTGGCGTGGTGTCTGAGGTTTACCGCAGTAACAGCAACAAGCAGATTTGTCAGGTCGATATCGCGGATAACTACGATCACAAACATCAAGACCTCTCGCTATCTGATCAGACTGCTGGGTTGTCGCGCATGTCTCTCGATATCGCCCGTTCGCTGTATCGCAAGCTTGCCATTCAGGGCACCGTATTCAGTCCGGAGACGTTTCGTACACTAAAGGCTACCTATTACCGCATGGCGTTGGATCTGATTGAGACTTATCGCAATGACGCCATCATGAACGGGCTGACTTTTGATATTCACAAGGAAGAAGAGGCCATAGAGCTGTTTGCCGAGAACATACTTGCAGCGGGTAACCAGTTTCTGGAACGCTCCACGGAAGCACCATTTATTCCCACGTGGAATCGGGTGTTTAGCGCTATCCCCACTATTTTTGATGAACTGATTGAGGCAGTTGAGGCCGATCACGCAGAATTTGCGCCCGGGCATCTGCTGACTCAGTCAGTAAGTGCATGAGCTATTCGATTGAAGAGCGATTGCAGAGACATCTCGAGGCAATCTACGGTAATAACGACGACACCTCCGACCTGAAAACATGGAATAAAGCCTTGCGGGAGGCTGCGAGGCTGAGATCAGGACAGCTCCCGCCGGAGCCTCAACGCAACCTTTGGAGCGAAGCCGATGTCGCGGTGATCACCTATGGTGACTCGATTGTTGACGATGCTGAACCCCCGCTAAAGACGCTACACGGGTTTTTAACCCGGGAGTTGGGCGCTGCTGTTTCTTGGGTACACGTATTGCCCTTTCATCCGTGGACGTCCGATGACGGGTTTTCGGTACTCGATTACTCGAGTGTGAATGAAGCGCTGGGTACGTGGCCAGACATCACTCGTTTGGGTATAGATTATCGGTTAATGGCCGACCTTGTACTGAACCACTGTTCCAGTCGATCGGCCTGGTTTGAAAACTTTCGCCTGGGAATTGATCCCGGTAGTGATTATTTTTTCGTTCCGGACGAGGCTTTTGATACGTCACAAGTTGTCAGACCCCGTACCTCCCCGCTACTGACTTCTGTTTTGACCGAGCGGGGAGAGCAATCGGTATGGTGCACCTTTAGCGCCGATCAGGTGGATTTCAATTTCGCCAATCCTGCTGTAGTGGTGGAGTTTGTATCTATTATCAGGGCTTTGCTTGATGCTGGTGTGCGGGTTTTTCGTCTGGATGCCGTGGCCTTTTTATGGAAGCAAAGCGGCTCAACCTGTATCAATCTGCCCCAAACTCATGAGCTCATCCGACTGTTTCGCTTGATCATCGAGTGTGCACAACCCGATGCCATCGTGATCACCGAGACCAATGTTCCCAACCGAGAGAATTTGTCTTACTTTGGCAACGGCACCGAAGCGCACGGCATTTACAATTTTTCTTTGCCGCCATTGTTGGTGCATGCGCTCGTCACGGGTAACAGCAGCCACTTGTCTACCTGGATGATGAGCATGCCGCCCGCGCAAGATGGCACGTTTTATTTTAACTTTATTGCCTCCCACGATGGCATTGGGTTGCGACCGATTGAGGGCCTGTTGGCACAGGACGAGGTCGACACGTTGCTGACGACGATGGAGCGTTTTGGCGGAAGGGTTTCATGGCGTGAAGCGTCAGAGGAATCCGCCAAGCCTTACGAAATTAATATTGCGTTATTTGATGCATTAAAGGGCACGATTGAAGGTCCGGACGACTGGGGTCAACAGCGGTTTCTGTGTGCGCATGCCATTATGTTGGGTTTGGAGGGGGTGCCCGCTTTTTACATTCATTCCCTACTCGGCACGCGCAATGATATCGACCGGCTTGAACACACCAGTCAAAACCGCGCTATTAATCGCCACCAGTGGCACCTAGAGAATTTAATGGCCACCTTCGCGGATGCGTCCTCTGTGCATACACAGGTTTTTAACGCATTAAAAAATCTGATTATGATCAGAAAGCAGCAGCCCGCCTTCCATCCCAATGCGACGCAATTTACCTTGCACCTTGGGACCGCACTTTTAGGGTTCTGGCGCCAATCACTGGATCGCAGGCAGAGTCTTTTTTGTGTTCACAATGTTTCCAATGTGCGGCAGGTACTCCCACTCAGCAGTCTCAACCTGTTGGTCAATCAGCCCTGGCGAGAGTTGCTCTCGGATCAACCGATTGAGGAAAGTTTGTCTGAGTGGCTACTCGAACCCTATCAAACGCTTTGGATTACCAATGCTTGATTGAAAGTTAGCGGCGCCTATGGCTGCGTTTACGAAGCACATCATAGTTTTAAGTGGCAGGTCGACCGAACTGAGCGTCGCTAATGCTTGCTGTAGTTCTTGAATCTACCTCGATAAACATGTCAGCCTCGACTCATGGGAAAGCTAAGCAATAGAACGATTATGTCTGGTGGTCACTTCCTTCGGTGGTGGGGTGGCTTTTTGTTTGTGCTCACGGCTCCCGCTTGGGGTTGGTCTGATCATGCGAGTCTAGTTTGGCCGCTTTTAAGAGAACAGCCCGACATCGTTACTCGCAGCGTGCCGGCAGAATCGTTGCGACAGTTTCTAACCGCAGAACAAAACGCTATTGCGCAAACGCTGGACGATGTTGAGGTATGGTCGGCACAAAATATTGCTCATTATCCGTTGACGCCTGCATCACTCTCATGGCGAAACAGCTCGGGTCCCATCGTCGAACGCTTCCTGTCAGCCATTCGTGTGAACCCAAGTTTGTCTTATCCGCTTTATGTGGGCCCGTCTCCTGAACGGTCAAATCCGGTGGTAAAGCCGTTGCCTTGGTCTGCGCTCAGCTTTTTGGGGGGCGGGAATGCCCAGCAGGCATCTCGATACTGGTCCCTGACAGAAGGGGAGTCCGTATCGGTTGCCGAGGTGCTGGCTACTGCCAGCGATGAACCGGATTTGGGGATGGATATCGGTCTCTTTGATGACAACGGCACGGCCTTCGGGCAGCGTTATGGCTTTGGTCGGCAGCCTTTTGGTAATCCCAATCTTGACTACGGATCTCAAGCCCCTTTCCACATGGGTTTTTACCATCTCGATTGGTTAGCTCGCGTGGCGCAGCCCGATTTACAGAGGACCTATCCGCTCTGGCGGATCGCACTTTTTGGGGAGTTGGCCGACGTGGCTTTTCGTACCGGGCATCCTTACTGGGGGTGGCGTTTTTTGGGGTGGGGGCTGCACTATGTCGGTGATCTCACGCAGCCATATCATGCAGTCCCTTTGCCGGGAGTGAGCACGTTGCAGGCGCTTTGGTCGGTTGTGCAGGGAAAAACATCGGAGATGGTGCAGCTGGTATCGAATCGTCATGGTGTCATTGAGTCCTATCAGTATCAGCGGCTGAAGGCAGCGCTGGCTGCCGAAGAATGGTCTGCGCCACTATTGCGGGCCGTGGCAGAGCAGGGAAACACCGAGCCGCTGGAATACACCTCGTTTGTGATGGATTTAACGCGAGCCTCTGTGGCGGCGGCTAGTGAATTTAATGCTGTCATCGCGACCCATGTGTCGCCGCGTTTCGTGAGTGATCCCAATTTCGAATGGACGGGCTCCGGTTTTGAAGTCGGCCTGGTCGACACCGTGCGACGGGAGCGTGGCCAAGCGGCAGTCACACAGCTGGATGCCGTTGTGGCTGAGCAGCTTGAGCGATTTTCGAGGGTGGCCAGCCAATGGATTGCGCGCGGTCATCTCCCTCCCGAGGAAGCTGCCAAGCGCGTTACGCAACAGGAAGCGGTGATGGCTAATGAATAATCTGGTTGCGATAGCGCTGTATGTTTGAACTGGCCCCCCAGCTTGAGGCTGATACCGTTCTGATAGGAAAGACGCCACTCAATCGAATTCTGTTGATGAACGATAGCCGTTTCCCTTGGTTGATACTGGTTCCAGAGCGGCGCGAAATCACGGAGCCCTTCGATCTCTCTGATCATGACCAGAGCGTCCTCTGGCGAGAGTCCATGGTCGTTGGAAAAATGATGAAATCCTTTTTTAAAGCGCAAAAACTCAATATTGCTGCACTGGGAAATCAGGTATCGCAGCTGCACATTCACCACATTGCTCGGTTTCGAGCGGACGCTGCCTGGCCTCACCCAGTTTGGGGGGCGGGTGTGGCTGAGCCATATGAGCGCGATGCGCTTCGCAAACGCCTCTTCTCCCTGCAAGAGGCGCTATCACAACAACTGACCTTTGAGTTCCCGCAGGCGTCATGACAGTCAGGGTTCTGTTTGTCTGTATGGGCAATATCTGTCGCTCGCCGACGGCCCATGCGGTGTTTCGGCAGCAGGTGTTGGTGGCGGGCCTGGCAGACCAATTTGAGATCGACTCTGCGGGCACGCATGCCTATCACATAGGCAATCCTGCCGACTCCAGAGCCATTGCAACCGCCCGTCAGCGCGGCATCGAGATGGGCGACCTACGTGCCCGTCAGACCAGTGCAGCGGATTTCACGCATTTTGATTACATTCTGGCAATGGATGGTGACAACCTGCACCTGCTCAAGGCTTCTTGTCCCCAAGAAGAAGAGCACCGGTTGTCACTCATGCTCGAGTGGACGACGGGTTGGGGGAGTGAGGTGCCTGATCCCTACTATGGGGGCGACACAGGCTTTGAGCACGTCTTTGATATGTTGACGGATGCTTGCGCAGCTCTCCTAGGCCACATCCAGTCGCGTCACGGTTTGCTTGTCCCTCATGCTGAGTGATATCCGTGGATAGCATGCGATGAAGTTCCTCCGTTCATGAAGTGTCTATTGCAGAGAGTGGCGCAGGCCTCCGTAACGGTAGATCACGGAATTGTTGGAGAAATTCAGCGCGGACTGCTGGTTTTTGTCGGTGTAGAGCCCGGCGATACAGATCAGTCGGTGCTACGCATGGCAAAACGTATATTGAGTTACCGGATCTTTCCGGATGATGCAGGAAAGATGAATCTCAATGTGCAGCAGGCCGGCGGGGCCATTTTACTGGTTTCGCAGTTTACTCTGGCAGCCGATACGACTACCGGCAACCGCCCCAGCTTTTCATCTGCTGCACCGGCCGAGCAAGCCTCGCGATTGTGCGAGGATCTTGCAAAAGCACTGGCGATGGATAATCTTCATGTCGAGGTCGGTCAATTTGGCGCCGACATGCAGGTCGCACTTGTCAACGATGGCCCCGTAACATTCCTTTTGTCGGTATAAGGCGGCCGCCTGCGATATTAGGGCGTTTTAGAGAAGCGAATATTATCGAGTCGGAAGCGATGGTTGTTATGTCCCGTTGGCCAACTGACCTTGCCAGCGTTTTGTGGGTAACTGGGTCAAAGTTCCGATGAGCGGGGTCGGCACGCTTCCCTGCACTTGCCTATTCTATTGCCACCTGGTCCGGTTTGATTGAGTGTCGGCGAGGTGGCAGTTGCAGAGCGTGTCGCGGACAGCACCGCTTCATTGCGATGTGCCAAGATCAGTCGCTCTACATTAAGACAAACCGTGGAGTCGCACCGGCAGTGCGGAGTAGCCCCGCACAAAGTTGGACAGCACACGCTCGGGTTCCCCAATAACCTCGACTTTGGAGAAGCGCTTGAGGATTTCCTCCCAAAGTACCCTCAGTTGCATTTCGCCCAGGCGATTACCCATGCAGCGATGGATACCAAAACCGAAGGATAGGTGATAGCGCGGATTAGTGCGATCAATAATGAATTCATTGGGCTGGTCAATGGCGGTCTCATCATGATTGCCCGAGAGATACCACATTACGACCTTGTCACCTTTGCGAATGGTTTTGCCACCCAGCTCAATTTCGCGCGTCGCGATACGTCGCATATGCATCAGTGGTGTTTGCCATCGGATGACTTCTGACACCATGCTTGGAATCAGATTCAGATCGCTTCGTAGTTTTGTGAACTGATCCGGGTGTTTATGGAGGGCCAGAACCCCACCAGTAATCGAATTTCGGGTCGTATCGTTGCCGCCAACAATGAGCAGAATGAGATTCCCAAGGTACTCTAGCGGGTCATCCACCATATTGCGCGTCGCGGGGTTAGTGGCCAGCAAACTAATCAGATCCATTTTATCTGGCGGATTATTTTTGCGCTGGTGCCACAGCTCAGTGAAGTACATCAGACATTCCTGCAGAGCAACCGTTCGTGCGTCCACGTCACCATCGCTGCCAGTTGCATCGGGTAAGGATGTCGCCATATCCGACCAGTACGGCAATTTGTGGCGGTCCTCAAAAGGAAAGTCGAAAATGGTCGCGAGCATCTGAGTGGTCAGATTGATCGAAACTTTTTCAACCCAGTTAAAGGTTTCCCCCAATGGCAGGCCATCAAGAATATCGCCAACGCGCTGCCGGATCAGGCCCTCTAACTGAGCGAGATTTCTGGGAGCCACTACATCTTGTACCGCGGCGCGCTGCACATCATGGATTGGTGGGTCCATAGCGATGAACTGGGTTACCGGAAGATCGTCACCATAGTCGCCAATGGTGATTGCGGGCACCGAAGAGAAGGCTTCATGATTACCGTCCACGGCAATGATGTCCTCGAAGCGGGTCACTGACCAAAACCCGCCAAAGACGTCGTTTTCGCTCCAGTGCACCGGATCTTCAGCTCGTAAACGAGCGAAGTAGGGCCGCCAGCTATCTTTCTGATAGAGCGTCGCATCGCTCACATCGATCGCTTCAAGTGGGATCTGAGCCACGTTGCTCCGCATCATGTGCTGTTCTTGAGACGTCATATCGTCAGTTGCCTATCTCTCTTCTCGGCATTGTTCCCTCGCCGATGTTCCGCTTATTCAGCAATCGCGTCAAAAGCCGCTTGCAGGAGGGGAATAATTTCGCGGCGAACCAGCCTGACGGGTGCGTCAGCATCTAGGCGCCTGTAGTCATCGATAGCAACATAGCCCGCAAAACCCCGCTCGGTGTCGACAAAGCTGACTGAACCAAAGGCTCCGGGGTCGTCGTAGACACCAGAATTATCGGTGCTGATCCACCACCCCATCCCGTAGGGAGTAGGGTCTTTCTCGACAACGCCGCCCCGATCCTCTCGCATCTTGCTCAGCGCGGTTTCACTCAGCACGCGGGTTTCGCCACAGAATCCACCATTTAAGTGCACCTGAAGTAGCTTTGCGTAGTCGGCAAGGTTGGTGATGGCGCCACCTTCAATATTTGGGTTGGATTGTCCGAGCAAGCTGGCAGCGCTGCCATCCCACAGCGTTAAGTCCTCCCACATATTGCCGAAGGTAAATACCTCCAATTGGCAAGGTGTGCCGAGATACTCGTCGACCAGTTGATTCCAGGTGGCATTTGCCGAGAAGGCAGCGGTGACTCCCGCCAGTTGCCACTGACTGCCGCCATAATCAAATATCGAACCCGCATCATGGCTGTCAGGCAATGGCACGCTCAGTAAGACCTCGCCGCAGCTCTCGAACGTTACCGATGTATTAAAAGTGAACTGGCATAGATGTGGTCCATAGAGCGTAAGTTGCCTGAGACCTGGAATGCCTGAGGTATTGCTCACCAATTGGGTAGGTGTCCGGTCGGCATAGATCCCCTCGAAAGGGAGCATCTCACCAATGGACTGGTCCATATCAAAAGTGGAGTCGGAGTCTTCCTCTAGTGCGAGTAATGTCATGACGGCAGGAACCTTACTGGTGGAGGCCAGTAAGACGACGGTGTCGACTGTGTGATCGCCGAAGGTTGCGGTGTGGAGCGTCTCTTGCGCATCGACAATCACATAGCTGATGCCATCGAATACTTCGCTCTCGTCGATGAAGGTTTGGAAAGCGGAATCGACTTCGTCGAAGTCAGGTGTTGGGTCAGGCGCCTGGGCCGAGCCATCATTATTGGGGGGTGGTGTCGGGCTTGAACTGGAACCGCCGCCGCAGGACATCAAAAGTGTCACGAGGATGCTTAGGCAGCTGAGCCTGGAAAAGTGCTTCGGGCGTATCTGCATAGCGAGGCTCCACAGCTTTTGCGACATCCTCCTTGATTCATTTGAGAACAACAACCCAGATCCGGCTACTCCGAAACGCAATGCTTTTCTCTGCAATAACGGGTGTTGCATAATCGACCCGATCACACATTGTTTTTGTTACAATCGTTGCAGATTGGATGTCCGTATAGTTAAGCGACTGTAATTTGTCTTAACTTATGTGGAGGTCCTTTATGAGTTTAATTAGAAAGTACACGGGTAATTTGTTGTTGATGGCGGCGGCAATCACCGCCAGCACAAGTTCATTTGCTGCCGATACGGGTGAGCAATTGGCACTGTGCAAAGGTGCTTTAAAAGAGCTTTACGGGGAAGGGACTCTGGTCAGAATGTATGGCACCAAGTCTTATAAGGGGATTTTGACACTTAAGCTGAAAGTCACGCCCGAGGATGGCGATCCCGTGACTTTGCAATGCGTTGGGGATGCTGAAGCAGAGCAGCGTGTGGTGTTGAAAAACAAAGAGGGCGAGGAGATAGCTTCCTGACGGAGCTGTCTGCTAGCGGCATCTATGAAGAGCGCGCCCTCATCTGTCAGGCCTTTCAAGGCTCGGAGACTAAGGTATATGGATTGGGACGATCTGAAGGTGCTGCTGGCGCTGTCGCGTGCGGGTTCAACCCGCAAAGCAGCTGCGTTACTGGCTGTGAGCAATACCACCGTGATGAGACGTCTGGAGTCCCTCGAGGAGGGCATTGGCGGACGCCTCTTTGACAGGACTCCTGATGGCTTTCGCGAGACGGTATTAGCGGAGCAGCTTTTACCGGCCGCCCGGCAGGTGGAAGAAATACTGACCGAAGCAGAGCGTCAGGTCAGTGGCAAAGATGCAGCGCTTTCGGGACGTATTAAACTGTCTCTTCCCGCGGTGCCGGTGACGTATCTCTCCGAGTCGGTGGCAGAATTTGGTTTGCGGTATCCCAAGATAGAGTTGGATATCACTGTGAGTGACCATCCTGTGGATTTGGCGCGCAGAGAAGCCGATATTGCGGTGCGCGGCATACCCAAGCATAAGCGGCCGCCCAAGGATATTGTGGGTATCAAGTTGGGTCGTATCTCCATAGGGTACTACGTCCATCGGGAGTTACTGGGGGAGGCGCATCGTGGGCTTCGAGAGCTCACCATAATTCAGGCCTCCGACCGCGCGCTGTCCTTGGGTGACCTACCCAAAGCTGAGGCTTTGGATTTGAAGACGCGACACTTAATTGACGGTATTACACCCCGAACCGTGGCAGTGACGAATAAATTGGGTGTAGCTGCCTTACCTTGCTTTCTTGCACGACAGCACCGAGATCTCGTCTTGCTTCCGGGCGTGCCTTCCTGTCTTTGGGGTCACACCTGGTTGCTGCACCATAAGGACCTCCGTAAATCGGCGCGAATCAGAACATTATTTAAACACCTCGCCCAGTTGGAAGCACGGTGGCCTCATGCCTGGGACACTACTTCCGAGGCCGCTACCGAGGCGGCATGATAGATAGCGCTGGAGCTGTACTCATCCGGTGCTAGACAGGGTATTCCCCCACGGTATTGATTGGCGTCAGCTTCCATGGCTCGCACACAGCCACCCCTGAATCGTTCGACTAACCATGAGTTGACGCCGGTACCGTATTGGGCGATCGCGCTCAGTACAATTCAATTTTTCACGTTAAGCGGTGACTAGTGCAATTTGCGCGGCTGTCGTTACCCAGTGAATTTAAATTTGAGGTTGCCCCAATGCGCGCTACGAAAAATGGCGAAAACGTGGGTAATTAGCTGCGGTAAGCACTTCCTGCCTTGACATTTTCTCGGACAAACGCTATCAAAAGACATAAAGATATAATTAAAAGCCTATTGGGGTGTCCGGTCGAGCCCTAAAGAATAATTCAAGAAGAATAAAGGGAGCCTGATCCATGCGTAAATTCACAAAAAACCCACTCACTTTCGCCGTGGCGATGTCAATTGCGGCGACGATCCACATGCCGGCGGCCTGGTCGCAAGACGACGAAATGGCACTTGAAGAGGTCATGGTGACCGCTAGAAAGCGGGAAGAGTCGCTTTCCGAGACGCCGATAGCGATTACCGCTATTACTGCCGCCGACATTCAGGCGGGGGCCTTTAAGAGTATTGTTGACATACAAAAGACGGCGCCTGGCCTATTTATCGAGTCGATGAATAACGAAAATGCCAGAACCGTTCTGATGCCGAGGTTTCGGGGCGTTACCTTTGATGCCACCAGCCCGCTCCAACGGACCAGTTCGGTGTTTGTGGACGGTTTAATTGTGACGTCTGGTCTGCACAGTCTGCCGATAACGCAGGTAGAACGCATTGAGGTGGTGAAAGGTCCTCAGTCTGCACTTTTTGGTCGAAATACCTACTCAGGTGCCATCAATATTATTACCCGTAAACCGGGCGATGAGTTCAAAGGTGGTATCGAGCTGGACTACGGCGCGAAGAGCAAGTCTTCCACGACAGGGTACATTGAGGGTCCTATCACAAGTAATCTTGGTGTAAGAGCCACTTTTAGCTACACCGACAAGGAAGGCCATTACGACAACGCCTTTGTAGAGGGGCAGCGGCTCGGTGATGAGGAGACGCTCGCCTACGGCATCATGCTTGATTTCAATCCCAGCGATAATCTGAACATCATGTTGAGAGCGTCCTCATATGAGGATGACGATGGTCCGGGTGCTTATGCTGTTGCGGGTGGCTTGGCAGAGCATAATTTTTGTGCCGAACCGACTCCGGCGATCAACAGCTTCAGTTGCTTCTTCGTGAATGGATTGGAGTCCGCGTATCAGGGCAAAGTGAATATCCCAAACAGTATCGGTGCTTCTTCTTCAGCTGATGTGTTCAGTAAAGCCACCGGTCAGTTGAGAGACGCCAACGGCAACTGGGCGGGCGCATCGGGCGGCCCGGGTTATGCACCGATTGGCGACCATTCCTTCGACGATCTGTCACACGATGGCTTTGGTAAAGCGGGCGATGGTGAGCGGTTTGGTGCGATAGTCTCCTGGGATCTCTCTGATTCCCTGAATCTCAATCTGGCCTACGGCAAGAATGAGGACGATTATGTTCTCTTTCACGATTTCGATGCGGCAGGTGGTTTTGGATTCCACGTCTATAATGCGAGAGTGACAGAGGACGAGACGTTTGAAGTCCGGCTATCGGGCACCACCGATCGCTTTGACTGGTCGATCGGCGCTACTCAGGTCGAGATGTCCTCCAAGGCTCATGGTGGATTCTACGACCAGTATTTTGGAGACATGTTTGGCGGCACACCGGGATACTGGTTCGCCGACATTTATAATCCAACCACTGCTACGGGTCTTATTGAGGCAGATACGTCTGGCGTCTTTGCGTCGGTAGACTTCAGGATCACCGACAACCTTACGCTAATTGCTGAGGTCAGGCGGCAAGACGACGAAATCAATGATCCTAGCGTGAATGAAGCGGCTGGGAAAAATCTCTCGCCTGCTGAATTCTCGTCGACTCTGCCCCGTGTGGTTCTGAAGTACGAGCTGAATGACAACCACATGTTTTATGTGAACTACAGTGAGGGGACTTTGCCGGGTGGCTTCAATCCTGAGGTTGCGTCCAAGCTCACGACCCCAGAGCAAATTGCGGTCTTTAACGCTGATACTCCCGGGATCGGTGAGACGTTTTCGGAAGAGACGCTCAAGAATTTTGAAGCGGGTTGGAAGTACTCCTCTGACGACGGGCGATTGGCCATGAATCTCGCGCTCTTCCACATGGAAAGATCCGACCAGGTCTACTCAGGCTTTGGCGTGATCCCGGCTGACGTCAGCTGCTCCGGTGATAATGATGGCGACGGTATCCCCAATACCGAGACCTGCACAGTTTCCTTTAGTGGCAACGGGACCTCGAGTGATATCGATGGCTTCGAGATTGATATGAATTACCGGGTTTTGGATAATTTGTCGCTCCAGGCTGCACTGGGCTACACCAAAGCGGAAATAGCGGGTTTTCCTGAGGGCGGCGACTGCGGCGATTTCAATGACGTGTTTGGGCCCGGTTTATCGTGTGTAGGCCAGCAGGCAGCGCGATATCCCGAGTGGATTGGCTCGTTGATTGCAACCTACGATTTTGACACGCCAATCGGTGGTGCTTACGCCAGAGGCGAGCTCTTTTATACGGGCTCTTATTATGACGAGGTTACCAATCTGACCGAGATTCCAGATGCCACTGAGATTAATATTCGGGCAGGTGTCCGAATGGGCAATGGGATCAGTCTAGAAGCGTATGTGTCCAATCTTACTGATGAAGATGCGCCTACTGGCGGAAACAATATTGCCGATACGAGTAAGTATGTCCGTGATACGACCTTCGCCTATAACTTTGCAGTAGAGAGTGTGCATATCCATCTGCGCGATGAGCGGGAGTTCGGGTTTCGGCTTCGCTGGGATTTCTGAGCTCGAGATATCTATAGAGGTGTCGTAAGCAAAACGCCTTAGTGTAAAAATAAGAAGGCAGCCTGCAGGCTGCCTTTTTTCTTTGTCTGGCCGCGAAGGTTCGCCTGCAACGGCATGATCTTTGGTTGCAGATTGATGCATGAAAATAAGCAGAGGAAACGACAACAAATGAATGTCAGAACAGTCAAATTTGTGCACCGTTGGTTGGCGTTCATTCTGGGCATATTTGTGATTTTCCAGATCATCTCTGGAAGCATCGCCGCCGAGAGTCGACTGTTGATGCAGTGGTTCTATCCGGAGAAATATCAGGTGCAGGTCACTGGTAGGCCTGCAACGCCAGCGCAGATTCAATCAACGATGCGTTCCCTGGCACCTGATTTCAATATCGCCCATGTCATGGTTCCACCACCCGGCAGAGCGGATACGGCTTTCATCCTCATGGGGGGCCGAAACCCTGATAATCTCCATGAGTCCAAGACAATGGTGGACTTCGATCAGTATCAGCAGCGGGTTATCAGTGAGCATCCCTTAGTTGAATCGGGCTGGATTGGGGCGATGACGGTGCTGCATCGTTGGATAGTATTTGGTAAGTCGGGTTTTTATGTGGTTTTCATGTTGGGTCTGGCGACGGTGCTTATGTCGCTCTCCGGTTGTTACCTCTACGTTCAGACAAGAAAAACGGCCCGGCAACTTCCTCTCATCAATCGTTGCCACCGTACCTTGGGTGTGATGGCATCACTCTTTCTGGTGGTGACATCAACGAGCGGCATCGCCATGAGTGCCGTGTATTGGGGTGATCGCGAGGACAACTTGTCGGTATTTGCCAATACGATGAAACCAGGCGATGTATCCACTCAGACTGCCCACAGTCATACCCTGATTGACCCGGATGTGGCTTTCGACATTGCTCGGGCAACGCTGTCATCTGACTACTATTTGAGTGCCTATTCGTATGCAGCTCCCCATTCCCCCAATTATTGGTTTGCTTTTTTTGATCCGCGTTTATTCCGCCAGGATGTGGTCGTAGATGGTTTCACCGGGGAAGTGAAGGGCGTCTATGCGGCGGGTAAAACTGAGCGGGGTGACGGCTTCAGAAATCTGCTTTTACCAATCCACAGTGGAAAGTACTTCGGTTTCCTTGGCGGTTTTTTGATGACGTTTTTCGGCTTTATTTCGGTGTTGTGGTTGCTTTCAGGTATCGCGATGTACATCCGGTCAAAACGGATGTCTCCCGCTTAAAAAATCACCATTTTCGACGCCACCACAAAATGGGGCCTGTCACGACCATTAGCATCCCCATCACGGTCAGTACGTCACTTATCCACCGGAACTCTTTATGAAAGACATTGCCGGTGTGTATTTCGATCATAAACAGATAGAGCGTTGCGGCCTCCAGATCGGGGTGTTTCAGTGAATCAACTTCGAAGGCATATTGGCCTTTTTCTTTGAAAAACCCTCTACTGTTCTTCACGAACAGACCGGCGTCAGTGAACTCCGCATCGTAAACAATGCTGGGCAAGCCACTCATCGTGTCCCAGCCTTCCTGGTTTCCTCGCCTCACGAAAAATTGTCGCGAATTGGTGCTGTAAAAAATGTGTTCGCCAGAACGAAACAACTGTCCTCTCTGTGCTCCGAGTGGCTTTTCGGCTGACCACGTCGCGCCACCGTCTAGTGTCTCCAACACCCCAAAGCGGGTCGAAATGAGCATTCGTTCTGGCTCACCTGAAAAGGCAACTACCTGGTCTATTTCACCTTCTAGCGACTGATACCGCCATACAGGTGGAAGACTTTCTCTTCGCACCTCTCGTGCCTCGCCCCATTCGATAAAAGTCAGAATGTGATTAAAGAGGATGCCCGTAATGGACAGATACAAAATCGGAACGATGCCAAGAATACCGATTACCGGCGCGTGACCGCGGTAAAGGCCGGTCATAATAAGTCGACGGCGTGTCGGCTGAGGCGGCGTTTTCGTACGGCGCCATTTCCGTTTCAGGTACCAGGCCAGGAATCCCGTTAGGGACAGAATGGCTACTGCGAATCCTCCGAAGTCGTTAATCCATGTTGACCATTTTCGCGAGAGCAACCCATACCCAAAATGCAGGTCAAACAAAAATTGATACAAAGTTACTGTATCGGGGAGCCCGGTAATATGTGGACGATCGAAGTCATGCATCTGTATGACTTCCGGTTGATCTACATTTAGGGAGAACACGCCAGTAAAATCATCGACACCAATAATGGAACCCGGATGCGCCCCTGGTGAGATCATATTGATGAAGTGGCCCTCGAGAGCGAGTCGGGTGATTGGACCGCCAAAGTTGCGCATGGCCCAGAGACCGTCATCGGTAGCGATAACGATGATCGGCTTGCCATCTGCACGTATCTTGGCAAAGCGTAAAACTTGAGGATGTCGGTTATTGGGGAAAAGCAGTTTCTCCCAAGAAACGCCTCGATTATGAGTAATCCAGAGCCCCCGCTCTGAGCCGCCTATCCATCTATTTTCGTCTGTCGGGTCAGAAGCGACGTAACGCATCACCGTTGCGGGCAAGTAGCGCTTCATCGAGGGAGAAAGCCAGTTTTCAGGCACTTCTACTTGACGGAGCCAGCGCCACTCATCATGGTCAAGGAAAATCCCGGTGACGCCAAGCGTCAGTAACCAAAGACCCGCGATGAGTCCAAGCCAGCGATGTAGCGCTAGTAAAATGCGTCGATTCACTGGTGTCTTTTCTCCAGCGCTGTTATTTCATTTGCCGAGAGCGCTTGGTGGTAACTGCGCTCCGAAGCAGCATGGGTAGATATGGGCGTGGTGAACATGTCCCGTTATTTACCGGCATCAGTATTGGTCGTTTCTCCCATTTTACGAATGGGTACTTTGTCGATTGCTGTGATCGTCGCTTTCTCTTCGGTGAAAAACTCAGCGGCCTGGCGGGGACCGTCACGGCCAATACCCGATTCTTTGAACCCGCCAAAAGGCGCCCGCAAATCCCGCGCCAATGGTGTGTTGACCCATAGTGTTCCCGCATCAACTTTCTGTCGAAATGCTTGCGATCGAGCCAGACTGTTTGTCCAGCAATAGCCAACGAGTCCGAAGCGGCTGTCATTGGCTAGAGAGAATGCCTCTTCATCCTCATCAAATATCTGAATGCTTACTACCGGTCCGAAAACCTCCTCCTGACACAGTGATAGCCGATTGCTGTTGACCTGAAAGACGGTGGGAGCAACAAAATAGCCCCCACCGAGTTTCGTCAGCGGCTCTCCACCGCAAAGTAGCGTGGCTCCCTCTAATTTGGCTTTTTCTATGTGATCGAGAACGCGTTGCCAATGGGTTTTGAATGCCATGGGGCCGACTTCTGTTTTGGGGTCCAGCGGATTGCCCACTCTCAGCGCTTGAGTTCTCTTCACGAATGTTTCAACGAACCGTGCAGCAATACCCCGCTGTACGAGTATTCGCGACCCGGCGATGCAAATTTGTCCGCTGTTACTGAAGATATTGACCAATGATCCGTCCACTGCCCGATCGAAATCGGCGTCATCGAAGATGATGTTGGCGGACTTTCCCCCAAGCTCGAAATGGACGGGTGTGAGTTGCTTGGCCGCTGCCGCCATCACATGACGCGCGGTGTTGCTTCCGCCAGTGAAAGCGATTCGATTGATATCGGGTGAGCTGGCAAGCGCTGCACCGGTTACGGTTCCGCTGCCGTTAACGATATTGATCGTACCGGGCGGCAGGCCTGCTTGCTCGAGCAGGTCTACCATCTTCAGAACAGAAACAGGGGTGAACTCCGAGGGCTTCAGCACGCAGGTGTTACCAAACGCTAAGCATGAAGCGATTTGCATGCTCGCCAGAGCCAGTGGTGCATTCCAAGGGGCGAACAGTGCCGCCACTCCCGCGGGTTGCCGAGTTACGCTGGTCTGATAACCCGCCAACTGCTCAAAAGTCTCTCCCGCCATAACGCCAATATAATCGGCAAAGAAATCGAGATTGTCTGCCGCTCTTGGCACCTGCCGAGAGGCGAGATGAGACGCGGGGAGCCCGGCGCAAAGGCACTCCATTAAGCCCAGTGCTTCAGCATGCTCCCGAATCAGTGCTGCAGCGCGGCGGAAGACCGTTTGTCGACTGCTAGTGGGGGCTCGTGACCAGTCGCCATTGTCAAAGCCGTCTCTGGCGCAGTTGACGGCTTTGGTTACCGCTACGATGTCATCCTCTTGTAGAAGAGCGATTCGCTCACCTGTGCCGGGAAAGTACACAGCGTGGCGGTTGGCCTGTGGATCGATGGCCACTGTTGCCCCCCCAACGTGACCTGTAATGACTTCGGGCAAAACCATCTGTTGATCTGCAAGTAACTGTTGGATCTCAGTCATAGGCTTGGCCTCACTCGATTGTCTGCTCGCGCTCGCGTGAGCGAATCATAGCCGCATCGAGGAGATAGGCGCGATGCCGCTGGGGATCATTCACCGTATCCTGAAGTTCGTTCCAGATAACGCGGCGCTTTTCTGGCTCGGTCTCACGATGCCTCGCGTAGTTCTGTGCAGAGAGTCGCTGTACCTCCTCAAGCGCGATAGTACGACGCCTTCGATCATAGCGCGCTAACAAGCGGGGGTTGTGCCCTCGTAATACCGGCAACAGATGATCAGCCAATGAACGAGCATCATGAATGCCACTGTTCATACCCATGCCTCCCGCTGGACTGTTGAGATGAGCTGCATCGCCGATGAACAAAATACGTCCGTGACAGAATTGTTGCAGGCAACGTTGATGCAGCGTGTAAAAATTTCTATTGCGAATGGTTGTGCCTGCGGCACGCGGAGACACTTTGGCAATGTGTGATCGTGCCACGGCATCACTCAAAGCGGTTTCGACCTCCTGGCCCTGCTCAGGAGAGTAGGTGAATCGCCACGAGTCTCGAAGTCGCATCAGGCTGTAGTGTCGGTCCGGTAGCCAGACATAATTAACGCCAAGGAGGTTGGGGATGTCCTCCTCAAAAGGATGTTCCAGTACTAAAGTGATAGACGTTTTTGGAAAAACGTGACCTGTAAACGCCAGTCCAAGGGACTTACGAACCTCACTACTGGCGCCGTCTGCAGCGATCACCCAGTCACTTTCAAGCTGATGCGGTTCGCCGTGAGAACGGTAGAGGATATTGACTCCCTCGGAGTGAAGGGTGGCGTCTTCAAAAGACGCATTGAAAGACAGCGTACAGAGGGGGTGCTTGGCCAATTTGTCAGCCAACAGCTGAGTCAGCTGGAATTGCTCGCACTGCAATCGAAAGGGATGAGCGGTGACCTTATTGAGACAGGCCATATCGAAAATCGCGCGTTCCCCGGTTTCATGAACCAAGTATTGCCACTGTGACACCACCGTACCGCGGTCGATTAGTGTGCTCGCGAGACCAGATGCTGTAAGCAGGTCGAGTGTTGCCGGGTGAAATGTCGAGGCGCGCATATCTCGTGGGATAGCAGGCTCGCGCTCCAGTACGGTGACCGGCACCCCGTCTTCCACCAGCCACCACGCTAAGGTCAATCCAGATGGCCCGGCGCCGACAATGGTGACTTTCTGATTACCCATAATACTTACTCGTTTCATGGATCATAAACCCGCACAACCTCGATGGATGCTGCACTGTGTGTGCAGGGTCGCATGCTATATTGCACCGTGTCGTTAAAGTGAACATCGAGGAACGCACATG
>Ga0209374_1000376_pt1 | contig 50541 bp, 37 predicted proteins | sample SaaInlLV_DNA_10m_FD_184683 | JGI IMG/M metagenome (GOLD analysis project Ga0209374, IMG submission 184683) | Marine microbial communities from expanding oxygen minimum zones in the Saanich Inlet - SI075_LV_DNA_10m (SPAdes) (version 2) | ecosystem: Environmental > Aquatic > Marine > Unclassified ... | reverse complement strand
TCCGTGTCGCTGATCTCATGGATGTTACTGACGACAATCACCCGGGAAGAAGGCGCCTCACGCGACAACTCCTCGACCTCGACTTCACTGACCACAATGGTTAAATCAGCCTGCTTTATCACCGCCATCTCCTCCCGATGCGCAAGCTCGGCCTGGTTCCCAGTGCTTTTTTTGCCGTCGAGCTCAAACTGCCGGCGCAATCGCAGATAGTGCAGATCGATGGTATCGAACCAAATCTGTGCGCGGGAATTGACCTCGCGGACGATATCGACGAGATGGATCGCAATGTAGTGCCGGCAAAGCGTCACCACATCAAACTCCGATCCATGACGGCGCAAAAACGACTCGACCGTGGTGAAGTGGGGTGAGTGGACCACCTCGACGCCCTCGTTTGACAACTGAGTCCGGTAGGGCTCGGCGCCATCAAGATTGTCTGCGATGAAAGTTACCTTGCAACCCATGCGGACGAGGATACGCAGTAGGCGTAGCGTTCGAAGTGAACCTGAATCCTGGTCGGGCGTGAGCAAGCAGGCTTCGACCCACAACACTCGCGCTGTCGCATTGCGATCTCGCTCCAGCATCGGATCAACGCCATTAGGGCGGTGATACGATAATCGCTCATTCCATTTTTTAGCAAAGTGCGCCTGATTGGTCACCTGGTGGGCTTTCATACCAGAACCCGTATCAGTCCCATGTGAGAGACCTTCAAAATGGGTGACCACCGCGCGTGGTTGATATAGCACCCGCTGCCCGGCCGCGCGAACGGCAAAGCAAAAATCAGTATCCTCGTAATAAGCTGGCGCAAAGGTCTCGTCGAAGCCACCGACATCCTGCCATAACGATCGCCTAACCATCAGCGCTGCCGCCGAGCCGTAATCCACTTCCCTGGGGTAACAAAATCTCGGGTCAGCGGGGTCCTCTCCACGCCCCCAGTTCCAGGCTGACCCGTCACGCCACACGATCCCACCCGCCTCCTGAAGGGAGTCATCCTCAAACCGCAACTGGGCGCACGCAGCGCCTACGTTGTCGAATTGATCAAAGGTGGTGAGAAGAGCCCTCATCGCGCCCGCATGAACCACGGTGTCATTGTTGAGAAGCAGCACATAATCACCAGAAGCAGCAGCCACAGCGCGATTACATGAGCGCAAGAAACCTAGGTTCTGATCGTTACGAATCACCCTCACTCCCGAAACACGCAGAGCTTCCGGGTCAAAGAGCTCTATAAAGGCGTCGTCGATAACGATCACTTCGCAGGCAATTTCTTCTACCTCGGCGGCGAGACTGGCCAGACAACGCCGAGTGACGTCATGTTGCCCGTAGGTTGGGATCACGACAGATACAATCGGCCGAGCGTGAGACGAAAAGCGGATGGGTTGATCTGAAGCCGTCGAATAATCTGAGATTGCTGCCCCCCTTATCTCTGCGGACGCAGATCCCTTTGTTCGCCAATGCAAACGTCGGTCTATCGCCTCACTTAACGCGCGCCAACCCCCCAAACCAAAGTGGTAACGAATAAATACCGGCACCCTAATGGCCAGTTGGTAGCGTCTTCTCCAGCGCGCGAAACCGCGCCGCATCCAGATCACACTCGCTCGTGCGGGAGCCGTCATGCGCCAGAAAGTGCTCGTCTCAAGCTCTCTAATCCGATCCGCCAACGTGATGACCAGTCGCTCACGTTCCGCTAGGTGCTCGGATTGTGTCGTGTGTATTTGCTGAAGATTTACGAGTTCAGCCTCACGTGATTGCAGTCTGTCGGCAATATCTGCAATGCGCTTGCGCATCTCATCTAGCAAACCTTCTCGGGCGCGAATATCGACGGTATGCGCTTCCTTCAACCCTTCGATCGTTGCCTTAAGGTGGTTAACGTCGGCCTCCGACGCCAACTGCACCGCCGCGATGGTTTCCTGTAAATGCCTTACCTCCTCATTGGCCGCAAGAATGTGGGCATTTCTTTGGGTCAATTGACGCTCATTTTGCATAGCTTGCTCGCGCAATTGCGTGATCGCCTCGTCCAGCCTGCAATCAAGCGCCTGCTCAAGTAGTTCGGCAATGCCTATTTCCAATGGATGCAGAGAGGGCCCCTCCTTTCTGAGCCTTATCATCAGCTCTAACTGCGAAGCCAACTCAATCTCGGGAATCTCAGTGTCACCGAGCGGCATTCCAAGCGCAGCCACGTAATCGATGGGTGACGCCACACAAATTTTACGAGCTGTTACATCAGTACTTGTCCGATAAACGCTCGCTGAATGCTGCAGCGCATCGAGGATGACTTGATTCGACGCGTCTAACGGAAGCACCGTGGCACCCTCTACGCCGCGCAAACGCTCGCCAATGGCGCCCGCATCCAAGGCTATAATGGGAAGGTTCGTGGCCAGCGCCGCAGAAAGCGCAAAATTGTAAGTCTCTGGAACCACCGACAAGAACAAGACACCGTCTGGGCGCTCTCGCACCAGCAAATCGGCAAGATCATTCTGCCGATACTGACCGGTGACCAAAATATTTCTGGGCGCGTCTGAGCCTAGGACGGTGAGAGTTGGGCCTAGCACCACAAATTCAATAGGTTCTCGGAGATTAAGCGCGCGCGCCGCGATCTCTTTCAAGCGATGAAGCCCCTTCACATTGGAGAGTGATCCAATCAGAACAAACTTTCGCCGTGACAAAGAGCGCTCCAGATGACCTTGAAAGTTATTCAGCGATCGCTCAGGGTGCGGCCAAACTTCACCTGACAATGTTGGAAAGTAATCTTCAATTATGTCGCGGACGGACTCGGCCGGATAAATCAGTCGATCAGCCCTTGCCAGCCAGTCTTGGTAAAGCTCGCGCCAATCCGCGATACCCAAATCCCAAGGGTCAGGACGCTCCGCGACGCAAGTCTCACAAACCTCTTGATCGGGTCGGCCACAGAATCTCCCGTCGCGAGTAATAAAATGCGTTTGCGGGCACACAGTGTGAAAATCATGGATAGTCACATCGAAGGGCAAACCCAGATGCTTCGGCAGACCCAAAACCGAGTCGGGCAAACCTATAAAATGATGAAAGTGCAGGCGTTGAATACCAAACCGAGCAGCGAATGCAGCGCACGCCTCCAACAAGCCATCGTGAGCGATAGGAATCTCCAGATCACTTTCTTCGCCCAGCAAGCGGAGTCGAACACTTCTGTCATCTCGAGGTTGGAGCAACCACACGGTCCCATCCAACTCGTCACGGATTAGCGCGACGAGATCGTCGATATGCTGCTGCACGCCGCCGCCATAATGATGGGACACGAACAACCAACGCGGGCCAGTGCGTTGATTGAGTCGCTCTAGGTCAACTGCCAAACGATAGGGCATGGCCGGATCCTCTCTAATCCAAGCCTGTACTGCTTCGGGGTAGTCAGGATAGCGTTCATCGACAATCGCCTGCGCAACTTGTATACGCTCACTAGCCTCCTCACCAAATGAGACACTGCCCTCATGAAATACAAAAACGTCGGCGGCCAGAATATGTCTCCAGCCATCTCTCGCCAATCTGCAGCAAAAATCCACCTCTTCTCCGTAACCGCGACCGAAGATCGAGTCAAAGCCTCCAGCCGCTCGCCAAGCGGCACGTCGCACCCACGTGCAAAAACCAACCGCCGTAGGCATGTTCACGGAACATCCGTTGTTGAGGCGCGAAAAAAGTGCATGAAGCGCGCTTGCATCTAGCCCACCTGGCAAGTCGTTTTCGGCAACTATTTTTGGATAGCTGGCGATACTGGCGTTGTTGGAGAATGGCGTCACAGTCGCCACACCCAGATCTTCATCGGCATGTGACTGTAAGCGCTCTAACCAATCGGAGGAGACCTCTGTGTCAGCATTCAAAATCACAAAGTCTCGGTCAGGATGTGTCTGGGCAGCCTCGTTAACGCTGTCTACAAACCCTAGATTGGTCTTGTGAGTTATGAGTGTCACACTCGGCATGCCTGCCCATTGCCGAAGGCAAGACGAGACCGCGGGCTCAGGTGAAGCGTCGTCCACCAAAATGACGTCTGCCCACTGCGTGGCATCCGAGGCGAAAAGTGCGTCGAGACATCTTCGCACGGCAGCTTCGCCTCTATAAACGGGGACGATAATATCGACTCGAGCCAATCCGGCCTCGCTCATCGGATTGACTCGGTCACCAGCGTTTCAGCAGACATTATTTTCACAATCCCACTCTAAATACTGTTTGTAGGCGAATGAAGATGAGGCGTATCGGTTTGCAAACGCATGAGAGACCACTCACCCCGGAAAACAATAATCCGCAAAGGTTTCACGCAAGGCGGTTTTCTGGATTTTGCCCGTGGCGGTATGCGGCATCTCGTCGATGAACTGCACATCGTCGGGAATCCACCACCTGGCAATTTTGCCATCGAGATAGGCCTTAAGTTCCTCCGGAGAGGGGTCTTCACCCGGCGCGCGCACCACTATCAAAAGAGGGCGCTCACCCCATTTCTCATGGATCCTGCCAATCACCGCCGCCTCAGACACCTTGGGGTGCCCGGTCGCTGCGTTCTCCACCTCTATAGATGAAATCCATTCTCCGCCGGACTTGATGACATCTTTGGTGCGGTCAGTGATAGAAACAAACCCGTCCGGGCTGACCGTAGCGACGTCACCAGTTTCAAACCAGCCGGGCTCCGCATGGGCATCAGACGCATCCAGTTTAAAGTAGTCGGAACAAACCCAGGGGCCTCGCACCTTCAACGCGCCGAAGGCTTTTCCGTCCCAGGGCAGTTCCTGATTATCATCATCGGTAATCTTAATTTCGACGCCCCAGATAGGGGTCCCCACATTCGTGCGCATCTCGGCGAACTGCTCGGGGGAATATAAAGCGCGATGCCCCCCGGCATGGTTAGTCGTGCCCAAAGGACTCATCTCCGTCATACCCCAGGCATGCCGCGTATCCACACCATAAGTATCGAACTCCTCCATCACCGAGAGCGGACAAGCCGATCCCCCGACGACGACACGGGTGAGCGTATCAATGCGCTCCCCAGACTCACGCAGATGTGCCAGCAGGTTCAGCCAGACTGTCGGCACCCCGGCAGACAGTGTCACCCCCTCCTCATTGATCAGCGTCGCCAAAGTTGGGCCGTCACCCATCTTGTTCCCCGGCATAACCAATTTTGCTCCCGCTACCGGACATGCATACGGGTTGCCCCAGGCGTTCACATGGAACATCGGCACGATGGGTAACATCACGTCGCCGCTAGAAATATTCATCGCGTCGGGCATGAGCGTGGCATAGGTATGTAAAACCGTGGAGCGATGACTGTAGAGCACACCTTTTGGGTTGCCCGTGGTTCCCGAGGTGTAACACAGAGAGCAGGCGACCTGCTCGTCCAAATCGGGCCACTCAAACACATCGCTCTGGGGGCTCATCAGGTCTTCGTAGCACATCACATCGGCCCGATCACTCTCTGGCATATGCTCGCGCGTTGTCATAATGACCCAGCCCTCGACGGCAGGACACTGGTCGGCGATACCTTCAATCAGCGGCCAAAAATCGGGGTCAAGAAATACGTATCGATCCTCGGCATGATTAACAATGTAGACAATCTGCTCAGGAAACAGACGAGGGTTAATCGTGTGACAGACATAGCCCGAGCACGCTGAGCTATAGTAAGTTTCCAAGTGGCGATAATCATTCCAAGCGAGCGTTGCAATACGGTCTCCGCGATCAAGCCCCCACGCCTGCAAGACATTGGCTAACTGCCTGGCCCGGGCAAAACATTCCCTGTAGGTATAACGATGGCGCGGATTGTCCCGGGTAATCGAAACGATCTCCTTATGGCCATGCACCCTTTCCGCATGTCGGACTATCGAGGTGATCGTCAGCGGGATGTCCATCATCAAACCGTTCATGTGTACTGTTCCTCTCTCATTTAACCGTTGCCCTACTCACTGACCGGGCCTCACTTCTCCAGGCAGTTCAACATCCATCAGGCAGCTTCGCACCACCCTTCTTCGCCTTTGCCCGAGGATCGCACGCTGCGCCCCTCGCCCTCTAGTTTGATGAGGTGCGCAAGCAACGACAATTTTGCCCACTCATGCATGGCGGGGTCGACGTCGTCATAGACCGACACCACCAGCGTATCCAGTGACTGGGGTGCAGGCGCCAGCGCGCGTGCCACCTTGGCTTCTCGCATCAACCGATGCCGGACAAGTTTTTCCACCTCAGCCCGACAATCGGGAATGAGTTCCCCGTGCCCCGGGGCAACCGACCGCACGTCGTAATCCAGCAGCCTTTTCAGCGATGCGATGTAGTCAGCCATGCTCCCACCCGGGGGAACAATCACGACCGTCGAGCCATTCATTATATGGTCTCCGGCAAATACGATTCCCTCTTCCTCGAGTAAATAGCACACATGATTGTCCACATGCCCCGGGGTACGGATTGCTCGGAGCGTCCACCCGTCACCAGCAATACAGTCATCGTCTTCAATCTGTGTCTGTGGCTGGAAAGTCAGGTCTTGGTGACGATCATCTTCGGTAGTTCGCCCCACCAACGACGCCCCCGTGCTGGCCGCGAGCACAGCCGCAGCGGGAGAATGATCTGGGTGGGTGTGAGTACACACGACGTAACGTAAGCGATCGCCCACGCATTCTAAAATCGCATCAACATGCTCCGCTATAGCAGGACCGGGGTCGACCACCGCCAAATCTGTCTCGCCAATAACATAGGTATTGGTGCCGGGGCCGGTCATCGGACCCGGATTGGGGGCAACGATGCGACGCACCCGATTCGACAACACCTTCACTGCGCCGTGTGGCTGCATCTCACTCCACCAGCTCTAGAATCGCGACATTAGGGTCAACATCAGCGGCGTAGTCCACACCCTCAACACCGAAACCAAACAGCTGCAGGAACTCCTGTCGGTAGCCATCAAAATCAGCCAATGATTTGAGGTTATCCGTATCGATTTGCTCCCAAATACCCGCCACCTCGGCTTGTACAGCAGGGTCCAGTTCAAGCTGATCAACGCGCAAGCGACCCTCGTCATCGAGCATGCCGTCGCCATACAGGCGGTCACGGAACAGGCGATCGATTTGCTCAACACACCCCTCGTGCACGCCGCGAGCCTTCATCACTTTAAACAGAATCGCCAAATAAATGGGCATGGCGGGAATTGCAGCGGACGCTTGGGTCACAACAGCCTTCAACACCGATACCCTGGCATCGCCACCCAGCGGTGCAAGGCGCTCGCGAATACCTGCTACCCGTCGATCAAGGTCCTGTTTCGCGGCACCAATTGTTCCATGCCAATAAATGTCCCAGGTAATCTTCTCGCCGATATAGGTATACGCCGTGGTTTTGATGCCCTCTGCCAGCACGCCCGCCTCTGCCAGCGCTGTCATCCACATCTCCCAGTCCTCGCCACCCATCACCGCCACGGTGTGGTCAATCTCTTCCTGAGTTGCCGGCTCCAAGTGAAAATCTTGGATGGCTTCCTTATCCGTATTCACACCCTTTTGCGTGGTTGCACGACCAATGGGTTTCAGCGTCGAGTTGAAGACTTCACCACTTTTAGGATGCGTGCGCCGCGGCGCCGCCAGACTGTAAACCACCAGATCCACTTGCCCGAGCTCTTCCTTGATCAGGCTGATGACCCGGGCTTTCATCTCGTCTGAAAAGGCGTCGCCATTGAAGCTTTTGGCGTACAACCCTGCTTCTTCTGCTAGTTGATGAAATGCGGCCGAGTTATACCACCCCGCGGTGCCCGGCTTTCGTTCGCTGCCGGGCTTCTCGAAGAACACGCCAATGGTCGCCGCGCCCGAGCCGAACGCCGCAGTGATTCGCGAAGCGAGCCCGTACCCTGTCGAAGCACCAAGCACCAGCACACGCTTGGGACCATCAGCGATCTCACCTTTGCCCTGTACGTGGGCTACCTGGCGTCGCACGTTCTCAAGGCACCCCGTTGGATGGGTCGTCGTACACAGAAAACCGCGCACCTTGGGCTGAATCACCATAGACCGATCTCCATAAAAAAGAGCGCAAAGTCTAGCATGCAGGGGGCATCAAGGAGCACACTGGGGATCGGGATCGGTGAGTACTCAGGGAAGGCCTATTACCCTGTGCTCGACGCCCCGCGCACCGCAGGGGCACCCACTATAAAAGCAACCTTGCAAATGAACTCCAGGAGAAATCGATGCAAACTGAAACCACTATTCTCGCCCCCGCCGCCGTTTTGGCCGGGTGGTCCATGATTGTTTTCCTATGGCTTCTCGCGCGTCGCCTGCCTGCCTTCAAGGCAGCCGGCGTTGTCTTGGGAGAAATGCCCCCCGGGGCACGCGGAGGAGACGGCGAGGCGCAAATGCCCGCCAAGGCCAATTGGATTTCTCACAACTACACCCACTTAATGGAGCAGCCAACGGTGTTCTATCCCGTGGTGATCATGCTGGCTCTGATGGGTGATAACTCAACAGTCAGTGTCAATCTTGCCTGGGCTTATACCGGTTTGCGCATTCTGCACAGCCTCTGGCAGGCCAACGTCAATACCATACCCATTCGCTTTGCACTTTTCGGGTTTGCCAGCGCGTGTCTGATCACGCTTGTCGTCAGGGCAGTATTGCTGGCGCTGTGACACCCTCGCGCCGTTCGGGTCGCGTCGCGAGCATCAGTCGTCTCGAGGCGCACTCGCGGCCAGAGTTGAAAGCAGACGGGGCGCGACCCTAGCGCTCGCCAGACGCGTCAGCCCAGCGTTTCAGGTGCTGGGGGGTATCGATATCGATCAAGTAGCGGGTGTTTTCGGTGACCCAATCCAGGGCCCACGGTACCTTGCGATGACGCCATTGGCCGCTACCAAACTCACCCTCACCACGAAGCACCTGATCCACAATTGACCGACTCAGCAGGACTGGATTCCCCGGTTGGCCGTTGACCACCGGCCCCACAAATTCAATCCCAGTTTCGGCGTGTTTAAAGGCGCCGATCAAGGCAATCAAATCCGGAGTCTCGAGCGCAGGCATATCCACTGGCACCACCAGTGCGGCATCGATGCTGGGGGACAAAGCTGACAACCCCAGTGTTAATGACGCCGACTGCGAATGGTCGTCTACAGGCTGTATCACCACCGTTGCATCGCAATAATCCTCCAGCAGCGGCACTAGTTGCTCAGCGTGGTGACCTAGCACCACAACCAGCTCATCCACTCCGACCGCAGAAAGCAGACGGAGATGACGCCGCAACAGCGGTTCCCCGCTCACCGAAATTAAGCCCTTGGGTCTGAAGCCAAGGCGACTGCCCGCTCCAGCGGCCAGGATAACCGCTCCAAGGTGCAGCCGACGGGTAGCGCATTGACCGGGTGTGCAACCTTCCATCAATACCGACACACCATCGGATGTTTGCCTCGCTGCGGGTTCTGTAATCCGAAGCTAGCAGGCATCACATAACCATCCGCCTGACATCTGCAAGCAAGGCGATGAAGTCCGTCATGAAGCGCCCTCCGTCCCCACCATTGACCACCCGATGATCATAGGACAAGGCGAGCGGGAGCAGGCTTCGAGGCTGGAACGCCTCACCATCCCATACGGGTTGGACTGTGGCCCGACCCACACCCAGAATGCCAACCTCGGGAGTATTGATGATCGGCGTAAATCCGCGTCCACCGATAGCACCGAGGCTACTTACAGTGAAAACGCCCCCTTGCATGTCATCGGGTTTGAGCTGCTTGTCGCGTGCCTTGTTGGCCAATGACGTGATTTCAGAAGCCAGTGCCCAAACTGACTTTTCATCGACGTCGCGGATCACTGGCACCACCAACCCCCCCGGCGTATCAACTGCTATACCGATATGACAGTAGCGCTTCATCACCAACGTTTCACCACCATCTGCCAGCGAAGCTTTTAATTTAGGATGATCCGCCAGCGCCAGCGCACAGGCTTTGAGAATGAAAGGTAATGGTGAAAGACGCACCCCTCGCTGCTCAGCCTCCGACTTCATCCCCTTACGAAACTGCTCTAAGTCACTGATATCCGCGTCATCAAATTGCGTAACGTGAGGAACATTCAACCAGGAGCGCACCATATTAGAGGCGGTCAGTTTGTCGATGCGTCCTCGGGAAAGGGGTTCTATTATGCCGAATCGCGCGAAATCCACCTCGGGCACGGCTGGCAGACTCGTGGCCGCTGAAGGATCCTTCTCAGGACTGGCCAGTGCGCTCGCAACGTAGTGCTGCAGATCTTCCTTGAGGATACGACCCCGCGTACCTGAGCCGCTAACCCGATCGAGCAGAACTCCAAACTCCCGGGCCAGTTTACGGACAGCCGGACCGGCGTATACCGCGCCTGAGCCATCTTCAGCTTGCTCCACTATCGATGCGTCCGCCGCGACTTCCACACGATCCTGGCTGGCCGCCTTGGAAGCCGGCACAGTGGCTGGCACAACGGGAGCCGCCTCTTGCTCGGCACTGGCGAAGACTTCAGAGTCTGAGGCATTGTCTGCTGGGGGATCGCTTGGTTGCAAAGTGGCGATCACAACGCCCTCTTGCACCGTGTCACCTGCGCTGGCCAACCACTCGGTGATAACACCCCGCGCGGGAGCAGGCACCTCCATGGAGGCTTTGTCAGACTCCAACAAAACCAAAGAGTCACCCTCCTCCACTTTCGTACCAACAGGCACGAGTATCTCGACCAGATCAGCGCCCTGGTCGCTGCCCAAATCCGGGATGTGAACCGAGAGGGGAGCCCCCTCTTGACTGGCAGCGGGAGTATGGGTGGCGACATCTTCACCAGCCACTGCTGGAGTGTGACCAGGCGCAGCTTCAGGCGGATCAACCTCGGCCTCTCGGCGCTCGCCCACGGCTTCTGCTGGTATCTGCACCGTCGCAGTCACCGCTCCCTCCGTCGCGAGAACCAATATCACGTCCCCCTCCGAAACAGCATCCCCTACCGCGACACGCAGTTCAGTGATGGTCCCTCCCGACGACGCTGGGATTTCCATCGATGCCTTGTCGGATTCAACCACAATGAGGCTTTGTTCGAGTTGTATGACATCACCCACAGCAACCAGCACCTCGACGACGTCTGCGCCCTCAGCGCCACCGATATCCGGCACTCTAATCAGCTCTTCAGCCATATTCGCGCTCCTTATGTCGCCTTCACGCCTGCATGGGGTTGGGTTTGTCGGCGTCAATGCCCCAACTTTTGAGCGCCTGCGCTACCGCTTCGCGTTTCACCTCGCCACGATCTGCCAGCGCTTTCAGCGCCGCCAGTGCAATGTGCTCTCGGCTCACTTCAAAATGTTGTCGCAGTTGCTGTCGGGTGTCACTTCTGCCAAATCCGTCAGTCCCCAACACGGTAAATTCCCCTGGGATAAATTCTCTCAACTGATCGGTGTGTGCCTTTTGATAGTCAGTCGCGGCAATAAAAGGACCTGCCGCTTCCGCGAGCTGTTGTGTCAGATAGGGAATACGAGGCGAGTCAGCCGGATGAAGTCGATTCCAGCGGACGACATCGTTTCCCTCGCGCGCAAGTTCGTTGACACTGGTGAGACTCCAGACATTTGCAGCGACCCCATATTCCTGCTCCAACAAATCAGCCGCCGCCTCGACTTCTCGCAAGATAGCTCCTGCTCCCATGAGCTGAACAATCGGTCCACCCGACGCCTGACTGCTGTGCAACTGATATAGCCCTCGCACAATGTTTTCTTCAACACCCTCGGGCATGTCGGGATGGACATAGTTTTCATTCATGGTGGTAATGTAGTAGAAGCAGTTCTCCCCCTCAGCAAACATCCTTCGCATGCCATCCTGAATAATAACGGCCAACTCGAATGCGTAAGCGGGGTCATAACTGATGCAATTCGGGATGGTGGCGGCCAAGAGATGACTGTGGCCGTCCTGGTGCTGCAACCCCTCGCCATTGAGCGTAGTGCGACCTGCTGTAGCGCCAATCAAAAATCCTCTGGCCTGACTGTCGCCGGCGGCCCACGCCAGATCACCGATACGTTGGAATCCAAACATCGAGTAAAAAATATAAAACGGCACCATCGGATAATCCGAGACACTGTAGGACGTCGCCGCCGCGAGCCAAGCTGAAAACGCACCCGCCTCGTTAATACCCTCTTCCAGTATTTGGCCTGTTTCTGCCTCTTTGTAATACAGAATGCCCCCCGAATCGTGAGGGGTGTAGCGCTGCCCAACAGAGGAATAAATGCCCATCTGCCGAAACATCCCTTCCATACCAAAGGTACGGGCCTCATCCGGAACGATCGGCACCACACGCTCACCAAAAGCCTTGTCTTTCAGAAGCGTAGAAAGAATGCGAACAAAGGCCATAGTAGTGCTGATTTGTCGCTTTCCCGAGTTTTTCAACTGACTCGAAAAAGCACTGCGCTGCGGTGCTGGCAGAGAGGAAGAAGTCGCTCGGCGAGCCGGGATGCTGCCGCCCAACTCGGCGCGCCGTTCCCGCATGTAGCGCAGTTCAGGGCTGTCCTCAGCAGGCCGGTAGAAGGGCACGCTTTTGAGGTCCTTATCACTGATGGGGACGCCGAATCGATCCCTGAAAGCCTGCAGACTCTTGATATCGAGCTTCTTGAGCGAGTGGGTTTCATTCGACGCCTCGCCCGCCTCACTGGTTCCATAACCTTTCACGGTCATCGCGAGAATCACGGTGGGGCGCTCGACTTCCTCGCAGGCCGCGGCATACGCCGCAAAAACCTTATAGGGATCATGCCCTCCACGATTGAGGTACATGATGTCCTCGTCGCTCAGATCTTTGACCAGCTCCAAAGTTTGGGGATGCTTTCCGAAGAAATGCTCTCGGGTGTAGGCGCCACCGTTGAATTTGCAGTTCTGCAGTTCACCGTCGCAGACTTCGTCCATGATTTTCTGAAGTCGTCCGCTGTGATCGCGCTCAATCAGCGGATCCCATTTCCGGCCCCAAACGACTTTGATCACTTGCCATCCCGCGCCTCTGAAAACCCCCTCCAATTCCTGAATGATCTTGCCATTCCCGCGCACCGGTCCGTCTAGCCGCTGCAGATTACAGTTCACGACAAAATGGAGATTGCCCAAGCGCTCGCGCCCCGCGAGTGCAATGGCACCGAGTGACTCGGGTTCGTCGCACTCGCCATCGCCAAGGAAGCACCAAATCTTGCGATCGCGGTGATCCACGAGACCACGCTTGGTTTGGTATTTCATGACATGGGCTTGATAGATCGCCTGAATCGGCCCTAGCCCCATTGACACCGTGGGGAACTGCCAATAGTTGGGCATTAACCACGGGTGGGGGTAAGACGAGAGACCGGCGCCACCTACTTCACGTCGAAAATTCTCCAACTGTGCCTCGCTGATAATGCCCTCCAAATAAGAGCGCGCGTACATACCCGGCGCACTGTGCCCCTGGTAATAAACCAGATCGCCAGGATGGCCATTGGCAGTGCCCCTGAAAAAATGATTCATGCCAACATCGTAGAGCGTGGCGCTAGAGGAGAAACTCGAAATATGGCCCCCTAACCCATCCTCATTGTCGTTGGCACGCATGACCATCGCCATCGCATTCCAGCGGACCAAAGAGCGAATACGCCGTTCCATGAACAAATCTCCCGGCATCGGTCGCTCGTCTTCTGGAGAGATGGTATTGCGGAAGGGCGTCGTCATCGCATCAGGCAGCGGTACACGGGAGGATTGGGCGTGCTCGGACAAGTGTCTGAGCAACTCGCTCGTTGCTGCAGGACCATTAAAGCGCAAAACAGCATCGAGAGACTCTGTCCATTCATCCATTTCTGTCACATCTAACTGCGCCATTTACTCTCCCCTCCGTCGATCATAACCCTGCACCGCGCACCGGGCAGGCACTAAAAACACGTGCGTGTTGCAATAAATTCTAAAAAAGAACTTAAAAAGTTCCGCCGACGCCAGCCGAGAATAACAAAAACAGAGGGTAAATTTAATATAGTTCTATAACAGAACTAATAACGCGCCCTATTTTCCTGTCTGGCGTGAACATGCTCACTCAGGACAAGGGGGTCTCGGCAAGAGGCAGGATTGCATTCGGGAAAGCACAATCTCACTGCCAGGATATGAGACCGTCTGGCAGCAGGTGAGCAGAACGTGTTGGGGGGCGAGTTGCCCACGCAGGTATTATCGGAACCGCAAATTCTGGCGGCTGAGGTCAGTCAGGGAGTTCATTCCCATCAGTTTCATGTCACGATTAAGCTCACTCTGCATGTTAGTAAGCGCTCGCTGCACACCTTTCTCACCGGCACCCGCAAGCGCATATAGATACCACCGGCCTCCAGAACACGCTTTGGCGCCCATCGATAGGGCCTTCAATACGTGGGTGCCGCGCTGGATGCCGCCATCACAAATCACATCGATGTCGCTACCCACCGCATCAATGATTTCGACAAGCTGGTCAAAGGGCGCACGGCTACCATCGAGCTGCCGCCCACCATGATTAGATACCATAATAGCATCAGCCCCTATTTCTACCGCCTTTTTCGCATCAGAAACGGACATCACGCCTTTGAGACAAAACGGCTTACCCCAATATTCTCGTATTTCTGCCGCATCGTCCCAGTTCATCGACTGGTCCAGCATGGTCGAAAAGTAGTCTGAAACGGATATGCTGACGTTAGAACCCTCGGCGATATGGCTTTTCAGATTAGATAACTCAAACGATTCCCGAAGCAAATAGTTGAGTGTCCATTCAGGATGCATCGCAAAGCTCGCCAAACTCGATAGCGTCAGCTTTGGTGGCGAGGTGAATCCGGTCCACAAATCTCGCTCACGATTGCCGCCCACAATGGTATCCACAGTGAGGGCTAGTGCATCGAACCCTGCGGCCTTGCAGCGATCAATCATGCCCCAAGTCAGCGCTTTGTCCTTGTGATAGTAGAGCTGAAAGATTTTTGGGCTTTGTATAGTTTGACCCACTTCTTCAATGCTCACAGTAGCCAGAGACGAAATGCCAAAAAGTGTATTGAAGGACGCCGCTGCACGACCCACCGCGCGCTCACCCTCATGATGAAAGAGACGTTGCAATGCGGTCGGCGACAGAAATAGTGGCATGTCGATGGTTAACCCCATCACCGTCGTGGATAGATCAACCTCTTCAACACCGGATAGCACGTTGGGCACGAGATCGCAGTGTTCGTAAGCTTTGGTATTACGTCGATAGGTCACTTCGTCGTCGGCAGCGCCATCGATGTAGTGAAAGATAGGACTGGGCAACCGCTGTTTCGCCAACTTACGAAACTGGGCGGTGTTGTAGCAGTCCGCCAGGGTGACACCCATCAGTGCTTTGACTCTTTATGATGTAGCGCCTGTCGAGGCATGATTGCGTGAAATGACTCCACACTGTCGATCAGGTTCGCGCCATCAAAGCTGGCGTAGGGCTGGTCTTGCCAACGCTGGCCACGCAGTTGAATCAATATTCTGCTGGGATCCTCAGTCAGCACTGTGCTCTGATAATACTCTCGGATGGACGCGATTGTGACCGCCTGCACTGCAGCAATCAGTTGTTTACGACTGCTAAAGTCATATTGCTCCCGATTCCAGTCCGCCAGATAGGGACCAGCCTCATCCGCGAGATTCGTGGGGGGCTCTGTCAATTGGGTCAGAACACCTGATTTAAGATTATCAAACTGCTCCTGGGTGAGCGCTTCCAACATCGCAGCGTACTCCCGCGCAAAATCCTCAAAGCGGGTAAGCATCGCTCGTGGCGCTTTGACCGGCGTCTGAATGTAAAACCCAACCCAGGGATGGTCCTGCATGGCGGTCGCAAGCCCGCCTGCGGCATATCCGAGTTGCTCCTCGGTCCGCAGCGTATCAAATGCGCGGTTGCGCAGGTGCCGGCCCAACACAAGTCCATTTGCTTCATTCTCAACACCGGGAGCCGGCGCGGCATAAAGCAGCATCATGCCGAGATCTTCCACGGGCAGATCAGTGTTATACATCAATGTCTGTCCGACCACCGGCGCATAAACGGCCCCACGCGTGTAAGTTGAGGCGATCGGTCGCCCTGCGGGAAGCACCTCGCGGATCGTCGTGACGGCTTGCTTTGCGTAGGCCTTGTCGTAATTACCAAATAAATACACGCGCACCAGTGCGCTATCCAATAAAGCTTCGACAAAGCCATTAAAATTGTCCAGCGTGACCTCGTCCACCGCCTTGCGGACGGAAGCTTCATCGTAATAACCGGTTCGCGTCAAGCTGGAGAGCACTCTGCCCAATTGACTCACCGGCAACTCCCTTTTTCGATTATCTAATCCCCTCACCAAACGATCGATTGCCTGTTGAAGGCTCTGCTCATCCGGGCTCACACGCAGGCCTGCCAGCGCAGCAGAGAGTAGCTCTGGCTGCTTGTCGGTAAAGCCCGAAAGCGTTAGCCGGAGGCCCTCATCCAGAGCGAGGCTAAGGCCCATACCTGCGATGCCCGCTTCATTAATGAGCGCCGTTTGGGCCAGGTTGTAGAGATCGGTCCAGAGCACCAGCATCACAGCGGCATCAACGCTTTGCTGACGATAAGGCGTATTGAGGTAAACCTGGGTGTAACCCCGAGGGAGATCTGCAAAGGCCTCGCTTCCCTGAAGCCATAGGCTGATATCTGACGCGGCCATGACCTGCTCAGGATGCTGGCTAGCTTCGACGATAGCGAATTGCTCTGGCAGTAAACGATTTTCTGCGGGCAAGGACAGTTCATAAGCCGCCACCCCGTCCCGCAAGGCTGAGGCGTCAGGCAGCGCCAGTTCCTCAACCGCATACTGTCCGTCATAAAAATATAGTGACTCGGTAGCAGTCTGCTGTTGATCTATCTCCCAGACATGTAAACGCTCGGGAATGAGTTGAGCAAGAACAGCCGCCACTGCCTCTTTATCAAAGGCGGTAAACCGGTAAGGTGCTGAAATCGCAAACTGCGCAGGATAGGTCTGCATTGCTCGGGTCAGTTCATGCGCGTAGCTAAAGTCATCCATTTTTTCTAGAAAGCGAAATCGATTGGCAAGCGCAGTCCCAAACTCATCGGCATATCGGTCATCCACCCCCTTTTCGCGCAACATCTCAATATAACCGAGCAACATGCTGGTAATGTCCTCGCGATGCGCCAAACCCTCGGGGGTCAAGTTGACCGAGAGCGTAAACAAACCATAGTTGCCATAACGTGAGGGATCGGCACTGACTCCCAGCGCGCTGGCCCAACCCAGTTCTCTAAGCTTTACCGCAGGGGTGCCCGGCATTTCCGAGCCTAGAATATAAGATAGGTACTCACTGGGTTTCGTGTCGTAGCGATCATTATTGTTATCGATAATAAAATCCAGGCGCAGCTCGCGCGTGTCATCTTTGGGCACATACCGCACTCGCTTGGACCCTACCGCTGCAAAATTGAGCGGCGCCGTGATGTCAGGTTTCGGAATCTGCTTATTGGGAATATCGGCAAAGTACGTCTCAGCCAGCGCGCGAAGTTCAGCGATCGATCGGTCACTGATCAGGGAAGCTTTCATTAGATTGGCGCTGTAGTACTGCTCGAAAAAAGCCACCGTCGCCGCGTGAAGGCCGCCCTCGGTTTTATCGGCCAATGATTCAAGATTACCTATCTGAAAACGGTTAGCAGGATGATCTCCCAACAGTTTCCGCGCCAGCCGATAGGCAATACGGAAATCCTGCTCCCTGCGCATGGACCACTCTGCATTAACGGCATTCTTTTCTTTGTCGATATACGTGGGATCGAGAAGCGGGTCGGTGAAGAAACTGGAAAAACGATCCAAGGCCTCGGGAAAGACGTCGTTTTCGACGAGCATCATGTAGTTGGTAATGTCCAATCCGGTATACGCATTGGACATCCCGCCATGTTCCGAGGTGAAGGCCATAAAACCGTCTGGCTCGGGATATTGGGCTGACCCCATAAAGAGCATGTGTTCCAGATAATGCGCCATCCCAGGATAGTCCGTCGGATCAGAAGCAGCACCCAGCCCAACACTGAGTGCAGCAGCTGATTTTTCGACAGTGGGATCACTTACCAGCACGACCTCCAATCCGTTTTCCAGCAGAATCAGGTCATAACGTCTTTGGTCATTTGGACTCGTGACTACCGGCGTATCAGAGACGGCAGCCTCATCGGCTTGCTCCGGCGGATCGCAAGCGGCGATCCCGAACAGCAGCAGAGATACCAGCGCTGTCCGGCTGAGACAAGTGAGCGCAGCAGTCAGACGGGCTCTGCGCTCAATGCTGCACACGTTGAGCGCTCTATTTATCATCAATCAATCCACTCCGTTTGTCAGATTGTATGGCGCCGTCGGCAGCGCCGCTTACCATGCTACTCGGCAGACCAAGCATCCCGTGCGGGCCAGGCGGAAAGCAATGCATTGACCATCGTCGCCAAGGGAATAGCGAAAAAGACGCCCCACAGCCCCCAGATACCGCCGAAAAAAAGCACGGCTATCACAATCGCCACCGGGTGGAGGTTAACGGCCTCTGAAAACAACAGCGGAACCAACACGTTGCCATCAAGCACCTGAATAACAAGATACGCCCCAATCACCCAATAGAAATCGGGAGTGACACCGAATTGGAAGTAAGCCACAACCACAACGGGCAAAGTCACCAGCGCCGCGCCAATGTAGGGCACGATGACCGACAACCCCACCAATAGCCCCAGCAAAGCGGCGTAACTGAGCGAGAACAGAGCGAACACAAAATACGAGGCCAGGCCGATAATCAGCACCTCGATGCCTTTACCTCTCGCATAGTTGGCAAACTGTTGGCTCAACTCACCCCAGATACGATCGAGAAGTGGCCTTTTCTCGGGTAGAAACCCCACGAACCAAGTGACCAGTTGTTCCCGGTCCTTGAGGAAGAAAAACACCATCAAGGGAATCAGGATCAAATACACGATCGTTGCCAAGACACTGGGAATAGAGCTCAGGCCCTTGGTCACCAATGCCTGTCCGATTATCGCCATCTCCGTCTGAATAGCGCCTGTCAGCTCGTTAACCTGCTGCTGGGTAAAGAATACCGGGTACTCCTCAGGCAGCGTTACCAGAACCTTACGACCCGCCTCGATCATGGCAGGCGCTTCCCGCAGCAGTGCCACAGATTGGCGCCATACGAGAGGCGCCAAACCGAAAAGAAAAGCGAAAAAACCACCGAGAAACAGAAAAGTGGAAGCCGCCACACCAACTTCAGAGGGCAAATCCCTGTGGCTAAGAAAATTCGCAACCCCCTGCATCAAATAGGCCAAGATCACCGCCACCAGCACTGGCGCTAACACGTCCCCAAAGACCAGCATGATGGTAAACGCAAGTGCGAGGATCACCAGCAAAATGACCGCCTCTTCCTCGCTCAAATAGCGGTGGTACCAACGGACTAGAACTTCTTTCACGTTGCGTCAAATCCTCACATCAGGCCTTGGTAATGGTGAGTCTTATCACCTCATTCGGCAAATGATCGCAGGTCACTGTATGGCCTGCGAGGCGCGCAAAACTCTCGAAATCGCGCTCTGACCCCACATCCGTAGACAATACTTCTAAAGATGCCCCAGAAGGTATACCGCGCAATGCGCGCTTAGCCATTAACAGCGGCATGGGGCAGCGTTCGCCTCGAGCATCAACGGACTCGATCGGCACGGATGAATCTTGCATGGCGCTCACACGCGTGGTCAGGAAAGCGCAGTATATCTTTTCTTTGCCATAATAACGGCAATGAGCATGCAGTTGTACGTTCCTGATAATCAACAAGTCACCTCACAAGTGAGCTAGAGTGCGCACATGGCACCCTGGATTGTTAACTGTTGTCGATACGCCACGCTGGCGCTGTTGTTGTGCCTCCCGGGTTTTAATGCGGCAATCGCAGCCAACGAAGATCTTAAGATTCCCAATCTGGGGGAATCCAGCACCAGTCTATTTTCCGCTGACTACGAGTACGAATTGGGCCGCATGTGGTTAAGGAGTTTTAGGGGGCAGGCACCCCTGGTAACCGATCCACTGCTGTACGGCTATCTGGAGAACCTAGTTTTCGAACTGGTACAACACAGTGAGCTTCAGGATCGCCGTATTGAGCTCGTTATCGTCGACAACCCCACCATCAACGCGTTTGCAGTACCCGGGGGCGTCATAGGGGTGCATAACGGCCTCTTCAACTATGCCGTCACGGAAGACGAATTTGCCACAGTAATGGCTCATGAAATTGCGCACATCAGTCAGCGCCATTTCTCGCGAAGGATGGAGCAGGCTCAGGAGCAGGGACCAATGCAGCTGGCAGCGCTACTGGCCGGCGTGCTGCTGGCGGCGACCGTGGGCTCAGACGCAGGTCTCGCGGCCATGACAACCGCCCAAGGTCTCGCTCAGGATGCTCAATTACGCTATAGCCGCGCCAATGAGGCCGAAGCTGACCGCGTTGGCTTGCGCACGCTCTATAACGCCGGAATGGATCCTTATGCGGCACCACAGATGTTCGAGAGAATGTACGCTGCAACCCGCTATAGCCAGGGGGATCGTATTCCCGAATTTCTGCGAACGCACCCATTATCCGAAAAACGGATCGCCGATACGCGCGCCCGGGCCATGCAGTATCCAAAGCAGATTCGATCCGTCAGTCTGGATTATCAATTAATGCGAGCACGCGTGGCAGTGCAATCTGCCCAAACGCCCGAGGAGGCAGTGGCGCAGTTTCGCTCTGCTGCCGAAGGTGACCCTATTTCTGCAGAAGCCACGGCCTATGGATTGGTCTTGGCGCTCACCGCCGCGGGCCGACCCGACGAAGCCGCACTCACGCTGGACAGTGTCTGGTCCGCCAACAGTGATCGAATTGAGTATGTCATGGCAGCTGCGGATATCGATTTGGCGCGTGGCAAACCCGACCGCGCCGTGGCGGGCCTGGAGCGCCGGTTAGAGCTCTCGCCCGGCAACCATCCATTGACCATGGCCTATGCCAACGCACTTCATCAAGCAGGTTCGCCACACCTCGCCGAGGCGGTATTATTGGAGCAGTCCCGCAGAGTAAACGACGATCCGGGGCTTTGGTATCTGCTCGCAGAAGTACAGGGTTTAGCAGGCAATATCGTTGGGCTCCATCAGTCGCGGGCCGAATACTTTATCTTGGTCAATGCACTGGATGCTGCAGAGGCGCAACTGGGCTATGCACAGCAACTGGTGGGTAATGACTTCACAAGAGCCTCATTGATTAACGAGCGAGTGCGCGACATTAAAGAGATGCGCGCCGCCATGGATCGGAGTTAGGCGAGCAAGAGATATCCTGCAAGGGATGAAAATCGACGAAGCACCGTTAAAGGATACAAGCAGCATGCACTCCGCTGCCAATCAAGGCTCAAGCGTTTTCGCAAAATCCAACATGCGTTCCAACGGCCGCATCGCCGCCACCGCCAGACCCTCGGGAACGTGTATTTCGTTATCCTGGCGATCGAAAACTGCGGCCAGTGCCTCGAGATCGTTCATCGCCATCCATGGACAGCTGGCACAGCTGCGGCACGTAGCACCTTGCCCAGCCGTAGGCGCGATAATAAACGTTTTCTCTGGTGCGGCCTGTTTGAGCTTGTAAAAAATGCCCTGATCAGTTGCTACGATGAAAGTTTCATTCGGCAATTCTTTCGCCGCGCGGATAATCTGCGTAGTTGACCCAACTCGATCCGCGAGCTCGATGACACTAGCGGGTGATTCCGGATGGACCAATACGGCGGCCTCCGGGTGAACCTGCTTCAGATCACGAATACCACGCGCTTTAAACTCCTCGTGCACAATGCACGCACCGTCCCATAACAGCACATCCGCACCCGACTCACGTCGCACGTAGTCCCCCAAGTGTCGATCCGGTGCCCAAATGATGGGCTTATCCTGTGCAGCGAGATGCTCAGCCACATCCAAAGCGATACTGGAGGTCACCACCCAGTCTGCTCGGGCTTTGACCGCCGCAGAAGTGTTCGCATACACCACAACTTCCCGGTCTGGATGCGCATCACAGAATGCCGAAAACTCTTCGATCGGGCACCCCTCATCGAGAGAACAGGTCGCCTCCAACGTCGGCATCAGCACCCGCTTGTGCGGCGTCAATATTTTGGCGGTTTCGCCCATAAAGCGAACCCCTGCCACGATGAGGGTTTCAGCAGGGTGATCGCGGCCGAATCTCGCCATTTCGAGTGAATCTGATACACAGCCGCCGGTCGCCTCCGCCAATGCCTGAATCTCCGGCGCCGTGTAATAGTGCGCCACCAGCACGGCATTGTGGGCAACCAAATGCCCCCGGATTGTGGCCTCCAAGGCGCTGCGACGCTCATTGGACAACGTCACAGTTTCTCGGCGCTCAAGATGCGTCTGCACCTGCTCGCGGATCTTATCGAGTTTTTCTTGGGCTATGGACATGTCGGGTGGAAAACGCGGTAGTTGGGTAACACTAGCATAGTGGCTGGGTCTTTTTTTAGATCACCGGTTCTTAAAATTCGCTGCTCTTTTTTCGCGCTGCGCCAAAATACCCTCTTGAACATCTTGCGACTCAGAACATGCGTTCGCCAGTCCAGCAGCGGTCTTTCGATCCAGCGCGCCTTCTTCCAGCTGCCTAATGATCGTCAGCATACTGGTCACCGCCATGGGCGCCAGCCCCAGCAAAGATTCTGCGTACAAAGCCGCCTCGGCCCGCAATTGTGCCGCAGGTAAAATCCGATCCACAAGACCGAGTGTCAGCATGTCGTCTGCAGAAAATGTTTCTGCCGCCACCAACAACCGCCTTGCAAGTGAAACCCCCAGACGGCTTGTCAGGCGTTCAATACCCGCCACGGGATAACACAAACCGATCGCCGCCGCTGGTATGCGCATCACGATATCCTCACGCCCCAACCGAAAATCGCAGCTCAAAGCGAGCTCAGCGCCACCGCCAAAAACATTACCTGTCAGCACTGCAATAGTAGGAACTGATAAACCAGCAATTTGATTGGTCACAGACTGAAAGCGGTCGCCGTCGAGTGACCCATCGAGAATCTGGTTCAGATCGGCCCCCGCACAAAATACTCGGTCGTCTGAGGAGGTGATGAGCAAGACGCGGGTCGCATCATCCAATGCGCCCAACGCCTCCTCAATGGCCTCAAGCTCCACCGAGCCCAGCGCATTGCGGCGTTCAGGATTATCGAAAGACAGCGTGGCAATACCATCTTGCTGCCGAAAAGAAATGGTGTCGGACACGTCGACGCTTTACTCTCAGTTTTTGGATCACTGCAAGTGTGGCACAGAGCCAGCCCAACGCCCAACACCGGCCGCAGTAGCTCGTTATTACGGTGACGTTTTGCTTTCGCCCGCAGCAATGGCTGAAGGCCTCTGCACAACTGAAACCTTGTCAGCCTGATCGGCAGTTGTGGACAGGTTCAGTAAAAATACTTAAAGTTCGAATTGTTGAACTTTAAGGATGACCCTACTGGGTCAGATTGATCCGATACCGCCAGTGGAACACCTCAGCACCGATCAACGCTCTCCCTTCAGCCGTGGCTTGCAACGCGAAACTAAGCGCGCCGCCGTGCTCTCCTGTGCGGCCAAACTTTTCAATACCAAGGGCGCCCGCTCCACCACACTAGCCGATGTTGCCAGTCGTCTTGGCTTGACCAAAACCAGTCTCTACCACTATGTAGCGACCAAAGAAGACCTGATTTACCAATGCTACGAGGCGAACGTCCGGCGAGCGCATGCGCAGCTTGATGCGGCGGAACAATTCAGCGCAGCGCCACTCGAGTGCTTGTTGCACTTCCTTGAGGGCCAGATTGCGACCACGCTCAGATCGCTCGATGGCGAGGGCGATTTTTATGCGGCGCCCCTAGAGGTGGCATCACTGGCCGCCGAGCATCGCCAGGCATTGGAGGAGGAATACCGACGTTTACTGCGACGCCTGATAGACCTAATGAATCGGGGGATAGCTCGAGGTGACATCAGGCCCTGTAATCCGGTGGTCACTATTCGCGCCATTTTGGGCGCGCTCGACTGGTCCTTCTATTGGCTCTACGAGATGCCACGGGAGGAAGCCTCTTCAGTCAGTGGTGTACTGCGAGACATTTTCAGTCATGGATTGCTGAGTAAAACTGGAACCCCACAAATAGAGGACTTCTCGAGTCTGGGTGTGCTCGCAGCGGAAGAGGACGCCTTCGATCGCAACACTCAAAACCGTCTCAAGCAGGAGGCCTTTCTTAAGGCAGGCACTCGCTGCTTCAACCAGAAGGGCTTCAGTGGCACTTCACTCGATGAAATTGCCGAACAACTGCAAGTCTCCAAAGGTGCCTTTTACTACCACTTTACTAATAAAGAAGCGCTTCTGACGCAGTGTTTTGATTACTCTCTGGACCAGCTTGAGCGAGTGATGGCGCGTGTCGCGTCGCTCGACAACTCTCCTTTCATAAAACTTGAGGTCGCCTGTCGGCATATTTTTTCTCTGCAAAATTCAGATCAAGGACCGCTAGTGCACTTTAACGCGATCACATCCCTACCACCCGCCGTCAGGCAGCGACTGCTGGAGCGAGTAGACGCAGTGCACGGCACACTCGAAGGCTTCATTGAGGATGCAATTCAGGAAAATCAATTTCGACCGGTACGCGCCGACATCGTGATTCAGCTACTGACAGGCGCACTGAATGCCGCGATGGATCTCCAAGAGTGGCAATCAATTGAGTCTATTGAACACAGCGCCAGTGATTATTTTTCAGTTTTCTTCCATGGACTGCAGCTAACCCATTCACTGTAACAAGGGATCGTGCGTGACTGATTTTCTTGAGATGCTGAGGTGCATTACTCCTCGTCAGACAGGTGCACTGACATTTGTCGGAGACAGTCTGATGCCGCAAAGCCGTATTTTTGGCGGCCAGGTGGTAGCCCAATGCCTCATGGCAGCCAACCAAACGGTCGCATCCTCCCTAGCGGCGCACAGCCTCCACGGATATTTTTTGCGCGCAGGTGACCCCTCTATTCCCATTGAATTCGATGTCGACCCCATCCGTGACGGACGCTCTTTTTCTACGCGCCGAGTCGTGGCGCGGCAACACGGTGAGGCCATCTTTAATACCTCGATCAGCTATCACATCGACGAAGAGGGCGTCTCATATTCCTTCTCGATGCCCGAGATAGCGCCCCCGGCAAGCGAGGCGGATGACGTCTTCAACTCTCATGGATTCGCGACTAAAGCCGGTCATCCCAATCTGATGGAGCTTTACCGGATCGACCGGCAACGCGTCACTGAGTACCGCGCGGAAAGACAACCTCCTGTCGGTCGCTCCTGGTTTCGCGCGATCGGCGCGTTATCGAACGACAAGGCCGTCCATCAGGCGGCGCTGGTCATGATTTCAGACTACTCGTTGCTCAGCACCGTTTATTACCCCCACACGTCAACCAACCCGTTTAAAGACTTTATGGGCGCCAGTTTGGATCATGTGATTTGGTTTCATCACCAGGGGAAAATGGATGAGTGGGTGCTGTATGACTGCGATACACCTCGTTCGGGAGGCGGCAGAGGATTGAGTCGAGGGTTTATCTGGTCGCAAGATGGCACGCTGCTCGCGTCTACCGCGCAGGAGTCATTAATGCGGCTGAAGCGTCGTTAGTTGATGACACTCTCCAGCATTTCACCGCGACTCATCCACCGCCAATCGTCCCCATTAATCCGCAAATGATGCACCGAACCGTTGCCGGGTAGGCACTGCAGTACGGTGTTGTCTCCCGAGATCTTCGCCTCCACTGAATTGATAACCAAAAAGTGAGTAAAGATGACGGTGGGTCCTGGGCACGCCTGCAGGGCTCTGAATATTTCTGCGCGCCACACCGAAACAGACTCCGGCAGATCATTCCAACTCGCCCTAAGGACCTCTTGTATCCACGCGTGGCGCTTATCGAGATTCTCGGGCGAGGGTAATTCAATAAAACGTGAGTCACTTAACAGGTCCTGACCTCTCGATCCGGCAAAGGGCCCGCCGGTCTCAAGCGCGCGACGCTTGGGACTACTGAGTAGCGTAGCGCCCTCCGGCACAACTGACGTTAGAAGCTTTTCAGCAGTCTCGGCCTGCTGATGCCCCAACGAAGATAAGCCCGGATCAATGTCCTCTCCGAAGCCAGCAGCGGCCTCGCCATGCCGTACCAGCCAGATATCAGTCATATCTCAAGCGCTACCGATACGTGACCAAAGACTCCCCCAGCTGCTGACTGAGCAACTGCAGGTGCGCAGTGTCATTGAAATTGGAAAGTGAGATACGTCCACGGGAGAAGATCAGCCGGGTAATTGAACAATTGAATACCGGCTCGTAAAAACCGTAGATCTGGTCATGGCGCACCCCCAGCACCCCACTGACAGCCGTGGCGATGGTGCCACCCGATGTAAAAATCGCCGTATCGCTGCCCCCTGTAGCGCGCGCCATGGCATCCTCAAGAGCACCGTTTACTCCCTCAAGATATGCCTGCCACGACGCCGTGTCGGGTAACGCCGGACAATCGGGGGACACCCAAGCATTAAATACCGCCTGAATCACTTTCTGATACTGCTTGCTATCGGTACGCCCGGCCCTCACACGCTCGGCAAAACCCGGATCCCGCTCGCATAGAATCGGCAACAACGCGGCAATCTGACCTTCGTTATCGACTTCATTTAGGCGCGGGTCAATATGGAGAGGGACTTTTTCAGGCTGTGCGGCCAATACACGTTCGCCTGTCTCGCGTTGGCGAGACAAATCACCGCTGACGGCCTGTGCGAAATGCAGACCCACGTCGTTAAAGTACCGACCCGAAATATCAGCTTGTCGTTGTCCCAATGATGAGAGTTGATCATAGTGATCGCTGCCAAAAGAGGCTTGACCATGTCGAATAAGATATAGCGATGCCATGGCTAAGCCGCCTCTTGCTGTCGAGAAAAGCGCACACGCCGCGGATAAGGATAAAAATCCTCGACAAAACCGTCGCGCAACTTGTCCTGTAAGCGAATCCAGAAATCCGCGTCGTATAGATCAGCATGCTGAGCATCAAAAGCGTCGCGTGCGCGCGCATTGCCAGAGAAGAACAACCGAAATTCCTCAGGAAAAATGTCCTTTGGTCCAACCGAGTACCAGGGCTGTGCTGACATCTCATCCATTTCATCCCGCGGCGGTGGAATGCGTCGAAAGTTACACTCCAGCAAGGGTTCAATCTCGTCATAATCATAAAAGACCACTCGACCATGCCGCGTCACGCCAAAATTTTTCAGCAGCATATCGCCCGGGAAGATATTCGCGGCCGCGAGCTGCTTGATGGCGTTGCCGTAGTCATTCATCACCTCGTTTACCTCATCGTCCGTCGCATCTTGCAGATAGAGATTCAGAGGATTCATGCGCCGTTCGACGTAACAGTGCTTGATGATGAGCGCACGACCGTTGACCCGGATTTGTGAGGGGCAGGTGGCGCTCAGCTCTTTCGTCAGCTCTTCCGAGAACCGGCTGGAGTCAAACACGAGATTCTTAAACTCTTGCGTATCCGCCATCCGACCTGCGCGATCCCAGCGTTTCACCAAGTGGTATTTATCTTTCACGATCTGGTGAGTGACTTCTTTCGGTGGCGTAAAACGGTCCTTGATGATTTTAAAAACATACTCGTACGACGGCAGGGTAAACACCGTCATCACCATGCCTTTAATGCCCGGTGCAACGATAAACTGATCCTCGGTTGAGCGAATATGTCGCGTCGAGGCCCGGTAGAAGTAGGTCTTGCCGTGTCGAAAATGGCCGATAGCGCTGTAGATCTCCGAGATTTCTTTCTTAGGCATCAACTGCTGAAGGAACAACACGTACTGAGAGGGGATAGACGCGTCCACCATGAAATAACTTCGGGTAAATGAAAACAGCAAACTCACCTGATCGGAGCCAAATAAAAATGCATCCACGTAGACCGCCGGCTTCGTTGGGTTGTCATTGTTCAGCAGGGGTAGAACGAAAGGCATTTGGTCGCCATCACAATACAGACGCCCAACAATATAACTGGCCTTGTTGCGAAAGAAGTGATGCTCCAAAACCTGCAACTCGACACCGCCGCGGCGAATATCAAAATAGACCGACATATGTCGCTCTATCGCGATGCAAATACTGGAGACATCCCTCACCTGATCCTCAAACGGAATATGGAATGCGTAATCGTCGAGCAAACGGTGAAAGGCGCCGGCAGGATCTCCTTCCACGGCATAATGTTTTACCACACGTCCTATATCAACCGGAGGCACGTCTCCTTGAGGGGAGAACACAAAGGCGTATTCATCGCGAATGGCCCGGTGGCCAAAATGCGAGTTGAAAATCGAGTTGTAAAACGTCTCGGCAATCTCGAAATTGGTCATACCCTGAACCAGATTCGCGTAAATACTCCGCGTACCAGACCAGAAGTTGAGATCATCAATATGCTCCCCTGCGATGTGACGCGCCACACTCAGGGTTTCAATGACCGTTTCCTTGTAGATATCAATCCGTCGACTGGATATCTCTCCCATAGTCGACCATTCCGCTTGCTCGAACCGCGTCCGCGCAGCCAACGTGATATTTTCGAATTCGGCAAAATAAGCGTAGAAGCCGTTCAGGATAACCCGGGCAAAACGCTGCTGTCTGTCCAAAGGGCGTCCCCCGGCGAGTGTCAGGGGAGTGTAGGGGGCCGCATGGTTCGGCGCAATTTACGCATACCACCGATCCATCGGTCATAGTTCTGCGCCTTATTCAGATGATACTGCTGCACCTGCTCGTGAGGCAGAATCAGGAACCGCTCTTCTCGCAAACCGACTACTGTCGCCTCGGCGACCTGCGCGGGGCTCAGAATGCCATCCAGTCCCGCGGTTCCCCCATCGCTGCCACCCAGCATTGCTGTGTCAACCGCTTGCGGACACAGACAGCTCACCTTGATGCCATCGTCACCGTGAGCAATCGCCAGCGACTCTGCAAACCCAATGGCGGCATGCTTGGTAGTGGCATAGGCGGCGGTATAGGGTTGATTGAGTAAACCAGCCGCGGACACCGTGTGTAAAAAATGACCCTCACCACGGCGGATCATGCCGGGAAGACAAGCGCGGGCAGCATAGATGTGCGCCATCACATGTATTTCCCAGTTTCGCTGCCATACGTCATTTGCGCTGGAGGTGGCCCAGTAGTCACCCTCATCGAGGTTGAGGATGCCTGCATTCGAGCAGAACAAATCGATTTGCCCAAACTCCGCCTCGGTGTCAGCCACTAGGGCCGCAATCGCAGATTCATCACGCACATCCACACCATGACTTCTGGCGCCCAGCTCGGCAGCCAACGATGCAGCGACTTCACCATTGAGGTCTGCGATGACCAAACCTCGCACCCCTTCTTCGCAAAAACGGCGGACAAGGCCTGCGCCAATACCACTAGCCCCACCGGTGACAACAACGACCTTGTCCCTCAGCTCCATAATCAGGCAGCGTAAGTGGTTTCTATGTAACGACTGCGGTGATAGTTCGCGTCGCCGAATGTCGTATTGATCATCATCAGGCGCTTGGCGTAATGGCCAATATCAAGCTCATCGGTCATACCCATACCGCCGTGCAGCTGAATCGCCTCGCCAAAAACGTGCTTAGCGTTGCGGTCGATCAGCACTTTTAGCGCATGAATCGTCTCCGCTGCCATGGCGGGGTCCTGTTTGTATTCACACAGGGCCTTAAACAGCAAAGATTTACTCTGCTCATAGGCCATCATGGTATCCACCATGCGATGCTGCAGCGCCTGATAAGAGCTAATAGCCACGCCAAACTGCTCGCGTGTTTTGGTGTACTCAAGCGTTTTCGCATTGAGTACGCCCATAATGCCCACCGCCTCTGATGCCAAAGCGATGATAGCCGCATCGACTACCGCATCAACCACCGGCAGCGCCGCTCCCTCCTCACCTAGCAGCGCATCCACAGACACCATAACGTCTGTAAAGGTGATATTCGCGACACGCTGCCCATCCATCATGGGGTAGCTCATCTTGTCGACACCGGCCGCTGCCGCATCAATCACAAACAAAGACAATCCGTCCCGGTCGGATTGCGCGCCGGCGGTGCGTGCCAATACCACCAAATGATCGGCTTGCTCACCATTAAACACGACAACCTTCTCACCGTTAAGCACATAACCGTCACCCGAGCGCGTCGCCGTGGTTTGGCAATCATGGAGCGCAAATCGGCTCTGGCGCTCAACGTAGGCAAAGGCACCAAGCATCTCGCCACCGATCACGCGCGGTAACCACTCGGCCTGCTGCGCCTCACTCCCCGCGCGTGCAATCAATCCGCCAAACAACACCACGGTCGGAAAATAAGGCTCGACTACTAATCCCTTGCCCAGCTCTTCCATCACCACTGAAAGATCGACAATGTTGCCGCCGAAGCCCCCATGCTCCTCGGCAAACGGAATAGACAGCCAGCCGAGCTCCGCGAATAGTTGCCAATTGTCGCGGCTCATCCCCGCATCCGAGGCGACGATTGCCTTGCGCGTATCCCAGTCGTAGTCGTCCTGAACGAAGCGCGCGATCGAGTCGCGGACCATTTGCTGCTCTTCAGTAAAATCAAAATTCATGGTCTTCAATCCTCACTCAAGGCCCAGCACATACTTGGCGATAATATTTTTCTGCACTTCGTTGGAACCTCCATAAATCGTGGCAGCCCGACCGTACATATAAGAGCGCCGCGCATCTGTTGCAAACTCGTGACCCAGCGCATTCGAATCTAGGTCAGTTGGCAAGACACCCTGGTAATAGGCGGCAATCTCCATCAACAACTCCTGGGTGGCCTGCTGTAGCTCGGTACCCTTGATCTTTAATAGCGATGATTCGGGTCCCGGGAAGCCCCCCGCAGCCTGAGTCGCCAGGGTGCGCAGTTCGGTAAATTCCAGCGCCATCAACTCCACCTCGATATCGGCAAGGCGCTGCTGGAAGCCGGGATCGTCAAGCAACCGCTGACCACCGTTCTCTTCCTTCGCGGCGACTTCCTTGATCACCCGCACCGCCCGCTTCACATCGGCAACGCCCGCAATCCCAGTGCGCTCATGCGCAAGTAAAGCCTTGGCAACGGTCCAGCCCTTGCCCACTTCTCCCACTACGTTCTTCGCTGGCACCCGAACATTGTTGAACTCCACTTCATTCAAGCTGTGGTGATTGTCGATCGATATGATGGGATTCACTTTGATCCCCTCGGTTTTCATGTCAACCAAGATAAAAGTAATGCCTTCCTGCTTTTTGCCGGAGTTGTCAGTGCGCACTAGACAGAAAATCCAGTCTGCATATTGCGCATAAGTAGTCCAGATCTTGGCACCGTTAATGATGAAATCGTCTCCATCACGCTCGGCTTTGGTCTTGAGGCTCGCGAGATCGGAACCAGAGCCCGGCTCAGAATAGCCCTGACACCACCAGTCCTCGCTCTTCAAAATGCGGGGTAAGAAATAGGATTTTTGCTCATCGGTGCCGTACGCGATGATCACATTTGCCACCATCACCAGACCAAAAGGCACCACGCTTGGAATCCCGGCTAGCGAGCGCTCGGTCTCGTAAATGTACTTTTGGGTGGCCGTCCAACCGGTTCCACCATGCTCAGCGGGCCAATTGGGCGCTATCCAGCCTTGCTCGTAGAGCTTTTTTTGCCAATCTTCGATGGCTTCCTTGTAATCAGAGGAACGCAGTCTTTTCAATACTTCGGGAGTAAAGGCCTTTTCAAAAAAGCCTCGCACTTCATCACGAAACGCCAAATCTTCAGCGGAATATGCGGTATCCATAGTTCACCTCACACGAAAAGCCCCACCGACACACTCATCGGCAGGTGGATTTGAATTTTGAGTATGTTTTCTGACTGAAGAGAATGTAGGGGACTTGGAGAATCTTTGCAACCCCCCTGTGGCCGGCGTTACTCCTACTTTGCAAGGTGCACGAACTGCGTCGATTGATCGCGCCGTATCTCAATCCAATTTTTGAACGATGCTGCCTTCGCACCCGTTCTGTATGGCGAGTCAGTATAAAAGGGAAAACAGCTTACGCTGATATTCCGCGGCCAGCGGATCGCCCTTACCAATCGTCGCAATCATATCCAGATAGACGCGTTTAGCTTCGCCATTGCCCCAGTCCCGATCGGCTCGCAATACCACCAGTAAATGCTCCAGAGCCTCTCGATACCGCCCATGACTACTGATCTGTACCGCTAATTTGACCCTGACCTCATGATTTTGCTCGTCACTGGCGAGATCAGCTTCTAGCGCCTCTATCTCGGGTGATTGCGCTGCCTGCCGCTGCAACTCGATTTGCGCCATCAATTGCTGGAAACGGGCGTCCTGATCCACCATTTTGATATCACTCAGCAGCGCTTCAGCCTCGTCCAGCCGACTGGCAGTAATCAGCGCACCTGCATAAGCCATAGTGAATTCTGGCTTCTGCCCCGAGTCCTCCCACGCACCACGAAACAATGCCAAAGCGCCGGGGATATCACCCTCCGCCAGCAGTTGCTCAGCCTCAACCAGCGAGTCGGCCTGTGGCGAAGGCACGTGTTTATCCAGCATATCGCGCACGGCTGATTCCGGCTGCGCACCGGAGAAACCATCAACCGGCTGACCATCCTTGATCACCATGACGGTAGGTAAGGATCGAACGCCCAGCTGTTGCGCCAGCATCTGTTGCTCATCTGCGTTGACCTTGGCCAACAAAAACGCCCCCTGATACTCGGCTGCCAACTTCTCAAGAATAGGCATCAGCTGCTTGCAAGGGGCGCACCAATCGGCCCAAAAATCCACAATGACTGGTCGCTTTTGAGACTCCTCAATCAACAGTGTCTGGGCATTACTCTCGTCAATATCGACGATGTAATTGGCTGCATTCATGATCCGGTCTCCTCGCTGGCTAGAACATCTCGCATGCTGTACCGACCAGCAGGCTGTCCCGCTAACCAGCACGCCGCTGTCACCGCGCCGGCGGCAAAGGCCGACCTAGAACTCGCCTTGTGGGTAATCTCCAATCGCTCGCCCTCGCAAGCGAAGATCACCGTATGGTCGCCCACAATATCCCCAGCACGAATCACGCTGAACCCAATGGTTCCGGCCTCCCGCGCCCCAGTGCGGCCCTCTCGGGCATAGACCGCCATCTCAGAAAGGTCTCGACCCTGTACCGAGGCCACCACGTCGCCAAGGGCCAAAGCCGTTCCCGAGGGAGCATCAATTTTGTGACGATGATGCGCTTCCGCAATTTCAATATCGGCGCTCTGACCTAAAGCGCGCGCGGCTGCTTCTACAAGCGTAAAAGCAAGATTCACGCCCGGGCTGAAATTGGCAGACTGACAAAGCGGGATGTCTTGCGTGATCGCATGCAATTGCGTGATCTGAGCATCCGTGAAGCCGGTGGTCCCTACGACCAATGGCACGCGGTGCCTTGCGCATAATGCGGCATAGGACAAGGTCGCCTCAGGCATAGTGAAGTCGATCACAACATCGACCTCCGTGATAGCAGCCGCCAGATCAATCCCCACCGTTGTGCCATTGACGCCTATACCGAGGAGCTCTCCCATGTCGGCGCCGTTCAACGAAGATTCTTGGCGCTCAATCGCAGCGGTTAGCTGACAAATACCGTCTCGTCTAAAAATGGTCTCTGCAAGCATGCGACCCATGCGACCCGTGGCGCCCGTAATACCAATCTTGATGGTCATCCGGTCATGCCATCGAAGAACTTTTTCACGCCCTCAAACCAACTTGTCTGACGCGGCGACTGTTGCTCTCCTCCCGCCTTGAGACCACTCCGAAACTCCTCCAGAAGTGCTCTCTGCTCGCGGGTGAGGTTCACGGGGGTTTCCACCACCGCGCGACACAATAGGTCGCCCACAGGGCCGCCACGCACTGGCTTCACTCCCTTCCCTCGCAAGCGAAACATCTTGCCCGTTTGTGTCTCGGATGGAATTTTCAACTTTACCCTACCGTCTAGGGTCGGGACTTCAAGCTCGCCGCCGAGTGCAGCGTCGGCAAAACTGATTGGCACTTCGCAGTAAAGATGGCGTCCGTCGCGCTCAAACAAAGAATGCTGGCGTACCGCAATCTGCACAAACAAATCACCGGGGGGTCCCCCCGCAGGTCCTGCTTCACCCTCACCACTCAAACGGATCCTATCACCCGTATCGACACCCGGCGGCACCTTGACGGAGAGCGTTTTGGTTTTTTCCACCAAACCCTGACCACGGCATTCGCCGCAGGGGTCCGAGATCGTTTGACCACGACCTCGGCATTTGGGACACGTCTGCTGGACCTGGAAAAAACCCTGCTGGGATCGGACCTGACCACTGCCACCGCAGCCGCCACAGGTCATAGGGGCGCTACCTGGTTTTGCCCCGCTGCCGTCACAGGGCTCACAGTGTTGTAGCGAGGGCACACGGATCTCAGCCGTGGAGCCTCGTACCGCTTCTTCTAGCGCAACTTCTAACGTGTAACGCAGATCGGAACCACGTTGTGGTCCCTGTCGGCGCCCGCCACCGCCGCCGAATATATCTCCGAAAACGTCACCGAAAATGTCGGAAAAACTGCCGCCCTGGAAGCCACCGCCACCCATCGAAGGATCGACACCCGCGTGACCAAACTGGTCGTAGCTCCCGCGCTTATCGCTGTCCGACAGGATCTCATAGGCCTCCGTCGCTTCTTTAAATTTACTATCTGCATCAGCATCATCCGGATTACGATCCGGGTGATACTTCATAGCAATGCGGCGATAAGCCTTTTTAATATCCTGCTCACCGGCCGCTCTGTCGACACCGAGCACCTCGTAATAATCGCGTTTAGACATATATAACGTGTGCGCCTATGGGGTGCGCTTCACTTCCTCCCTAAAAACAGACGCGGGCCCCATGATTTGATCACGGCCCGCGTCAAACAAACCTCCTCCCAGAGGCGCTTCAGAACATCCCTATTCTGAATGGAGAACTGCCGTTAAGCACGCTTGTCTTCCTTGACTTCCTCGAACTCAGCGTCAACAACATCTCCCTGATCAGGCTCTGACTCAGCCTCCGCCGAATCACCGCCTGCCGACGCGTCCTGAGCCTGCTGCGCGGCATACATCTTTTGCGCTACACCGCCGGTTGCCTCAGTGAGCTTCGTCGTAGCGGCTTCCATCGCGGCCGCATCGTCACCTTTAATCGCTTCTTCTGCCTCAGTAATTGCGGCTTCGATAGCATTGCGATCATCATCTGTCGCGTGCTCACCCGCTTCTTCCAGCGTTTTGCGCGCTGCATGGACCATCCCGTCAGCCGTATTACGAGCAGCCACCAACTCCTCGAACTTCTTGTCGGCTTCTGCATTCGCTTCGGCATCTTGCACCATTGACTCAATTTCACCCTCTGACAGTCCGCCCGAAGCCGTAATGCGGATTGACTGCTCTTTCCCTGTCGCCTTGTCTTTAGCGGAAACATTAAGAATACCGTTAGCATCAAGATCAAAGGTTACCTCGATCTGAGGCATGCCCCGCGGCGAAGGGGGGATGTCGGCCAGGTCAAAACGCCCCAGAGACTTGTTCTGAGTCGCCTGCTTTCGCTCACCTTGCACCACATGAATCGTCACCGCCGTCTGGTTATCTTCAGCAGTTGAGAACACCTGCGATTTTTTCGTAGGTATTGTGGTGTTCTTGTCAATCAGTGGAGTGGCAACACCACCCATGGTCTCGATACCCAGTGTCAGTGGCGTGACGTCAAGAAGCAATACATCCTTAACGTCCCCGGACAATACGGCGCCCTGAATCGAAGCACCCATCGCCACCGCCTCGTCGGGATTGACGTCTTTGCGCGCTTCTTTGCCGAAAAAATCAGCAACGGCCAGCTGCACCATGGGCATCCGGGTCTGGCCACCGACAAGTATGACATCGTTGACTTCACTGGGTGACAAGCCTGCATCTTCCAGAGCGGTCTTGACCGGCGCCAAAGAGCGCTTAACCAACTCCTCCACTAGAGACTCGAGCTTGGATCGGCTCAATTTGACCACCAAGTGTTTTGGGCCGGTCGCGTCTGCCGTAATGTAAGGCAAGTTGACTTCGGTCTGCTGCGAGCTGGACAGCTCAATCTTGGCTTTCTCGGCCGCCTCTTTCAGTCGCTGCAGAGCCAGCGGATCATTGTGCAGATCAACGCTGTTTTCCTTTTTGAATTCCTCGACAAGATATTCGATCAGACGAAGATCAAAATCCTCGCCACCCAAAAAGGTATCACCGTTGGTTGCCAAAACCTCAAACTGATGCTCTCCATCGACTTCGGCAATTTCAATAATAGAAATATCGAAGGTGCCGCCACCAAGGTCATATACTGCCACGGTGCGATCACCCTGCGCCTTGTCCATCCCATAGGCCAGCGCGGCTGCGGTTGGCTCATTGATGATCCGCTTGACCTCCAAACCCGCGATTCGACCAGCGTCTTTAGTAGCCTGTCGCTGGGAATCATTGAAGTACGCAGGCACCGTGATCACCGCCTCGGTAACGGACTCACCCAGATACTCTTCAGCGGTCTTCTTCATCTTACGCAAGACTTCAGCGGACACCTGAGGCGGCGCCATCTTATCGTCGTTAACCTGCACCCACGCGTCACCGCTTTCCGCTTTAACAATCTTGTATGGCACCATTTTGATGTCTTTCTGCACGACGTCGTCGTCGAATCTGCGACCAATCAGTCGCTTCACAGCAAATAAGGTGTTCTGCGGATTAGTCACCGCCTGACGCTTTGCAGATTGACCAACGAGGATTTCGTTATCGTCGGTATAAGCGACCACAGACGGGGTGGTTCTTCCGCCTTCCGCGTTCTCAATTACCCGAGGCTTACCGCCCTCCAGCACCGACACGCAACTGTTAGTGGTACCCAGATCAATACCAATAATTTTTCCCATATCTTTCTCCTTTGGCCCGACTTTGCCTTGTGTGGGCCGATATGCCGATCTGCTTTCTAGGCCAAGCCATCATGGCTGGCCTCTCTCCTTGTTTACCTATGTGGTGTCGATTCCATCAATTTCAAGCGCCCGCGAGCACAATTCCCTACTCCTACTCGCTGGGTGCCTTTGCCACCATCACCATAGCCGGTCGCAGAAGCCGACCGTTTAGTGTGTATCCCTTCTGCATTACACCGATGACCGAGTTGGGTTCGGCATCCGGCTGTTCCACCATACTCATTGCCTGCGCCGTCTCTGGATCGAAGGGTTCACCCATCGGATCGACAGATTCAACGCCATATTTGACCAAGACATCCATGAGCCCCTTGCGGGTAAGTTCAATACCCTCCAGCAACGAGGCAATTCCCTGATCGTCGCCTGCTGACTCCAATGCCCGCTCGAGGTTATCAACCACACTGAGCAGGTCTCCGCAGAATCGCTCCAAGGCAAACTTTCTGGCTTTCTCTATTTCTTGCTCGGACCGGCGCTGCATATTCACGGCATCGGCCTGAGCGCGCAGCGCCGCATCCTGCGCTGCCGCCAACTCCGCCTCAAGGTCTCTCTCAGCAGAGTGCTCTGCTGACCCGCCGTCCGTCTCTTCTTGCGCCTCACCTAACGTGGCCGCATCTCCAGACACCGCTGCCTCATCTTCGGTCACTGCGTCTTCACCCTCGTGGTCGGGGTCGGTTTTGTCATCTTTCATGGGATTTCTCCGCGTAAACTTTACATAGCGGGGCCGATCGCTTCCGCTGCGGGTAATGTGGGGGTGTGCTATCCATTTTCAAGGGTTAAGACACCACCGAGTGACAGTCAGATCGCCAATACAACACGCTGTCACCGCTGGGGGCCTCTGCACAATTAATTGGAGGAGTTACCTAGCGCTCATGATGTCGGATCAGGCCCATGGGCAGTCTGCCATGCTTTAGGGTGTTAAATCGGGGAGATGAGGGGGCGCAGCGCTAACGGGAGAGTGCTGCACTCAACATGCGGGCGGTCACGTCCACAATTGGGATAACACGCTCGTATGCCATTCGTGTCGGGCCTATCACTCCCAACACCCCGAGCGACTGGCTCCCTTGGGCATAGGGTGCCGTGATAACGCTGAAGTCACCAAAAACATCGAAGCCGGCCTCTTCACCAATAAAGATCTGAATACCGTCTGCTCGAGAGCAGCGTTCCATAAGTTCCAGCAGGTCCCGCTTGCTCTCAAAGGCATCAAAGAGTTCCCGCAGCTTCTGCATATCTTCGGGAGACGCCTGATTCAGCAAACTCGCTTCTCCCGCTACCACCACGCCGTCTGTTGTGTCGGCGTTGTCGATCGCCGCACTGGCAAGCTCCAAAGCCGCCTCGAGATAGGCATCGATCCGCAAGCGCGCCTCCGACATTTCTCGCACAATCTGGCTTTTGACCTGCGATAAATCACGCCCCGCGTAGCGTTGGTTAATCAGATCGGCCGCCGCTTTCAACTGCTCTTCTGTCATGGTGTGCTGCACTTGAATAATGCGATTTTGTACTTCGCGCTCATTGATCACCATGATCACTAGCACCCGATCTCCGGACAGTGGCAAAAATTCGATCTGTCGCAGTTGACTGCTGGCAGGCTTGGGAACAGTAACAATGCCAGTCTGATAGGTGATTTGAGCGAGCAAATTGGATGCTGACTGAACCAGTTCCCCTGCGCTCCGATTAGGGTCTAAACCCGCATTAAGCGCCGACACGGCTCCCTGCTCTACGGGGCCCACCTGTAACAAGCTATTCACGAAAAATCGATATCCCTGAGCGGTAGGGACTCTCCCAGAGGAGGTATGCGGTGACGATAAGTACCCTAGATCCTCGAGCTCCGCCATAATATTGCGAACCGTTGCGGCACTGACAGAGAGCTCGCTCTCGCACTGCAGGCTTTTCGACGCCACTGGCTGGCCTTCGCGGATATGCATTTCCACCAAAGTTTTCAGAATTGATGAGGCGCGAGACGAAAGGGCTTCCAAGGCTGATCCCGTTGGCGGAAACTGAAGCCCGTTTTAGCACAGCTCACGCTGATGACAAAGCCTCCCGACACCCCCCTTCATCCTCAACGGCGATTAAGCACACATTGAAGCCTTCGCGCATTGTGTTCACTCTCACCGCAGTCTGCGCTATAAACCCCTTTCTAGGCTCAGGGAATCAAAATGCTGCTCCATCTAGCGATTCAGGACTACGCCGTGGTCAACCACCTTGAACTCGATCTGGCTTCCGGAATGACCTGTATTACGGGGGAGACCGGTGCAGGCAAATCGATCATGCTGGACGCCCTAGGTTTGTGTATCGGTGATCGAGCAGACTCTAGGGCCATTCGTCCCGGCGAGACTAAAACAGACATCACCGCTTGCTTTGACGTCTCGAGAAATACCCGAGCAAAGATATGGCTCGCAGCGCGCGACTTAGAAGCAACTGGAGAATGTTTGCTCCGCCGCACAATCACCGCCGAGGGGCGCTCTCGTGCCTACATCAATGGCACGCCTGCTACGCTTTCTGACTGCGCAGACCTCGGTCAGCTACTTGTGGATATCCACTCTCAACATGCGCACCAATCCCTACTGCGCCGCCCAACCCAGCGCAGCTTGCTCGACAGCTATGCCGGCGCAGAGTCGTTGATTGTCGAGGTGAGCGATCTCGCACAGCAATGGCGCTTGCTCGAAGAGGAGCACACACGGTTACTGGGCAGAACTGAAGAATCCGACGCTCGGCGAGAGTTGCTGACCTATCAAATTGCCGAACTAGCCACGCTCAATCCCCTTCCCGGTGAGCTTGCCCAGCTAGAGCAACAGCACAAACTTCAGACGAACGCGGCATTTATCATCGAAACGGCCAATGACATTACCACTGGCTGCGAAACACAACGAGACCAGCTCGCCCGGCTCGTTCAGCTTGCCAATGATGAGCGGATGAGCAGCGACTATACGACCAATCTCCGCGAGCTACTGCAGTCTGCGTTAATCCAAATAGAGGAGGCACAGGCCGAGACAGCGGGCTTTGCAGAGGGAATTGAATTAGATCCTGAGGGTTTGCGTGCTTCCGAGGAACGACTGGGCGCATTGTATGATCTCGCACGCAAACATCGAGTTGCAGCGGATGCACTGCCAGATTTGCTGGCCACCCTGCAGATGGAACTCGACTCGCTTGCCGGAGGCTCAGCACAACTGGCGCAGATAGAGCAGCAAATGTCGGATACCGCACTGACCTGGCGCGAGCGCGCCGCGCTGCTCTCGGCAAAGCGACGCGAGGCCGCAACCGCACTCGGTAAGCGAGTTATGGGAACCCTCGGTCAGCTCGCAATGCACAAATGCATCTTCGAAATAGCCCTAATTCCGTTTAGCGACGCACGGCCCGATCCCCGGGGCGCAGAAGATGTCGAGTTTTTGATTGCCACAAACCCAGGCGCATCTCCCGGACCATTGAGCAAAATCGCATCGGGCGGGGAACTGTCTCGCATCAGCTTGGCCTTGCAGGTGGTCGCCGCGGATACAGCGACGGCACCCACGATGATCTTTGACGAAGTTGATGTTGGAATTGGTGGCGGCGTTGCCGAGATCGTCGGCGAACTGCTTCACACCTTAGGCTCCCGTAGTCAGGTCCTCGCCGTCACGCATCAACCTCAGGTTGCAGCCAAAGGCAACCACCACCTGTTGGTCACCAAAGAGGGAGCTGACGAGGTCTACTCAACGCTCTCGCTGCTCAAGGGCGAAGCCCGCATTCAGGAAATCGGCAGAATGCTGGGGGGTGCCAAACTCACCGACAACACCCTGGCACACGCGCGGGAAATGTTGGAGCGAATCTAGGCGTCGTGCTTCTTGCGCACGTACAGCACCAGAGAGTGGTCGATAATTTCATAACCCTGCTCTTCAGCGATCAGGTGCTGCCTGCGCTCGATCTCCTCATCAATGAACTCAATGACCTCATTGGTGTCAACGTCGACCATATGGTCGTGGTGGTGATCTGAAGCCATTTCAAAAATCGAGTAGCCGGCCTCAAAATTATGGCGAATCACCAATCCGGCACTTTCAAATTGCGTCAACACCCGATATACCGTCGCGAGGCCAATATCTTCCCCGGTGTCACGTAAGCGCTGATAGAGATCCTCGGCGCTGAAGTGATCACTTTGTCCCGAAGCATCACTCAGCATCGACAGAATCTTTAGTCTGGGGGCCGTTACCTTGAGTCCTGCTTTCTTAAGTTCTCGATTCTCTAGGGACATGCCGGGAAGGTTCTCTGCGAGTGACGTTTAACGGTATCATGCCAGTCGCACTGCCACCTTGGAAGACAATGTGTTGAGAATCAGCTCCCACGCCCTCACTTGGCCCGCTATCTGCCTTTTACTGACATTGGCGGGTTGCGGCAGCAACTTCGGTTTTCCCGGTGTTTATAAAATTAATGTGGAACAGGGGAATGTGGTCACGCAAGAGATGGTGGAGCAGTTGCGGCCGGGTCTGAACCGTCGGCAGGTGCGCTACATTATGGGAACTCCTCTTATAGAGGACTCGTTTCATAGTGACCGCTGGGACTACCGTTACCTCTTGCGAAACGGCAACCAGACCGTCTCCGAAACACGACTCACACTATGGTTTGACAATGACGAGCTGATTCGTGCCGGAGGCCCTGACGCCCCGGACTGGGGTCGCCCTCAGTCAGAACCCGATGGGGACACGGAATCCTCAGAGGACTGATCTGCCGCAGCGCGTGCTGCCTTGACCTTGGCGGCCCTCGCCTTTCTAACGGCTTTTGGGTCAGCCTTTAACGGACGGTATATTTCTACTCGCTCACCGGCCTGCAATATGCGGTCACTGGTGGTCGACTTGCCCCACACGCCCAATTGCAGATCAGGACCCAGCGTTAACTCCCCAAAGAGTGTCTCCATACTGCTCTGCATCACTGCCTCAAGGACAGTGGTGCCCTGAGGGACTTGCAACTTTATGATGCGTTGTTTTTCTGGCAAGGCGTATGCCACTTCTACCGATATTTTTTCGCTCATGACATGCAAAGCTCAGATTTTAGCGACTGACGTTGTGTTGAAGCGGCCAGACTCATAGCGTTTCCATTAAGATAACTGCAGACCGGCCCGGGTCACGACCGCGTCGACCAAGTCTACCGCGACTTTATCAAAGAGCCGGCCGGCTGCGACACTGACAAGCCCTCCTGCCATTTGAAACTCAAGACACAGTGAGACCTTGCAGGCTGATTCGCCCAGCGCACGAAATCGCCAAGTGCCAGAAAAATGATCGAATGGGCCCTCAACCAAAGTCAGTTCCATCCTCTCCGGGCGATACAAAATATTGCGGGTGGTGAAGCTGTGACTTACCCCAGCGCGTGACAGCCGCAAGGTAGCAACCACGTTGTCCGCTGCACGCTCATGCACCTCTGCACCCACGCAGCCATCCAAAAATTCAGGATAACCCTCGATGTCGGCGACCAGATCAAATATCTGTTCGACGCTAAAGGGAATAAGAGCGCTGCGTTCAATGATCGTCATGAGAGGAGTGTAGTGCAACTCGCTGTCGCGGAAAGCCATTCACAGCAGACCTCTGATTAGCCATGCCGCGCAAACTGGCGGAACCAGCCACCGCAGAACACGCCACCATAACCAAAAAAGCCAAAGAGGCTCGCGATAGAGTTCACCGCGCAACACCGGGCGCGGCATCAACCAGCCTACAAACAGGCTCATGGCCAGCAAGCTGGCAGGAATCAACCAGTTGACTGTGAGAGTGGCAAGATTCGCCAATATTGCCGCATCGAAAAATAAACAGAACGCCACAACCAGCGCGATCAGTGTGTGAGCCAGAATCGATCCCCCTAATCGGCCAGCGCCCCAGTCTCGTCCGATTACCAGCACGGTGGGTTCTGCAAGAATCACCGTTGCACCGGCGGCAATGCATGCCATGGAAAAGTAGAATAATGCCCCATAGGTTTCCCCCAGCGGCAGGTTTGCAAACGCGTAAGCCAGCCCAATAAACACCGTCGCTAACCCCTCGGCTGGCGCTACGTTCACCTCAAACAAAGCTGCGCAAACGATTACCGCTGTCACTATCATGAAAGCAGTGTCCAACACCGCAACCGCCAAAATGGAGCGCCCCCAGGGCAAGCCCGGGGGTGATTGAGCCCCTAGTGCCATGCCTACCCCGAGCCCGGCGCCAAGTGTGATTCCCGCCGAAGAGAGCGCGATCCACATTGCATCCAGCCGCCATGCGGATAGGTCGCGAGCAAATAAAAACTCACTGACCGAGCGCAAATCGGTATAGAGAAAAATAAAATCCAGCACCCCCAGCAGCGTAATAGCCACTATGGGCAGCACCACCCAGGCAAGAAAACCCATACCAAGGCGCACTCCCAGAGCTGACAAGCTACCGGTTATCACCACCAGAGCCAATGAGCCCAAGAACTGGCCAGGAGCATCCTTGATGTGCTCGAGATAAATTTTAGACACGTCAATCGCGCTCGCTGCCGCCAGATCTCCTTCGAAAATGAGTACCGCCCAGCGAAAGCACCAGGCCGCCATCAGCGCCGCCATTGCGGCCATTATCAATCCCAAAAAAGCTTGCAGGAGTGCCAAGTGTCGCCACCGCGAGTCAACATTAGCGGCACTGGCAGCCCAATGCATTGCCAGCCCAGGCGAACCCCTGCCAAGACTTCCCAAAACGATCTCAGCGATAAGAATTGGCACACTCAGCAACATTACAGATGCTAGGTAGGCGAGAAAAAAAACGCCGCCACCATACTCGCCAATCAGGTAAGGCAGGCGCTGTAGGTTGCCTAACCCCACCGCCACCAGCGTCAACGTCAAGACCAGCGTTGTCCTCGCACGCCAGGGCTGGGGTACATTATCATCCAGCAATCACATGCTCCTCTGACCGGTGCCTTTTCTGTAAGAATACCGGCGCGGCATAAAACCGGCACCCGTATAATGCGGTCATGGCAAAAACCAAACGTAAAAAGACAGCTGACAATACCATCGCGCAGAACAAAAGAGCACGCTTCGACTATCACCTGCTGGACTCTTTTGAAGCGGGCCTGTCACTTGCGGGCTGGGAAGTCAAAGCGCTGAGAGCAGGTAAAGTCCAGCTCACAGACTCGTATGTCTTGATGAAAGACGGAGAGGCTTACTTGCTGGGCGCCAGTATCACCCCCCTTGATACGGTCTCGACACACTTTGTGACCGACCCCATTCGCACCAGAAAGTTACTGCTTAACAAGAAAGAGTTGGCCCAGATCAACGCCGCTGTCACTCAAAAAGGTCAGACCTGCGTGTGCAGCGCTTTGTATTGGAAAGGGCATTTGGTAAAAGCCCGGATTGATCTTGCACAGGGCAAAAAACTCCACGACAAGAGAGACACAGAGAAAGAGCGTGACTGGCAGAGGCAGAAAGCTCGGATTGTCCGGGACAATGTAAAGCAGTAACGCCTGCAGGCTCTGCCAACACCTGGCGTCAAAAGTGTTTATGTGTGACGCGGCTGACTAACGCTTGAAGAGATCACCGAAATCAGGCTGCAAACCATGTGTTAGAGATCAAACAAGGCCTTTGTCGAAATTGAAAGCCCAATGAGAATGCACAAGCCCACCACGAAGGGCCTATAGGCTGCTCCAGCAAAGCGATGGAACGCCGCATTGCCCAGCTGGTTACCGAGCCACATCGCGGGGATAGCCACCCACAGAAGCTGAAATGGCCGCGTCGAAACCAGACCAGCTAGGCTGAACATCACCAACGACACAATGCTGGACCCGAAGAAAAACATCATCAGAAATGCCCGCGACTGAGCAGGGTCTTTGAGTGTCGCCACTGCGTACAAAATGACCGGAGGGCCGGGTATGGCGAAAGCGCCATTCATTAATCCCGATGCTACGCCAGTGCCCAAGGCCACGGTATGTGAAGCAGGCCTCTCCCCCGGGGTGAAACGCGCCAACGCCAACGATGCTCCCGCCACCAATACGCCGATCCACAGTTGAAACTCGAGCACGGACAAAGAGGACAAAAACCAGACGCCGACTGCAGTGCCAAAAAATGCCCCCGCCATCATGGGCAGAACAGGCGCTAACGGAAATAATCCCCACCAAGCGCGATAGGTGACTAAACCCAAGATGAGTGCTAACACCGCACTCAGCACCACCGCGTCTTTTGGCGCCAAAATAAGTGAAAACACCGGAACCACCAGCATGGCGAATCCAAAACCCGTAAAGGCACGGATGAGCGCGGCGACGCCCACAGAGGTAGCGATCCACAGAATCTGATCTGGCGGTAAGGCGAAGGCTCCCCACGCTGTCACAAGGTCGGCTCCGGTAATACAGCGTCTCCACAAGCGATGACGCCCGCTTCGATAATTCGGGCACAAAGCCCTCCATAACCGAGCATTGCGACCACGCCGCCCGAGCCCAATTCTTGTTCCATACGAGCACATGGGTGGCAGAGCTGGGTCGCCTCGAACAGAGATTTCCCGACTCTGAACCGCTGTCTGCGCAGCGCATTAAGATTGATTCCCGAGACAACAATATTCCGGCGCAACCGAGCCGGCTTGATGCTAGGCAAGCCCATTTGCGCAGCGATTTGGTCAATAAACTCCTGCGAGATCAGCGTGACCTGCCGGCCCGAGCCGGGCGTTTTGCTCATTCGATGATCTCCTTCCAAGCCATGTCCCGCCACTGCACGCGCCTCCATCACACTGAGCAACGGCTCGCGTCGCGCCGGACGCAATCCAATCCACTCGACAGTACCCGCTCCCACCTGATTGATGTAACGATCCAGCGGAGAATGTCGCTCGTGCATGATCTCACCTTTTAATAGCCGAACAGTTTGTCCTCGTAACATGCGTCAAGCGCGATGGAACGCTCTCCCTAGTCTATCTGAAGGCGATATGGCGAAGGCCGATGATTGTTGCTCGGCGAGGGGGCGCTGGATACCGACGAACCGCCCGCGCTGACCCAATGCTACACCACTGGCCCCACCCAACTCCGCTTAGGCCTGAAACATGCGCCCTACGGTTCCCCCGAAACGGCTAAGTCGTTTTGATCAACAGAAACAAGTGATCCGGATGGTAATAGTTGGCGTAACCCGAATGTCAGTGTCTAAGGACCGCTCAGCCATGGTGTTAGGGCGGCCGCTCTGGGGATGACTCTGTCGCTTCGGGCATGCCGTATCGCCGGAACAATAAAGGGTGCGCAACCGAGAGCGGTCGGTATTTGTCCGGAGCTTTCGTGTCGGCGCCTTTCGATAGAGAGGAGGCGTTGTGACAAAACACGACGATAACTGGGGCGTTCTGCAGTCCCAGCAAGACGAAGACCAAGCGCGGGCAAGCGCTGTTTCGGATCCCGCGGGCTATCACGCCAACATTGCGGCTAGAGAACTTCATTGGTTCAACGCCAGTGCAAGTCAGTGGCTGAGCCGCTGTGACGATGCTTGGCGAGGTTGGCACTCTCAGTCGGGAAGGCAATCTGAAGCGGACACAGACTGGGCCCCATGGTCAACGCCCCTAGATGATACCGCCGCACCCTTCTATCGCTGGTTTGCTGATGGTCGCACCAATGCCTGCTTTAACTTGTTGGATCGCCACGTGCTGTCGGGAAGAGGTAAACAACAGGCACTGGTCTTTGAGGGTGACCGCTGGGATCCCTCTAAGAACAGTGGCCGCGGAGGCCCTGTATTCGAGCAACGCCTGAACTATCGGGAGCTGCTTATTGAAGTCGCGTTGCGCGCACGTGTGCTGGATCGGCTAGGCTTGAGCTGCGGCGATCGAATTGCATTGAACCTGCCTAACATTCTGGAACAGATTTTCTACATTCTTGCGGCCCAGCGTCTCGGAGTGATCTATACACCGGTGTTCGGTGGTTTTTCCGCTAAGACATTGTCTGACCGTATCCATGACGCGGGGGCCAAGGTCGTGATCACCGCAGATGGCGGCTACCGCAACGCCGAAGTCGTGCCCTACAAAAGCGCCTATGTGGACCCAGCACTGGACAATTACGTGCCCCGCCCCGCCGCATTAAAGGCGCTTTCCGAAACTTTGCATGCGCGACTCCCTGCCGAGGTAGCGACACGACTTGAAGCACAGGTGGCGGACGCTGTGGCTGGCGAGATCACGCTGGAGCGCGCCGATGTCATGCGCGAACTGGGCTTAGCACTTGAGCGAGAGCGCGATACCGCGCCAGAAATCATTGCCGAGCTTCGCACCACGGTCGCTAGCGAGCTGGCAAACGTCGGTCATGCAGTCGAGCACGTGGTTGTGGTTCGCTACACCGGTAACGACATCGTCGAGCATGGGCGCGACAGCTGGTCCCACCAAATCATCAGTGAGCTTGAAGCTAAGGCACTAGCAGATGCTGGCGTCGCAGACAGGGCGTCGCTCGATTCGTTGGACGACACAGCTTTGTGGCAAGCCGTTGGAGCCCACATTCCCGCCGTCCCGGTCGAGGCGAACTGGCCACTTTTTATCATCTATACCTCGGGCTCTACTGGCAAACCCAAAGGCGTCGTGCACACCCACGGCGGCTGGTTATCGGGTATTACCCACACCATGCGCACGGTCTTTAACGGCAATCAGGACGACTGCCTGTACGTGATCGGCGATCCGGGTTGGATTACAGGCCAGTCCTATCTTATTGCTGCACCGCTGGCATTTGGCATGTCAACAGTGGTTGCCGAGGGCTCACCGCTCTTCCCCCACGCGGGTCGGTTTGCCTCGATTATCGAGCGCAACCAGGTCACGCTGTTCAAGGCGGGCTCGACCTTCCTCAAGGCTGTGATGACTGATCCGGCCAGCACGCAGGAAATGTCGCGCTACGATATGTCGACCTTGAAAGTGGGCACCTTCTGCGCCGAGCCGGTATCGCCGACGGTACAGAAATTTGCAATGGAGAACATCTGCTCACATTACATCAACTCATATTGGGCCACTGAGCATGGCGGCATTGTCTTCTCTTGTCCTTGGGGCGATTTCAAGCCCTTGGAGGCTGACGCCAAGACATGGCCGCTTCCGTGGGTGCAGGCCGAGGTGCGCATTGTTGAAACAGTTGGCGATGATGGCGCTGTGAGCCAGTGGCGCGAAGCCCAGGCCGGCGAGAAAGGCGAGCTGGTGATTACGCAGCCCTACCCTTATCTCGCGCGAACTCTATGGGGCGATGGCGATATGTTGGGTCAGGCGCACTGGCAGGGCGATATTGAACGCTTCGGCGAGGTGTATTTCCGACGCTGGGCAGGAGAGCTCACCTATACTCAAGGTGATTATGCACGACGCGGAGAAGAGGGCGCCTTCACGCTGCACGGTCGATCCGATGACGTGATCAACGTTTCGGGTCACCGCATCGGAACAGAGGAAATCGAGGGCGCGATCCTGCGCGACAAAACGCTGCGACAGGATTCACCCGTAGGCAACGTAGTAGTAGTGGGCGCGCCCCACGATGAGAAAGGGGAGACTCCAATCGCCTTCCTCGTTGCAGCTGCTGGCAGAAAACTCTCGGATGAGGATCTGAGCCGCTTACAAAATTTAGTGCGAACCGAAAAAGGCGCAACTGCTGTGCCTTCTGACTTTCTGGTGGTATCCGCTTTTCCCGAGACGCGCTCGGGCAAATACATGCGCCGAACATTGCGGGCCATTTTGCTGGATCAACCTCTGGGTGACCTGTCCACGCTCCGAAACCCGGAATCAGTCGAGGAAATTCAGAGTGCCGTGGCGCAATGGCGCGACTTTGGTCGCCTTGCCGAGGCACGCCAGATTATCCAGACCTGGCGCTACCTGCGTGTGGAAACCCATCGGATTGACGACCAGCACAAGGTTGCACTACTGGTGATCAATCACCCACCGGTGAACGCACTTAATGAACGCACGCTGGATGAGTTACACACGGTGGTACAACAACTCGAGCATCAAGACGATGTTGATGCCGTGGTTATTACGGGTGCGCGGGGTGCATTCGTTGCAGGCGCAGACGTCAAGGAGCTGCTGGAAGTCGGTGAAGCGGGAGACTTGGAATCTGCGCGCACCCCCCCCAATGCTGCGCAAGCCGCTTTCGCTGCGCTGGAGCAACTTGGCAAGCCTGTGATTGCTGCTGTAAACGGTCCCGCACTGGGCGGTGGCAACGAACTAGTCCTGGCCTGCTCCTATGTCATTGCAGCCGAGCACGCACAGTTCGGCCAGCCTGAGATCAATCTCAACTTGCTACCCGGGTATGGTGGCACCCAGCGTCTGGTTCGTAAGCTGTATCGCCGCAGAGGCGAAGCGGGCATGGCGGAAGCGCTGCGCCTCATGGTGAGCGGCCGCAACATCTCTACCGCCGAGGCACAGGCCTGTGGTCTAGTGGACGAAGTGGTAACAGAGGCCGGTGCATCCCCTGTTGAAGTCGCCATGGAGCGGCTGCGCGCTTACTTTGACCAAGCAGGACCATTGTCTGCAGCGCAAGACGAGCATCGCAAGGCGTTGGCTGATCGCGAGGCGGTAATCCCCTACTCCGAGACCACTTTGGAGCACCCTGCACTGAATCAAGCACTGTCACAAATCCGCGCGAGCGGGCGAGACAAGCCAGTCAGCCGCGTGCTTGAGGCCGTTGCACTGGGCGCCACACAGGGTCAATCCGCCGGCCTGCTGCGCGAGGCGGAGCTGTTCGCTGAGGCGGTTTGTGACCCCCAATCCGGACCGACGGGCATCACCGCTTTCCTTGAGAAACGCAGCGCACCGTTACCAACACGGTATACCGATGTTGCACCCGATGCGTCTGGTGAGCAGGTCGAGGCCTTGTTGTTGTCCGGGAAATTACTGCCCATGGGCGCGAGCTTCTACCCCGGTGTCACGCCCATCCCCACCTATCAATATGGCTATGGGGTACCCAAGTCATCGGTAGACGGCAAACCCGCCCACGGCGACCCTCAGGATGCCGAGATTAAACTGATCTTTGAAACACCTGACCCCGAACCTAACGAGGCGTTGGTTTACGTGCTCGCCTCAGAGATGAATTTCAACGACATTTGGGCCATTACCGGCATTCCCGTATCGCCATTTGATGCGCGCGATGCCGACGTGCAGGTGACCGGTTCAGGTGGCGTGGCCATGATCGTGAGGCTAGGGAGCGAGCTTGTTGCGGAAGGCCGGCTGTCCGTCGGTGATATCTGCACCGTCTACTCGGGTCAAAGCGAGCTGCTTTCACCTGACCAAGGTCTAGATCCTATGGCAGCAGACTTTCGCATTCAGGGCTATGAGCGCAACGACGGTAGTCATGCCCAGTTTCTGACCGTTCAAGGGCCTCAATTACACCCCAAGCTACCTAGCCTTAGTTTTGAGGAGGCCGGATCCTATGGGCTGACGCTGGGCACGATCCACCGCGCGCTTTATCACACGCTGGATATCGAACCAAACAAACGGCTCTTTGTAGAAGGCGCATCCACCGGGACTGGCTATGACTGCTTGCGGAGTGCGGTCAGCAGTGGTCTCAGTGTCGTCGGCATGGTCTCCAATACGGAGCGCGCCGCGAGGGTACAGGCCATAGGGGGCGCAGCGGTGGATCGAAAAGATCCGCAGTGGGCCAACGCATTTACCCCGGTCCCCGATGACCCCGCTCAATGGGGCGCTTGGGAGCAAGACGGCGAAAGTTTTGTTGCAGCAAGCGAAGCCGCTGCCGGAGGCAGTATTGATTACGTGGTCTCTCACGCTGGCGAGACAGCATTCCCTCGCTCTTTCCAGACCCTTGGCGAAGGTGGAGTGCTCACCTTTTA